>Ga0316207_10001714_pt1 | contig 25445 bp, 14 predicted proteins | sample 6weekpyrite_MG_FD_204943 | JGI IMG/M metagenome (GOLD analysis project Ga0316207, IMG submission 204943) | Microbial mat bacterial communities from mineral coupon in-situ incubated in ocean water Damariscotta River, Maine, United States -... | ecosystem: Environmental > Aquatic > Marine >... | reverse complement strand
CGATGCCTTGCAGCAAAAATTTATCCCCTGGCTGACCAGCCAACTGGGTCTTGAAGAGATCAAACTCGACATGGTGAGTATCAAACAGTGGATCAGCCAGCACTGGAAGCAGGCCGGCAGTGTGGCGCAGGTTGTACTGGGTTCCATCTCGACATCTGGCCTGGCCATTGTGGCCTGGATTGGTTCGCTGGTACTCGTGCCGGTCGTCACATTCTACCTGTTACGTGACTGGGATTTGTTGGTCGCGCGCATGCATGAGTTCGTCCCCAGAAATGTTGAGCCCAAGGTTACGCAAATCGCACGCGAATCCGACGAAGTGCTGGGTGCCTTCATGCGCGGGCAATTACTGGTCATGCTGGCGCTGGCCTTTGTCTACAGTACCGGCCTGTGGCTGGTTGGCCTGAAACTGGCTTTACTCATTGGTATCATCGCCGGCCTGGTCAGCTTTGTACCTTACCTGGGTTTCATTGTCGGTATACTGGCCGCCGGTATTGCCATGTTCCTGCAAACCGGTCAGATGATCGACCTGTTGTATGTGTTGATCGTGTTTGGTATCGGCCAGGTGCTTGAAAGTGTCTTGCTCACGCCACTGCTGGTAGGTGACCGTATCGGTCTACATCCGGTTGCCGTCATCTTTGCTGTTATGGCAGGTGGGCAGCTGTTTGGTTTTGTTGGCGTGCTGCTGGCCCTGCCGGTGGCAGCCGTGCTGGTAGTCATTCTACGACACGCCCACGAAAGCTATATCAACAGCGATATGTACGACCAGTCTAAACCCGTCGACCTGTAACTGCATTAGAGAAATACCTTGCAACTACCGTTACCCATTCAGCTCAATGCCAGTCAGGGTTTTGATAATTTTGTCAGTGCCGATGACGCCTTCCTGCTGGAAACCTTGAAACAGTTTGCCTCTGGCAAGGGAGAATCACTTGTCTATCTTTGGGGTGTCAAGGCAAGTGGTAAAACGCATCTGCTACATGCCATTTGCCAGCAGGCATCCAATAATCAATTGTCAGTCAGCTACCTGCCACTGGCAGAACTGATCAATTACCCGGTCGACGTGCTCGATGGTCAGCAAGAATTTGACATGGTGTGTATCGATGACCTGCAATGCATCATTGAGAAATCAGACTGGCAGCAAGCCGTTTTTAATTTATTCAATCGTATCCGGGAAAAAAAAGGCCGACTGATTTTTACCGCCGAAGCCAGCCCCAAATCAATCGGCTTCGAGTTGCAGGACCTCGTATCAAGACTGGAATGGGGATTGGTATTTCACCTGCAACCGCTGGATGACGAACATAAAATAAAAGCACTGCAAATGCGCGCTCACCTTAAAGGGCTTGAACTCACCGACGAGATTGCTACGTACGTACTTAAGCGATTTACACGTGACATGAATGCGTTGTTTGAAGTACTGGATAAACTGGATGAGGCATCGCTCATAAAACAACGTAAAATTACTATTCCGTTTATTCGGGAAGTGTTTGAAATTTAAGTTAGAAAAGAAAGCCCGGTTTTCTTGCTGTTGACAATACCCGGTTTGCAGGTAGTATATGCATCCTGAGTCGGTTATATAAGCTTGCGTAAAGTAACACTGTTAACTGGCTCGATCACAATCGCGACCCTTGGCGTGGGATGCCTGTACACGGAAGTTGCGCAAATAAACAATGCATAAGGAATTGCATATGAAAATCTTTAGTCGCGGCCTTGCCTTTTACTTATCCGTCATTTTTGTTTTCTTTAGCCTGAGTGCCTGTAATATAGGTGATGACAATAATTCACTACAGTTGGCCAGCATCAGTGACCAGCAGGTTGATATAGGTACTACCAAACAGTTGCAGTTATCTGCACTGAATACTAACGGTAAAACCGTCACCTTCAGTGCTTCGCCACTGCCTTTGCCTGCCAATGCCAGCCTGGATGCACAGAGTGGTATGTTTACATTCAGCCCGGATACCTCTCAGGCAGGTGAACTAACCATGATGTTTACAGTGGCTGACGGTGAATCTTCCGCCAGCGAGGAAGTTCGTATTACAGTGCCCGCGATTGACCCTGCTGCAGCAACAGGCTTGCGTGGGCGTGTACTCGACGCCAATTCTTCCAGTCAGGGGCAGACCGTACCTGTCGTCGGTGCCGTTATTACATTACTTAATTCCTCCCTCTCTGCCGTAACGGATCAGGACGGTTATTTCCAGATCGATAATATTGCCGAAGTCGAAGAAATACTTGATATCAACACTGGCAATGCCAATCCTTCTTCGGATGGTTCGCCTTATGCGGGGTTCAGGGAAAAATACACATTGCAGGAAAATGTGTTGAATGTTGAAGCGCGCCCGTTTTATATTCCGCGTCTTTTCATTCCTAGCATGGTGACGGTTGTGCCGTCGCAAACTACGGTTGTCACTAATGATGAGATAGGCGTTATCCTGTCAGTTCCTCCTAATACAGCAAAGAACCCTGACGGTACTGATTTTACCGGTCAGCTGTCAATATCCGAAGTGCCACCGGAACTGGCGCCGGCTCCGCTGCCGGATTTTATGCAGCCTGGTCTGCTGATAACTATTCAGCCTGTGGGTGTGACGTTCTCTACACCCGTCCCGATTACATTTCCTAATACTGATAATTTGCCACCAGGCAGTGAGACAGATATCTGGTCGCTCGATCCTGATACCGGTGAATTTACCATTGTCGGAGTCGGGCAAGTATCAGCGGATGGCCAGTATGTTGAAACCATATCAGGCGGAATCGTAGCAGCAGATTGGCATCTCAGTGTGCCACCTCGTCCAGACGGTGTAGGTTTTACTCCCGGTGTTTCAATTTGTGGTGTCAATATTTGTTGCGATACAATCACAACAAGCAAGGATGGTACGACAGCTCAATCAAGAAGTGGCTGTACTAATACCACTGTATCACTGCCCTCGTATTATTCACTAGGGCAAGAGCGTGAACTGGCATTGAGTTATTCCAGTGGCAGTGCCTACCCGCAAGTGATTTTTCCCTTCGAGATGACAATTCCAGTCCGTGCAGCAGTGCCGCCTACCATTTCTTATAGAAGCTCGATTGGTGGTATTGGATCAGCTAATGAAACATATGTTAATACCTCCTCTCTGGATGAGTCTCGGGACGAAACCCTCCGGGCTGCAAGCAGTTTTCTCGCCAATGATCTTTCCAGTGGCATATATCCTTATTCGATTGAACTCAATAGCAACTATGAAGCATCCACAATGAGTGCGGAGCTGAGTGGTAATGTAGTTATTATCAATGAGCAAAAATCCCCGTTTGGCGCAGGTTGGGCCCTGGAAGGAACATCCAGGTTGTATAAGCAGTATAACGGCAGCAGAGTGCTGTATACAGAGCCAGGTAGTAAGAGTGTAAGCTATAGCTTGCAAGGGGCCGATAACCCGTCCATGTACTTTGATGGTAATGATTATCTGATTAACAGAAGCCTGCCAATCTTGAATGCTCATAGCATGGAATTCTGGTTGAGGATAGATGATGTACCACAGCCAGATAATTCGGGTATTTTAGGGATAGGGCCAACCGCAGGAGCATGCGGTTTAGGCAGCCTGTTTCGCACCAGGAGTGATGGCGGGATACGTTTTCATGTCGATCCCTCCGGTTGTGGCGGACGTGGATCAGGGCTACTCAGTACACCTCCTTTAGGCGGCGTCTGGAGTCATATAGCTGGTACCTATGATGGTTCCAGGATGCGTTTGTATGTCAATGGTGAGTTGGTAGGTGAAACAACTGCAAGATATACCCCCAGTACGAACTTTGTTATCGGGACAGATGCCTTCGGATTCAGGCGTTCCTATGTGCGGGGTAGTATAGATGAGGCCAGGGTGTGGAACAGGGAGTTAACCCAGGAAGAAATTCAATCGCGTATGAATGATGTATTGACTGGTACAGAGGACGGACTTGTTCTGTACTGGCCAATGGATGAAGGGACGGGGCCTACTGTTTTCGATGGTTCAGGAAATGGACTCAATGCCAACCTGGGAGCCGATAACATTGCCCCTGAATGGCTTGCCCAGGGACCAGGTCTGGATTGTGAAGATCGAAGTTGCCTGTATGTTGCCGGTGATGGAGATTATACGACCTTGCTGGAGAGGGACGATGGAGGTCTTGATCGCATATTAGTGAAGGGCGGCATTCAGACATACGATGCAAGCGGTCTGTTAACAGCTACGTCGGATCGTAATGGAAACAGTACTGTCTATGGCTATGATGCTGCCGGCAATCTGGTGCGTATCACTGATCCGGCAAGCAAGACTACCAATCTTGGCTATGTTAATGGATTGCTTGCGAACATTGTTGATCCTGCGGGCAGGACAACGTCGTTTGAACATAATGCATCCGGCGATCTGGTCAAGGTGGTTTTTCCGGATGGAACCTTCAAGTCCTTTGATTATGATTCGCGTCACTTGATGACATCCGAGACTGATGAGCGTGGCAAGACAACGACCCAGGCATTTGATCTGTCGGGGGCTTATGTATCATCTGTATGGCCAGATGGCTCTACTCGTCAATTACAGAATGTCTTGACTCCCGGTTTGGTGAATCCAGGGGCGGTAGGAACAGAACAGAACCCTGCGCCGGTAACCAGGCCCTCGGATGTCGTAGGATCGAATACGGATGGAAACGGGAACCAGGTATTGTTGGATACAGACGAAAACGGTTTTGAGATACAAAGCACTGATGCCAATGGTAATGTCACTCTAACCGAACGTGATGATGATGGTAACCCTGTCAAAACAACTCGTCCTGACGGTTCAATCATAGAAAGAACATTTGATGAAAATGGAAATCTGCTAAGCAGTCGTGAAGTATCGATAAATGCAATTACAAGTTACACCTATGATCCAGAACTGAATCTGTTAACCGGTATTACCGATCCTCTAGGTAATGTTACTACGTTGATTCGAGACAGCCAGGGCAATGTGGTAATAAGGCAAAATGCGTTGGGGCAACAGACGGACTATGTGTACAACGCACAAGGCCAGGTAACGCAAATTATCGATCAGAACGGGCTTGTTACTGATATTGTTTATGATGCTGCAGGACAACCAGTCACAATGACTGCTTCACCGCAAGGAGGAGCATCCCGTGTGACTGCATATAGCTATAATGCAGTTGGGTTGATATCGAGTATCAAAACCCCGGATGGTATTTCGCTGGCATTGGCATATGATATGCGTGGCCGTCTTGTCATGATCACTGATAACCTTGGGCAGAAAATCATTAATCAGTACGATGATGCCGGCAACCTTGTGCGTTACGATACGACAGAAGCTGACGGCACGCTGGTATTGACCTTCCAGCAGGCATTCGATGACCTGGATCGCCTGACAGAAACCCGTCAGCCACATGATACAGTTACAGATGCGGTTTCAGCACTGGGTTATGATAATAACGGTAACCAGACGACGCAGCAGGACCCGAACAGCAATACCGTAACAAGCACCTATGACCCTGGCAATCGTCTGCAAAATATAACTGATGCGCTGGGGGGTGTGACCGAATACATATACGACAGCAATGACAGGTTGATTAGTGTCAAGTCACCCAACGGTTCTGAAACCCTGTACACTTATGACTCATTGGGTCGAATCTTGACAGAGACAAGTTCTGACCGCGGCACGCTGACCTATACCTATGATCTGAACGATAATATCATCAGTATCACCGATGCGCGGGGCATAACAGCTAACTATAGCTACGATGCACTTAATCGCGTAACAGCCATTACCTATCCTGATACGGCCGAGAAAGTTGCCTTGACCTACGACAACTGTGTACTGGGCGTGGGCAGGTTATGCAGTGTCAGCGACCAGAGCGGTACAGAGTCATACGAATACGATGCTTTTGGTAATATTGTCTTGCGTACTGCTGTCATACAAGGTGCTACCTATATTACCTCATTTGTCTATGATGCTGGTGATCGTCTTGTACAGGTCACTTATCCGAACGGGCGAACGGTGCAGTATGGGCGTGATACATTGCGCCGTATCAACTCTGTTACTACAACTGTCAATGGCGCATCTGTTAAAGTACTGGATAGTATAGCTTATCGAGCTGATCAGCGTCTGCTTAGTCAAACATTTGGAAATGGCCTGGTAGATACGCGCAGCTATGATCTGCAGGGCCGCTTGCAGGATCAGGTGTTGGGTTCGGTCGATACGCGGGAATATGTTTATGACCTGAAAGGTAACCTGATACAACTTGATGATGATGCTCGTATGAGCCAGTATGTGTATGACGAACTGGATCGTCTGGTGCAGGATGCCCTGTTCGGTACGCCTGTTACTAACTTTGTATACGACCCCAACAGCAATCGTCTGAGTCAGAACCAAGGCACTGTGACAAACAGTTATATATATAACGCCAACAGCAATGTATTGGCCAATATAGATAGTGCCACTATCGGGCGTGATGCTTCAGGAAACAGGGTATCTGACCGTAATGGTGCCCGAACATTGACATACAATAATGCCAGTCGTTTATACCAGGTACTGGAGAATGGACAGGTTGTAGCAACTTACACCTATAACGCCTTGGGCCAACGTACCAGCAAGGTAACGACACAGGCGACAACGACATACCACTATGACCTCGAAGGAAGGCTCATCAGTGAAACCAATGCTGCAGGTAATGCACAGCGAGATTACGTGTATATCGACGGAGTACCTGTTGCGCAAATAGGTAATGATGGTACAGGTGAAAATGTCCTGTACCTGCATAGTGACCATCTTGGCACCCCTCGTAACGCAACAGATGCGTCTGGTAGTGTGGTGTGGAGCTGGGAAAGCGGCTCATTTGGATCGATAGCAGCAAATAATGATCCTGAAGGCAATGGGCAAATTAGCGAAGTTAATCTACGGTTCCCGGGGCAGTATTATGATGCGGAGACAGATTTACATTATAACTACTTCCGTTATTATGATCCCCAGACCGGTAGATATATCACCTCAGACCCGATAGGCCTCCGGGGTGGGTTGAATACTTATGGATATGTTGGGGGGAATCCAAGCAATTTTATTGATCCTTCAGGGCTGGCAGCACTATTAGGTAATTATGGAGCCTATGCTGGCAATGGTTCTGCTACAACTGGTGTGACTATTCCGGGCTGGGCGAAAAAACCACCAAATCCTGCGTTGTTAATATTATTCAGCGGTGCGGTAGGTCAAGGATCAGATATTGTTCCATCATCACCTATGATAAGTAATGGTTGGGATGATAAGTTTCCAGGATTAATCCTTCCGCCAGGTGTTGGAGATATAATTGATCCATGGAGTGACACATCTGCAAGTACACGACAAGACCCTAAAATGTGTCGTCAAAATGATCCAGACGAATGCCAAAGGCAATTAAATGCAGATCTTTTAGAATGTGAAGTTACCAAAAAGGGTATTTCAAAACTTGCATGTCGTTTGCGAGCACAAATTCGATTTTTGACGTGTAAAGGTGATGACCCTGATTGGCCAGATGATGACTTTACAGGATTGGGAGGAAATAATGATCTTCCAAACTTAATAGGATTTTAATCTACAATAGCTTATTATTAATTTTATGAAAAATTTTCCTAAAGGTGATTATTTTGCTTCATTTGATGAGGCATTGAAAAGAGATGGTGAGGTTATATTTACATTAAGTCGTTTACAGGGATTTTTTTTGAAGAAAGCAATAGTCTCATATAGGAAACTACACAAACCCACGACGACCTCTAGAATAGTAACTATCATATACGTAACTATACTCGAAGTATTTATGCCAAAGATTGCACGAATGTATGATGTGTATGTTGCAAATGAAAAAAATCTTAGTGAGCTTGAATACAAGAAATTATCTAGCCTTAAAGCTAGTATGGCATACAGGTTAAAGATATAACTAAGCGATAATATCGCATAAGGGATTTTTCTAATAACACTGATGCCTATTAAAAAAAATAAGAATAAAAGGGGTCGGTGACAAATGATAATCATTTACATTGACTTGAATTACCTCAAGGCCATAGAATAAAATAATAAATACAAACGCCCTGAAGGAATAAGGGTGCATGGACATAAGGAACCGTCATGCCCAGAAAACCAAGAGTGTATATGGCAGGAGTACCATGTCATGTCATCCAGAGAGGCAATAACCGCCAGGTATGCTTCTTTTCAGATCAAGACTATCATTTCTATCTGGAATGCCTTAAGGATGCCTGTAAGAGGTATAAAGTTAATCTACATGTCTATGTTCTAATGACCAATCATGTGCATTTATTGATGTCACCAGATGCGGCTGAAGGTATCTCCAGAGTTATGCAGTCCTTGGGCAGACGCTATGTCCAATATATAAACTATGAATATAAGCGAAGTGGAACCCTGTGGGAGGGAAGGCATAAATCAAGCCTGGTCAATGCAGAAGAATATTTGCTGAAATGTTACCGTTATATAGAACTCAATCCGGTTAGAGCCAATATGGCTGAACACCCAGGTGAATATAAATGGTCAAGTTATAGAGCTAACGCTTATGGCGAACAAGATGACCTGCTAAAACCGCATGACACATATCTTGCTATAGGAAATTCTGACGGAGAACGACAAGAAGCATACCGAGAACTATTTTCGACTAGTCTGGATAAGCAGGATATACATGCAATAAGAGAGTCTTCACGTTTCTCAATGCCATTAGGGAACAATAGATTTAAAGAGCAGATTGAACAGGCCTTAAACGTAAAGCTCGGGCAGGCAAAGCTGGGCAGGCCCAGGGTAGAGGAAGAGATAGCGGTATATTATGTATGAGAATGAGTCTCATTTGTCACCGACCCCTTTTCCCCCTTACGGACATAAAAAGCTTTGCCACGTAAAAGCGCTTTCTAAATGAGAGCATTAAATGAATGATTTCAAGAAAAACCGGGTCAGAGTGAACTTCCCACGGCCGCCTTTTCCAGGTTTTTTTAGCTAGTCCCTTAACAGGTCATCACAATCATCGCATGCAAGAATGTAGTTGGAGCCATTGCATTCAACTTCAATTGTCCCACCTGCGCGTATCTCCCATTGGCATTGTTTATTATTATGACTGGCCGTGCCTTTTACATAACACGGCAAGTAGTCATATTTATCATGCATGATGCGGGCATTTATGATAAAGCTTTTGTTCAAGATTGTTTTGGCCTGTTTGTTGTCCAGAGAAAACTTCTTACACATGGGGTCATTGTAATCACTAGCCATCGATTGTACGATAATATTTGAAAACAATATGTGTGTTTTTTGCAGTTTATTTTTCTCTGTATTACAAGCTAAAGTAATTAGTGGTAAAGCCAGAATTAAAATGTATCTTATGGCTACCATTTTGCAGTACTCGCTTCTGATGGTTGCTTGTAAGAGACCTCAGGATGGCGATAGACATCATGTTTATCTAACACAAAATGTTTACCCAGTTCACCGACGAGCCATTCAAGCGATTTATTTTGCGTTGCATTAACGGATTCATAGGATTTTTTCGTTTTATCGTAATCACCCACAATCTCGATACCGATCGAATCGTTATTCATGGGATAGCGGTCCGGATAGGATTTATTTTTTTCGTGATTATGTAAATTTCGTAAACGTAAGCCATATGACTGACCTTTTTTTAAATATATGGCGTTAGCTGTAGCCAGTTCTGTGGCGGTACAGGCTTTAGTTACGATACAGCGTGAACGAAGTTTGCCAACATGATATGCCTTTTGGTTCAGTAGGGCGGTTTGATAAATTTTCCCTTTCTTGTCAATAAGAAAGTGGGCGCCATGCGAAGAGGTTTTATATGAATTAAAGGTGTGGGTAGCTGTGGGTGCACCTGTTTGATGGACGATTATAGCCTCTACCGTTGAAATCTTTCCTTTGTGTAAACCGGCAAACACTTTTTGAGTGACTTTGGCGCCAATAAGTTTTCCTTTTTGTAATTTTGACATATACAGATCCTTGTATAAAGTATTTGTTCAATTGAATTATGAATTTATCCATGCATATAACGAGTAATGCGGACTGTTAAATGCATTGTATAAAGTATAACCCGGCTTCCGGTGTAAAATAAAGGAGTCAGTGCACTTTATTATTCAAATAGGGTCAGACTCGATTGATCTAATAGAATCTATTGTCCATTGAATCTAGTATGTTTGATAGGCAAATGACCATCTCGGTCAGTCGATAAGCAGAACAGTTGCACGTATTGGAATGCTGATATTATTTTACTGAAACCAATTCCTTACCAATGCCTCGCGGGTCACTGGCGGCGGAAATGGTGTTGTGTTTTCTGTCTTGTATAACAATTTGCATGTTGCCATAGCTGCCCCGGCCACCGCCGTATGGTGATTTTTTGCGTTTGAGTTTATGTCCCATGTCCTGAAGTGCTTTTCTTGTATCACTGCTTATTGCGCCATCTTCATACATAACATGGTCGGGTAGATACTGGTGATGGAAACGGCGCTTGCTGACGATATCAGCAGCGGATGCACCGTTCGCATACTCCAGTATGGCGAGTAACACCATGGTTATGATACGGCTACCACCGGGTGTACCCAGTGCGGCGGCCTTGCCCCGGCCGAGTATAATGGTTGGTGACATACTGGAGAGTGGGCGTTTGCCGGGAGCAATGGCATTGGCCTCACCACCAACAAGGCCATAGGCATTGGCAACACCTGGTTTTGCAGAAAAATCATCCATTTCATCATTAATTAGAACGCCGGTACCTGGTGGTACGAAACAGGCACCGAAAGGGTAGTTAATACTCAGGGTGGCCGAGACGATATTACCCTCTGTGTCGATAACGGAAAAATGGGTTGTATCAGTACCATTACCTCCAGGAGTCGGGGCTGTGTTAATGAATTCACTGGGAGTGGCTTCCTGCAGGGTAATGTCTTTTGACCATCGATTAATATTTTTTTTGCCCGTTAACATTTTAACAGGTACATTAGAAAAATCGGGGTCACCCAGAAACTCGGCGCGGTCTGCATAGGCACGTTTCATGGCTTCTATGATGACATGTGTTCTGGACGCCGCGGTCATGTTATTCAGCTTGTAGTTTTCCAGTATGCCCAGTATTTCTGCAAGTGCGATTCCGCCAGATGAAGGAGGCGCGGCAGATATAATATCCAGATCTTTATAGGTAAACGAAATGGGTTGACGCTCCCGGATAGTGTATTTGGCCAGGTCGTCAAGCTTCCAGATTCCGTTGCCCTTTCTGATGCCAGTCACAAGCTGTGTTGCAACTTTACCGGTATAAAAACCGTCTCTGCCGTTTTTAGCCAGTGTTTCAAGCGTGTTTGCCAGGTCAGTCTGTTTCAATACGTGATTCTTTGGCGGTACATTGTTATTGTGCAGGAAAATCCTGGCAGCTTCTGCATTCGCACGGAGTGACTCAAGGCGAAGTTTCGCGTAGAGGCGGTATTTTTCATCGATGACAAAGCCGTTTCTGGCCAGATCAATTGAAGCCTGAAGGGAATCAGATATGGGTAGTTTGCCGTATTGTTCAGCAATATGTACAAGTGCGGCAGGCACGCCCGGTATGCCGCCGGCCAATGCGCCCTTGATGGATAAATGTTTCTGAAAGTCTCCTTTTTTATCGAGGTACATGTTTCTGCTGGCAAGTAGCGGGGCACGTTCACGACCATCAATCATGACTGTGTGCCTGTCGCTGTTTCGATGCAATAGCCAGAAACCGCCACCTCCTATTCCTGATGAATAGGGTTCAACCACAGCCAGCGCAGCAGAAATCGCTACAGCTGCATCAAAGGCGTTACCCCCTTTTTGTATGATATTGCTGCCGACGCGGGTTGCGATAGATGAGGCTGTTGCAATGCCATATGGCGACTTCTCAGTCGCGTAGGCAGGTGTAAAACCGAAGCTGAATGTGAGTAATATAAGTAGCAAGTGTTTCATCGTCGGCGTCCGCAGGTTTAGTTAAATTTGGAATGTTTCCAGCCAATTAGATAAGGGTCAAGTACCCAGTACTTGCCATTCCTGTTAATATAATCCACTGAACGTGCATGGTCGTCCGACCATTCGCTGTTTTTATAGTTTTGCTCGCCAATCGTGATTTTGTTTTTTTCTTTATTAACCCCGGTGACTACGGCAACGTGCCCGGTGCCAAGAAGGGCCTTTGCATAAATCAGCAGGTCGCCTGTCCGGGGAGGCTGTTCGGAGCCATTGAGGTGTGATGTTACAGGTACCTGCTTTGAGGTTTTAACATTGGTGTAGTAGGTAATCTTGTCCCAGATATCAATAGCGAAATCGACATCGCCGTAGACTACCCCGTGGTTGACCAGCAACCATCGACGTGCAAATTCAACGCATTGCCATTTGATTCCCGTATAGGTGCCATTGTGTTTATTAGGTTCGAAGATAACGCAGTCGTTATTACAATTTGAGTAGGCCTTTATACCTTTCGCTGTTGTGCCCAGTACCGTGCCGTAGTCAGAGACACATTGCTTGTAACAGGCTGCGCGGTTTTCGTTTGCACTGACTGGGGAAAAAATAATGACTGTCAGTAAAAGCAGCGTAACTATGTAGACCTGGTGGTGGAAATGGTTAACGAATATCATAAGGTTTCTGTTTTTCATAAAGCCATACCTGTAGGTATTTGATGTTTCATGCATGCACGCGCCATTTGTAGTATCCACCTTTTTTTAGCAGTCCTTTAGGGACGGTATATTCAGGTTTGTCAGGCAGCTTCGTAATATGAATGATGCCTTGTTGCTTTGCCATGCGGGCAAGGATAACATAGTCCCTGGCTTTGTATTGATTGTCATTATTCATAATGATTATTGCAGTATACCAGCCATCACCTGCTGAATCGGGAAATGATAGCTGGCTGATAAATACCCTTTTTCCGGCTTGTCCTACTTTCTGATAATTCTGTACTTGCTGCTGTCAAGATCACTCGGTTTTGTACCTGCCTTTGTACATACCTCGATCCTGTTAGCATCTATGAATTTATAGGTAGTTAATAAAGTCATAAAAACATATTTCTGTCTGACCAATTGCACATATATAAAAAATCCGACTTGCTTGACAAGCATTATTTAACATTCATTTAATTGGTATTTAATAGTTATATGTCGGTAATTTTTACGATAAGTTATAGAGTGATCCAGGGCGCATTCCAAGCTATTGATTATACGATAACTATTTGTGCGGTATGGTTGTTGCTATCTATTTAACATATCCAGACAAAGCTGTGTGTGTTTAAATATCAAATACGCAGTAATAATAATATAATTACAAGGAGGGGGAATATCAGTGGGTGTGCCTGTCCGTGCGACCTCTACCATATATTTTCTGTATTCTGTTAAATGTTATCTCCAATACAGTTTGGAAGCGACGAGATAAAGATTGCATATGAAGGTATTGATTGTAGATGATCATGCATTATTTCGTGAAGGACTCAGTCATGTCCTGCTCGAGATGGACGAGCATGTCGAAATACTCGGCGCTGCCGGTATTGATAGTGCACTGGAATTGGCAAATTCGCACATGGATATTGACCTGGTATTGCTTGATTTGAATTTACCGGGCGAAAGTGGTTTTACTGTGCTGGAGTTATTTTCGGTACGTTATCCTGCAACGCCGGTAGTTATTTTATCGGCATCCAATCATCATAGTGATATACAACGCTCACTGGATTGCGGCGCGATGGGTTATATTCAGAAAGATACCACGAGTGTCGTGATGCTCAATGCATTACGCATGATATTATCCGGGGGTGTTTACGTCCCGCCGATATTTACACAGCAGAAGAGTGATGGTAAATCCACTGACAACAAGCCCTTATTGACCCAGCGCCAGTTGCAGGTACTGGAAATGATTGTGCTGGGGCATTCCAACAAGGTTATTGCTGCAAACCTGAGCCTGGCCGAAGCCACAGTAAAAATGCATGTCACATCAATCATGAAATGCCTTGGCGTGACCAATCGCACGCAAGCTGCACTGGAAGCGAAAAAAATTGGCTTGTGGGCTGATTAGCCTGTTGCCTCTTTTTGAATGCATTACACCTGGATATTATTAAGAAACGCAGGATAATTCATGGGTAACACGGGTTTGTGTAATGCCGGATAACCACTGAGTACCTCTTCCTATTGAAAATAACTCTGATCACATGCTGGAGGCAGGCTGTTTCTTTAATGCAGTCTTACTTCTTATGTTTTTCAAAAATGTCTTTAATTTGCCCGGTTCGACTGGCTTATGCAGCATCTGAAAGCCACTGTTATTAACATCCTGTAATCTTTCAACAGCTATATCCCCTGTTACAATCAATGCAGGAATAAAGTTGTGGCATTCCGCATGTATGGCATGAATAACCTGAATGCCAGTCTTGTTATTTCTCAGACGATAGTCTGCAATAATGGCGTCAGGGGCACGCTCATACTGAACGAGTTCACGCAGCGCTTCCTTTTCATCTGAAACAGAAATAACGTCATAGCCCCAGAGTTCGAGCAGGGTTTGCATTCCCTCGCGGGCACTTGATTCATCATCGATAACAACAACCAGTGAATCGGATCTTACCTTGAGACCCGGTTCCATGTGCGGTTTTTCTATTTCGACAAGCTCGTTTATGCTGGCCTGGCCAACCGTAATGCAGAATGTTGAACCTTCGCCTTGCGTGGAAACAACATCGATTTCATGGTCAAGCAGGTTTGCGGCACGTTTAACAATGGCAAGACCGAGGCCAAGTCCCTTGTCGCGATCGCGTTCGGGATTGCTAAGCTGGTGAAATTCCTCGAAGATGATTTGCAGGTCTTTTTCAGGGATACCAGGCCCGGAGTCAGTTACTTTAACCCTGACCTTGTCATCATTGGTTTCACACTCGATCTTGATATCGCCATTTTTTGTATAGCGGATAGCATTTGATATGTAGTTGCGCAGTATCTGTTCAAATAGGGTCGGGTCGGTGTGCACAGCGAGATTGCATACAGGCCAGTGTATCTTCAAACCCTTTTCTTTTGCAGGTGTGTCGTAATCATTTTCAAGTTTGCTTAGCAATGGCGCCAGGTTGAGGGTAGTTTTTTCATATTGCATAACACCGGCGTCAAGTTGTGAAATATCCAGTAACGCGTTAAACAGGCTCTTTAATGATTCAACAGATGAGTTGATTTGCTCGACCACGCGGCGCACCTTGGGATACTGGATTGATTCGTTCAGAACAGATGTAAACAGGGTGAGTGCATGCAAGGGTTGCCGCAGGTCATGGCTGGCAGATGCAAGGAACCTGGACTTGGCCTGGTTTGCACGCTCGGCTTCGTTTTTTTGCTCGCGTAACTGATCGACCAGTTCGATATTTTCAAAGCGTAATTTGAATGACTCCTTGATGGACTGGTTCAGGTAGGTGGCAAAATAGGATATCAGGACCACGTAACCGAACAGCATCAGGCCGAGAAGTAAATGAATCGTATCGTCTACCATGATCATCATGGTAGCCATGGGTAGTAATGATACAGGCATATAGGCATAAAATACGGGCAGGTACGTTGTCAGCGATGACATAGACCCTGCGCCCATAACGACGATAATGATCAGGAGGAATAGCTGGTATTCCAGTTGTGGTGGAAACAGGATGACACTCCCGATACCCCAGGCCAGGCCTGTCAATGCACTGCCGATAATTAAATAAACTGCATAGCGAGCGGCCAGTTCTGGCTTGAAGTGACGGCGAAAGGCGACGATAGAGCCAGTGCGGACAAGCAACGCAAAAACGGTCAAGCTCATCCAGATCATCAGTGGCTGATGCGGTACAACATCCCACAGTGCATACAGGACGCCAAGGCTGACCAGCGTCACAACAGAAACCATGGGTGGCAGTAACCTGTACAGAACCTTGACCTGCTCTGTGAGTACCCGTTGGTCATCATCTTTGATTAAAACGTGCTTCATGTAATCTCGCGTTGCTTGCAAAGTTCCCGAGCAATTGCTGTCAGTTAAGCTGTGATTGTTATCAGCTGCTTCTGTTGTATTAAAGCACTAAATGGGCGGGCCGGTAACCCTGAAATGCCTATCACAGACTAAAGTCTGTAGTCGATACCGATCATTGTCTAGTAGTCGAAAAGCAGAGAATTGGCCATAATCGTTACAAGGTTATAAAAAGTGGTTTACTGCTGGGCATTCTGCGCGAGGTGAATGGACAGTTTTAAACCCGGGCTTGATCACGAATGGGTCAACCATACTAATAAATATTCAAAATCCGGGAGTCGTCATGAAATACCTCATCAATCTCTTACGCCTTTTTATTGTTGTTGAAGTATACCTGCTTACCGGATGCGGTGGAGGAGGTGGAGGCGGGGGGACTCCTCCACCTCCTCCACAAGGCACCTTTATCTCAGGCCAGGTCCTCGACACCAACGCCTTCGTCAATGGCCAGACAGTCCCGATCGCCAATGTCGCAGTCAGCTTCATAGGCGAAGCGAAAGTGGTCATGAGCGATGCACAAGGCAACTTTGCTCTTGATAACCTGACCGCCGGCGACAAGGTCCTCGATATGGATGCCTCGGGCGCAACTCCGGGACCTGGTGGTGTCACTTACTCAAGCTTTCGCGAGAACATCAGCATCGCCAGTGGAGCCAATACCATAACCCGGCCGTTCTACCTGCCGCGCATCGACACCAGCAGCCTGACCACGGTTGACCCTAACCAGACTACGGTCGTCACCAACCCGGCACTGGGTATTACATTAACTGTTGCTGCCGGTTCAGCCATGGATCAAAACGGGAATCTGTACACCGGTCAGCTATCGATCTCTGAAGTACCCAATGGACTTGCACCGGCTGCCTTGCCCGCAGAACTGGAGCCCGGCTTGCTATTCACCATTCAACCGGTCGGTGTCATCTTTACTACACCCGCGACCCTGTCTATTCGCAATGACCGTGATAACTGGGCTCCGGGCAGCACAATTAATTTCTGGTCGCTGGATCCCGATACCGGCACCTTCAGCATTGTCGGCGTCGGCGCAGTCAGCTCAGATGGCTCGATGATTGACACGGTAAGCGGCGGCGTACGCGCGGCAGACTGGCATGGACCGCTGCCCCCTGCAGCCGATGCAGGGACAGACCAGGATGATAATGATGGCGATTGCCAGGGAGACGGGTGTTGCAAGACGTGTAAACTTTCCTCTTTTGGCTCTGAAGTCCAGTTGAGTAACGGCCGTTTTAGCGAAACGATTAACCTGCCAGTTTACATTTCGCAAGGTAGGCAGCGAGGAGTAGATCTGGTTTATGCCTCCGACCGCGCTTATCCGCTTGAGGTGATGACGGTTGCACCGGTGATAGAAACAAACACTCCGATCCCTACCAGTATTTCCTACCAGGGTGCGTTGAATGCAGTCGATCAGGGGTATGACCGGTTACTGGATACAACTGGCATGTCACAGGGGCAGGATGATGTCTTTCGTATTGCACTACCGCTGGATGGTACCCAGTTAGCAACGGATTCCTACGTCGGTGAGGCGCGAATTTCCAGCCATTACCCTCGCAGTACGGTCAGCGGCAAAATTCTTAAGGACTTCATGGTTATCAATGATATTAATTCAGAGTTTGGAGCCGGTTGGCGGCTGATGGATGTCGACCGGATTTATCCTGCCACATCGGGTGGCGTTGTCCTGGTTGACGGTCTTGGTTATCCGCGGCGTTTCAAGGAGGCGAATGGGTCAGGCTCCATTGTGACGATCATTGCAGATGCGCCAACATTCAACGACGTGGCTGTTATGCAAACGATACTCACTGAGATGGGTCTCCCGTTCCAGCTTCGCACCGTTTTCGCGAATAGCACCGAGCAGCAAATCAGCATGGGCGATATTGCCAATACCAGTCTGTTTATCTGGATGGTGGGTAACAGCTTTCCCTACTTCGGCTTTGCTGCAGACACCGTCGAAGAGCGTAGCAATACACTCACGGTTCTCGAAGCTGCGGTGGCACAGGGAGTCCCGATCCTGGCGCCACATCTCGACCCATCGCCAAGAGACACCGGATTCTTCATCAATCCCGCATGCTGTGTGCGAGACCCCGAAACGGGCCAGCAGGAAAATCTGACAGGTATGCGACGCTCGAGCAACTGGGATGCTGTCGATGCACCGCTTGGCTCCCAACGTCTCTGGCAGCTTTTGGACCCGAATCATCCAATCTTCAATGGCTCATTCGGCACGATTGCGCCCGATCTCACTTCGCCTGTGACCAATGGACTCGGTACCGCACTGAATTTCTCGGGAAGAATGCGGCAGCCACAGCTGCTTAATGGCAGCGAAGTACCGTTGGTTCGCGCCTATCAGGACAACGGGACCACGACCGCACTCACCAATGAATATCCTATTGTGATTACCTCGCATGCTCCGCGGGGAACACCATCGTTGACTATTGGTCTCTCGATAGGTAACACCGCGCCAGTCGACTCCTTTACTGAAACACTCATTAAAAATTCAATCAGCTGGTTATTGAGCAGCGTTAGTACGGTGCCGGGTCAACTGTTATCACCCGCCGGTGATTATTCGACTGTCATATTACAAAACGACGGTACCTATACCCGTCGAACCAAAACCGGTGACCTTTACACGTTTGACACCGCCGGTTACCTGCAAACGGTCGCCGACCGGAACGGCAATACAACGACATATACATATGACGCCAATAACCAGCTGACCCGCATTACCGACCCGGTCGGGAAACAGACCCAGCTGGTTTATAACAACGGTAAATTATCAACGGTCACGGATCCCTCCGGTCGGGTTACGTCTTTTACGCATGATGCACAGGGAGATTTAACCATGGTCACTTTCCCGGATAACTCCACTCGGCAGTTTACCTACGATGCACTGCACCTCATGACATCACAGACCAACCAACGTGGTTTTACCAATACCTACAGTTATAACGTACTTGGGCAGGCCATTAGCAGTACCCAGGCCGATGGCTCAGTGAGGACCATCACACCCTCGCAAAGTATCGGGTTGGGGCAATAATCTACGGACAAAACACTGCTTACGAGGTAGAACAACATGAGCAATAAAAACACAAACCGCATCGTCGCAGTCAGCGTAGTAACCGTCGTGTTTATCACCCCGGTGATCGCCATGGTGGTGAATACCATCATTCCCCCCAGTGCAGCCGTCAACGCCTACGTTGACCCGGCCGGCCGCAGCAGCAGTATAATAACCGGGACGTACGGCGAGCCGCTTTCGGTCACCGACGCAGCTGGTTTAATAACCAGTTTTAGCCGCAATAATGATGGCAACCCGATGTCGACGGTTCTACCATCCGGTGGGGCGATCGATCGCACCTTTGATGGGTTCGGTAATGTGCTCACGCACACCGATCAGACTCTGGGTGGTACCGCTACTTTTACCTATGAAAATAAGTTTAACCAACAGGTTTCACTTATCGATGCCTTGGGCAACACGACCAGTGTAGGCTACGACAGTAATGGTAATCCAATTAGCCTGACTACACCGATGGGTAGAGCTATCACCGCTAGTTACCAGGGCAATGGCATGATGTCCAGCGCTACAGACGCTCTGGGTACTATAGAGACCTTCAGTTATAATGCCGATTTCAACCTCGAACAGTTGAGTAAGGGTGCCGGTACCTCGATGAGAGTCGCGCAACGGACCTATACATCAGCTGGGTATCTGGATACGGCAACCGACCCTGTTGGCCGGGTAACTGATTTCGATTACGATGTTATGGGGCGTGTGACCCGGGTCACTTTACCTGATGGTCGAGTGCTCAGCTATGGATATGATTCCGCCGGTAACCGGACCACACTGACGCCGCCCGGACAACCTGCCTATACGACCACGTATAACAATGTCAGCTTGTTAACCAGTGACGCATACCCCCCTGTGACGAATGGCGGCACGAATCAGACCAGTCTCCAATATAACAGTGCGCAACAGGTCACGCGTATCACCCGCGCCGATAACCTTTCAATTGACTATAGCTACGATAATGCTGGGCGGCTGCAAACAATTTCTCTACCGAGTGGTAACTATACATATAATTACAGTGCGGCTAGCGGACTGCTCGACAATATTACTTCACCGGACGGCATTACCCTTACCTATAGTTACAACAATGAGTTGCTCACGGCTGTTACCTGGTCTGGCGGTTTATCTGGCAGTGTCGGATACAGTCATGACACCAAAGGTCGTATCACGAGTCTGAATATTGCCGGTCAAGCTTTTACAATAACCTACAGTGCAGATGATAACATGACCCAGGTTGGCGCAATGACGATGACATACGGCACCACAACGGGGCTAGCGACTGGGTCGACATTAGGTAGTATCAACGAAGCGTTAAGCTATAATGCATTTGGAGAACTGACACGACAAACTGTAACCGCGGGTGCTACCACAATATATGATATACAATACAGTCGCGACAAAATCGGCCGCATTACACAAAAGATTGAAACCATCTCCGGCTCGACGATAACCTTTGATTACGTTTATGATGTCGCCGGTCGCCTGAGCACCGTGGCACAAAACAATACGATCATAGCAACCTACACCTATGATAGTAATAATAACCGTCTCAATAATGCTGCAAGCTACGACGCACAGGATCGTCTGATCGCCGAAGCTGGCATCAGTTATGCGCATAGTGCCCAGGGTGAGCGTACGCAGAAAACGCAGGGAGCAAACATCACCCAATACCAGTACAATGCCGAAGGCGCTCTGATCGGCGCGACCCTACCGAACACCGACCAGATCAATTACAAACTGGATGGGCAGGGCCGTCGCGTAGTCAAACAAGTCAATAGCACCGTAACTGAGGCTTGGTTATATGTCGATGCATTGAATCCTGTTGCCAAGCTGGACGTCAGTAATGCTGTATTACAGCGTTATATCTATGCCAACAAGGCCAATACACCTGCCTACCTGGTCGACAACGGTACTACATATAAAATTATCACCGATCACCTCGGTAGTGTTCGCCTCGTAGTCGATGCCAGTAACGGCAACATCATACAACGTATTGATTACGACGCCTGGGGCATGATAACAAATGATACCAACCCTGGGTTCCAGTCGTTTGCCTATGGTGGTGGTCAATTGGATCAACATACCGCTCTGACCCAGTACGGCCTGCGTGAATACGACGCTAATACAGGACGTTGGACCAGCAAGGACCCGATTGGCTTTAGTGGCAGTGCCACTAACCTGTACGAGTTGGTTTCCTCGGATCCTATCAATCGTGTAGATCCAACCGGGTTGGGGGATACTGACAGTGGTGATGGTGGCGATGTTGGCGGTGGCAATGGTGGCTGCAAAGGTATTGGTGGTTGCATCAAGCAAGCTGCGTTTGAATTTTTGGCCAAAAAACCATTTAATGCAGCAGCGATAGCCGCTTATGCCAATGCAGAAACTGCGGCTGCGGTAGGGGCTCTTGGAGAGGCTGGTGAAATTGCGGTGGCAGGTGTTGCGAGGAGTACACTCGCTGCGGCGACTGTTGGAGGTACCGCCACCGCTCTTGGTGTTGGTATCGCTGCGGGTGCGCTTGGACACGCCATTGAACCATATGTAAGACCATGGGCTCTTCCAGCCGTGGGAGGGGAATACGACGCAGGCTATCACTACCCAGAGAGTCGGACAGAGAACATTCTTTCAGAACGCGCATTACAAAAACTTAGAAATGACCCCAATAGATTTAAACCGCGAAATCAACGCGGTAGATGTCCATAAAAAGAGGCTAGAAGGGTCGGAGTATTTCTGAGGTAAGCTTGGGTCGTAAGCTTGCGTAAGCTTGGGTCGGACCAAGCCAGGCTGCTGAAAATGATAATTAATTACTAAAAAATATACCGATATTCAGGCTTAAAGCGACTTTTTTGGTGGCAAAATGGATACTTTAAGCGCGAAGTGGTTAGAGGTGGAACAACATGAGCAATAAAAACACAAGCCGCATCACCGCAGTCAGTGTGCTAACGGTCGCGTCTATCACCCCGGTGATCGCCATGGTAGTGAATGCCATCATTCCCCCGAGTGCAGCCGTCAACACCTACGTTGATCCGGCCGGTCGCGGCAGTGGTGCGTTGACCGGGCCGTTCGGCGAACCGCTGTCGGTCACCGATGCTGCAGGTCTTGTGACCACCACAAGCCGCAACAGCAATGGCAACCCGTTGTCGATCGTACAACCATCCGGTGCGGTGATTGATCGCACCTTTGATACGCTCGGCAATATGCTCACGATCGCCGACCAGACCCTGGGTGGTACTATCGCTTTTACCTATGATGCAACCTTTAGCAGCGTTACTCAGGTCACCGATCCGTTATCGGGCCAGACAATCATCCAGTACGACACCCAGGGCAATCCAACGCAGTTATCCACGCCCGTCGGTCGCGTGCTGAATGCAACCTATCAAAGTAGTGGTGTACTGGCCAGCCTGACCGATACTCTGGGAACGGTAGCAACCGTGACCTACAACGCCGATGACCTGCCAACCACGATCGCCGTCGGTTCGGGTGCCGATCAACGTCAGGGATCACGCAGCTATACCGCAGCCGGTTATGTTAATACCGATACCGATGCACTGGGTCGCGTATTCGATCTGAACTACGACACCATGGGGCGTGTATCACTGATCACATTACCCGATACACGCCAGATCGGGATGGCCTATGACCCCAGCGGAAACCTCACCAGCCTGACCCCGCCCGGTCGTAGCGCTTATGGTTTTAGTTACAACAACGTGGGTCTGTTAGCATCCGAACAATACCCGGCCGTGACCGGCGGTGGCACCAACCAGATGAGTTATACCTATAACCCGGACCGCCAGCTCAGCCAGATCACGCGTGCCGACGGTGTGAATATTAACATCGCTTATGACAGCGCCGGTCGTCTGCAAACCGTTACCCAGCCCAACGGTAATTTTACCGTTAACTACGGTGCCAGCACCGGCCTGATCGACAGCATCAGTTCGCCTGATGGCATCACCCAGTCCCATACCTATAACAACGAATTACTAACGGCAGTCACCTGGTCAGGCAATGTGGCCGGCAGTGTCGGTTATGGCTACGATGCCAAGGGACGTATCACCACCCTGACCATTGGCGGCCAGAACTATACCTACGCCTACAATGCCGATGACGACATCACCCAGGCCGGCCAACAGACCTTGTCCTATGATGCTACCTCGGGATTATTAACCGGCACCACCCTCGGCACACTGAACGAGAGTTACAGCTATAACCAATTTGCCGAAATAAGCCAGCACACTGTCACCGCCGGCGCGACTACGTTATACGATGCACAATACACCCGCGACAAACTGGGGCGCATCACCCAAAACATCGAGACAATACAAGGCACCACCACGACCTTCGATTACAGCTATGACCTGGCCGGAAGACTGAGCGCCGTCAGTCAAAACGGCACGTTGACCAATACCTATACCTACGACACTAATGACAACCTCACCGATAACGGCGCGAGTTACGATGCTCAGGATCGCATCACCGCACAAACCGGCATCACCTACAATCACACAGCACAAGGTGAACGCAGCCAGAAAACCCAGGGAGCTAATGTCACCCAATACCAGTACGACGCTCAGGGTACATTAATTGGTGCAACTCTGCCCAACACCGATCAGATCGATTATCTGCTCGATGGGCAAAGTCGACGGGTGGTGAAGCAGGTTAACGGCACAACTGCTGAAGCATGGTTATACGCCGGCAATACTCAGAACCCGGTGGCCCGGTTAAACGCCAGCAACGCCGTTACCCAACGTTATATCTATGCCAGCCGCATACAGGTACCGGACTATATCGACCTCGGCACCACACAATATAAAGTCATTACCGATCACCTCGGTAGTGTGCGATTAATCGTCAATGCCAGCAACGGCAGTGTCATGCAGCGCATCGACTACGATGTCTGGGGTAATATCACCAGCGACAATAATCCCAATTTCCAGCCATTCGCCTATGCGGGTGGACATTATGACAATGACACGACGCTCACGCATTTTGGCTTAAGGGAATACGATCCGAAAACTGCGCACTGGACGAGTAAAGATCCGATCGGTTTTGCGGGGAGTAGTAATAATTTATATGTCTATGTCTCGGCGGATCCTGTGAATCTGATTGACCCGGTGGGTACGGATGGAATCGAATCAGCTGCCGGATATACCGGAGGAGTGTTGCAAACAGCATCAGCCATCGCCGGATTTGACTCTGTAAATTCAGTCGATATCGCGACTAAAATCCTAGGTAAGAACGCGTCGATTACAACGGCCAGTGGTAAAAAGAAGAGAAAGCAACTTAAGGTCGGTTCTGGACTCGAAGGAAAGGACTATCGTTCGTCAATGACAAATGATGACCCTGATCTAGATACTGTTTATGAGGTAGCACCGGTTACAGATAGCCAGGAGAGCACGGATGCAATTGAAGCAATGGACAATTTTCTAAATCCCACTGATCCTGGTAAGAGAGTGCTTGAAGGTGTTTTGCCCTTTTTTAAACAGGGCGTAAATGGGGACTTATTCGGCAATGGACGGGGAGTTTGGGGGATAGGAAAAATAGTGGTACTGTGAAATTGGTCATCTAATAGGAGGTGTTAAAATGCACTTTGAAGATTCGGGTGTCACCTTTATGCATTGTGTCTCCAGAATCTCGTTAGCTGTTTTTATATACAACACTTCTGGACGGGATAAAGGTGATGTAAAGGTGACGTGTAAAGGTGACGTGTAAAGGTGACGTATAAAGGTGACGTGTAAAGGTGACGTATAAAGGTGACGTGTAAAGGTGACGTGTAAAGGTGACGTGTAAAGGTGACGTGTAAAGGTGACGTGTAAAGGTGACGTGTAAAGGTGACGTGTAAAGGTGACGTGTAAAGGTGACGGAGGGATTTAATTTTAACCACATTTTTGGATCAATGAGGTCGGACCAGGTCAAGTCATTGAAATTGATAATTAATGACAAAAAAACATGCCCATATTCAGGCTTAAAACGACTTTTTTAATAGCAAAATGGATACTGTAAGCGCGAAGTGATTAGAGGTATAACAACATGAGCAATAAAAACACAAACCGCATCGTCGCAGTCAGTGTGCTAACGGCCGCGTTTATCACCCCGGTCATCGCCATGGTGGTCAATGTCATCATTCCCCCGAGTGCTGCCGTCAACACCTACGTTGATCCGTCCGGTCGCAGCAGTGGTGCGTTGACCGGATCGTTCGGCGATCCGCTATCGGTCACCGATGCTGCAGGTCTTGTGACCACCACCAGCCGCAACAGCAATGGCAACCCGTTGTCGATCGTACAACCATCCGGTGCGGTGATTGATCGCACCTTTGATACGCTCGGCAATATGCTCACGATCACCGACCAGACCCTGGGTGGTACTATCGCTTTTACCTATGATGCAACCTTTAGCAGCGTTACTCAGGTCACCGATCCGTTATCGGGCCAGACAATCATCCAGTACGACACCCAGGGCAATCCAACGCA
>Ga0316207_10001713_pt1 | contig 25452 bp, 24 predicted proteins | sample 6weekpyrite_MG_FD_204943 | JGI IMG/M metagenome (GOLD analysis project Ga0316207, IMG submission 204943) | Microbial mat bacterial communities from mineral coupon in-situ incubated in ocean water Damariscotta River, Maine, United States -... | ecosystem: Environmental > Aquatic > Marine >... | reverse complement strand
GGGATTTACACTAATAGAATTGATGGTAACGCTGGCGGTCGCGGTAATTCTGGCCGTCATTGCGGTGCCCGGCTTTCGCACCATCATACAGAACAACCGGGCAACCACACAAGCCAATGATCTGCTGACCGCGATGACCCTGGCTCGAAGTGAGGCCATTAAACGGGGGTCTAATGTCAGCGTTTGCTCCGTTGCTGACCCGATACCTTCCCCTATCGTCTGCGCTGCAAGCAATGACTGGGCCACTGGCTGGATCGTGTTTACCGACGATGGTGCCACAGCCGGTGACTTCGATACTGGCACAGATACTCTGCTCAGAGTCTGGGAACCGGTCTCAAGCGGCACAACATTAGCTGGCAATGCTAATAACGTTCAATACCTCGCATCAGGCCTGACTACAGCTGCTGCCAATATCACTTTCACACTAACAGCCGCTGACTGCACAGGTAACAATGTTCAAACAATCGGCATCAACCCGACAGGGCGCGGCCATATTGCGACATCACTATGCCCCTAGTAACCTTTTTAGAAAAACAATTATGAAAACAAATACCCAAAAACAAAACGGCTTTACACTACTCGAAATACTGATCACGGTGCTTGTACTGTCCATCGGACTGCTTGGGCTTGCCGGCCTCCAGGTATCGAGCATGAAGAGTAACCACAGTTCTTACCTGCGTACCCAGGCCACTATACTGGGTTATGACATTGCCGACAGGATGCGGGCGAACCCGGCCGGCACCTACGTTGCCACAGCAGATTATATTGTCAATACGGCTGTTGACCCGTATACCGTCGACACCCCGACCACCACTGCCGGTTGCTCCACCGTCCCCGGTTGCACTACCGCGCAAATGGCCAACACGGATATCAACCAGTGGCGCGTCGATCTGGCCACTGCTTTGCCAGGCGGCACCGGCGTTATCTGCAATGACGACTCGCCCAATGATGGCACCGATGCCACAAGTGCAAACAACGGTTGCCCGGCAACCTGTACCACCATGCCAGCATGCAGCCTGCTGACCGTTAAAATCTGGTGGGATGACGACCGCGATGGCAGTGGCTTCAAACGCTTTACAACGAGCTATCAACCATGAAAAAACAACACAATATAAACATAACATGCAAACAAACCGGTCTGACCCTGGTCGAGCTCATGGTCGCCATGATCATCAGTCTGTTACTGATTGGTGGCACCATCACCATTTTTGTTTCCAACAAACAGACCTATCGCATCAACGAGGCCTCGTCACGCGTGCAGGAGAACGGGCGTTTTGCCTTTAATTTCATCAAACCGGATGTCCGCATGGCCGGCTTCATGGGTTGCCTGAACCCTTCATCCAGCTCATTCTACAACAATGTTGATGTTGCGAAGTACGACAGCGTTGTGGGTGACACCGCCATCAGCAGTGCCATCAACGGTTTTATTGGTGGCAACTCGGTCAACGGCTACAGCTATGGCACCGGTACGCTACCCTCAGAATTAACCGGCCTGGGATTGACTAGTGGCACTTCAACCGAGGACGTTGTACCAAATACGGATATCATCGTGATCAAACGTGCAGAAGACTGTAACGGCAATAAGCTCGTTGACCCCAAAACAAACGCCAATTTTAAAATTGAAACCAATGCCAACTGCAACATCCAGCAGAACCAGATCCTGTTTGTCTCCAACTGTCTGAGAGCGGACCTGTTTGCTGCCACAGACGTGACTGGTGGTGCCAACCCCACCTTGAAAACCAAAAATACCATCAATGAAAACGACAATATCAGTGCCAGTTATGGTCCAGAATCCGAGGTATATATTTTCCAGACAATCATTTTCTACATTGGACAAGGGGCATCTGGCGAGCCGTCTTTATTTAAACGCAGTCTTGAGCTGAACCCCGCCGGAACACAGGTTGTATTCGACAATCAGGAACTCGTAGAAGGCGTCTCGGATATGGCCATCAACTATGGTGTGGACAGCGATGGTGATGGCTCGGCAGATTATTATGTCGATGCCAGCACGGTTCCTGGCAGCGAATGGGACAATGTCATTAGTCTCCGCGTAAGGCTGGACGCACAATCGACCCAAGTAAACGTCACCCAGAACAATGCCGCAAACCAGAACCGGCTCACTCACACCTTCACCGAGACCATCAGGATACGAAACCGCTAACAGGACTTACAGACATGAATACAGGTAACAGACAATCTTTTCCTGCCATAAAGCAACAACGCGGTGCCGTACTGGCTATCAGCCTGGTGTTACTGCTGGTGGTCACGATCATCGGCACCACCTCCATGCAGACCACAACCCTGCAGGAACGCATGGCCGGTAACGAAAAAGACCTTAATGACGCCTTCCAGTCAGCAGAATCAGCACTGCGAGACGGCGAACAACTGATTGCCGGCAGCACTGCACTGGGCACCTTTGCCACCGGCACACAAAGCAACGCCGGACTGTATATGCCCAGCACGGGCAGCACAGAACGCTGGGAAGACTACACTAATACCTGGGCCAGCGACGGGTCCGGCTCTGCTGCGGGTGACATCAACACCTCTGCCTATATCATAGAAGAGCTGCCGGTCGATAGCAGCACCGGTGGCACACTGGAAGCCGGTGTCGCCAAACCCGCTGAATATTACCGCGTGACCGCACGTAGTACGGGCAACACAGCCACTGCCGAAGTCATGCTGCAATCCATTTACAAACGCTAGATCGAAACTGGACTCGATACAGGGATATCGTCATGAAAATATTAACCCGCCTCAAACATACAGGACTTGCTACCGGACTGTTCATCGGCCTGGCTATCAATAACGCCTATGCTACCGATCTGAATTTATCCAATACACCGCTGTTTTTATCGAACGCGGCTAAACCCAACTTCATGATCATGCTCGATAACTCGGGGAGTATGAAAAGACCCATGTATCGTTTTGTTGGCACACCTACCTATACACCGGGTGACCTCTACGACGGTATCTTTGATGCGTTAAAAAACTACAAATATGAAACTGATATTACTATCGACACCTCAGCCTACCCAGGCGTAACTATCGACACCGATGAAAAAGGTGCATTCATAGAAGACAATTGCACTCTCGGAACCAGCAACTGCTGGAGTGGCGAATTCATGAACTGGCTCACAACGCGCAGAATCGATGCCAGTCGCAAGGCACTGGTTGGCGGCAAAGTTGAAAACAGAACTCCACAGACATATCGCCCCGGCGACCCCAACACATATTATAAAATCATAGCCAATAACGAGACCTATGACCATGGTGACGCTAGTAATTCGATACTGAACAAATTTAATTACGCCTATAATGGCTCGGACAACTATTTACCCATCAACACCAACACGACGCTCGATGTGGAATCACCCGCTAATGATGGCGACGTATCTGCCTCTTACGAGCCATATGCCCAACTGAAGCTCTCTAATTCGATTACCATCGACGGGTCTTCTGAAGACGAATTCAACCTTGCAGTTATTGTGCCTGACGAACCCATGGGAATCGTACAGGAAATCAAGGATGACGTTCGCCTCGGCGTATCGTTTTATCGTTATGATGACGATGACAACTCGACCAGGGCGAATGTATACACGGGCAATTCCGGCTCTTATTCCGATGGCGGTACGCTCCGTTTTAAAATACCCAAAAACCCTTTTGTGCGGGCTCCGCAAGATGCCAGCTCCGGCTTTGACTTGTCCCTAGGCCAAAAACCTTATCGCAACCTGGAAGGTTACATCGGCACTGCCAATGCTGACCTGGTCGATGCGATAGAACACTATCCGCTGATCTGGGGTTCTACCCCGCTGGCCGAAAACCTGTGGGAGCTCGTTCAATATTTCGAACAAGACACACCCAACTACACTGCAGGCACGATTGGCTTCCAGCTAGCAGACCTGGCCAACCCGGAGCGCGACCCATACTACCACAGCACTTATAACGACAAACTGAACTGCACCAAATCCAGCACCATCATCGTAACGGATGGCCTTCCTTTCAGGGACACCAATATTCCTGGAACACTGGTGGACTATGATAACGACAGCAATGCAGGTGACAGTACCGGTATTCCCGGCAATAATGACCTCATTGACGATGTAGCCTACTGGGCACATTGTGACACATCGAATGCTGCCACCTGTGATATTAATACCGGTACACGTGATTTACGCACCGATACCGGTATGACCGGTGACCAGTACCTGGATGTCTATGTCATTGCCTTTGCCGATACTGGCGCATCTAACCAGGTATTGCAGGATACCGCAGCCAATGGCGGCTCGGGTTCGGCCTATGATGGCAGCACAACCGCAAATTTCGTGGCTGCTATAAGAGATGCCGCGGGCAAAGTTGAGGAAAAACGGGCCTCGGCAACAGGTGTTGCTGCCAGCTCCACGCAACTCAACACCGGCACTCGCCTGTTTCGTTCGTCATTCGTCAATGGCCAGTGGTCAGGTCAACTGACCGCCTTTTCACTCGACACCAGCAATAATGCAACCCGGGGTAGCGTCAATGCGACACCGGTCTGGGAGACCAGGGACACTGGCCTGATACCCGCTTTTGGCAGCCGTAACATTCATACCCTGAACATCAGCACTGCTGCGGGGGCTGCATTTAACACCTCCTTGCCCGCATCCCAGATTCAATTGTTACGGGCAGGAACAGAATCAGACAACACCAATGCAGCGCTTCGCATAAGCTACTTACGTGGCGACACCACAAACGAAGAGGCTAATGCCACATCATTACCTCTACGTGACCGTGTTGTTGGCGATGACGGCACAACACCCCTGATCGGCGACATCGTCAACTCCACTCCCTGGTTTACTGACATCACCGATTTAGGTTATTCCGCTTTCACCGGTGCCGAGGGTACGCAATACACGGCTTATATGACTGCACTGAAAGCCCTTAACTCGGGTGCTGGACGTACCGATATGGTCTACGTTGGCGCCAACGATGGCATGTTACATGGCTTCAGAGCCAGTGATGGCCAGGAATTGCTTGCTTATGTACCTTCTTTTCTATTCAACAAGCTCGCAAACCTGACAGACACTAACTATACCCATGAGTATTTCGTCGATGGTCCCGTTAAAACCGGTGATGCCTATTTTCCGAATGCCTCCACCTCAAATAAATGGCGTACCGTACTCGTTGGTACCGCTGGGGCCGGCGCACGCGGACTGTTTGCACTGGAAGTGACTGACCCGGATAATTTTGGTAGCAGCAATGTACTGTGGGAGGTGACAAACACCTTTCCGCTTGATACCACAGGACCAACACCTGTACCACCTGCAACCTACCCGCCGCAATACCCTGACCTTGGCTTTACTATGGTAGAACCCTCGATTGTACGCATGGCCAATGGCCAATGGGCTGCAATTATTTCCAATGGCTACAACAGTACCAGTGATAATGCCGTTGTCTACATTATCGATATCGAAAACGGCAACAAGATCGCTGAATTTCACACTGACCCCAATAACAACACCGCTGCCAATGGCATGTCATCTCACATTCCAGTTGATATTGATGGCGACCAGGTTGTTGATTACATCTATGCCGGTGATCTACTGGGCAACCTGTGGAAAATCGATGTGACCGATGGTAATGCCAATAACTGGGATTTCGCATTGAATGACGGCGGCTCACCCGTTAATCCTGCGCCCTTATTTACTGCGGTAGACAGCAGCGGCACGCCACAACCAATTACATCAAAACCGCAGGCCGGCGGGCATCCCACCGAAAGCGGCATCATGATCTATTTTGGCACAGGCAAGTACCTCGAAAGTACTGACATTAGCAACACAGACACACAGACCTTCTATGCCGTCTATGATGACCTGAGCACCAACAGCCCGATCGTGCTGGATCGCGCTACCCCTGCCAGCAGTGACCTGGTCGCGCAAACCATAACATTCGACGATGGCAATTACCGTATTGTTTCATCTAACACCGTTACCTATCCAAGCAAAAAGGGCTGGTACCTGGATGTTACCGATACAGGTGAACGCATGCTCAGCACACCAGTATTGCGTGCCGGCACTTCGCAGGATGCTGCCCGAATCGTATTCACCACCTATGCACCTGACGCCAACCCTTGCACCAGTGGCGGGACCGGCTGGTTAATGGAACTGAATGCTGTCAACGGAACCGCTTTACCTAACCCGGTCATCGATATCGACGGTGATGGTGATATCGACTCAGCTGATGTCATTTTAACTGTCGATACGGATGGTGACGGTATTGCAGACAGCACGCCTGATGCACCCAGTGGGAAGAAACTGGATGATATTGCTCCGGGTGGCGTCACCATCGTTGAGGACACAGATAACGGTAAGGAATACAAACAAATCGGTAAAGCCGATGGCAGCATACAAACCATTACCGAAAGCAGCACAAGCCAGACCGGCCGCCAGTCCTGGCGACAGCTGAAATAATCCATAAACTGCTGTCAGTTTAGGCTGGCAGCAGTTTATAATAGGTCGTGATTACTTTACTAACTTGACGACAGGAAAATGCATGAAAACCACACGCGGTTTTACCCTTATAGAAGTCATGATCGCTGTAGTGGTGGTCGCTATCATTGCCGCTATTGCCTTTCCTACGTATCAGGACACGGTACGAAAATCACGACGAACTGATGCCAAGGTAGCTTTACTTGGTGCGGCACAAACGCTTGAACGCTGCTTTACTGAATTTAATGCCTACAATAATGTCAACTGCCTGATGGTAGGCACTATTGCCGGAACACCCAATGTAAACCTGACAAGCGATGAAGGCTTTTACACGATCGATAGCAATAATGGTGCAGAAACATTGGCCAACACCAGTTTTACCCTTACCGCCACTCCTGTTACAGGAACCAGCCAGGCCAGTGACTTAGATTGTGCTATGTTTTCCGTGGACAACACGGGTGCGAAAAATGCAGACAACAGTGGCGGCACTGCCAATCCGGATTGCTGGAGGTAGTGACAGGCTTATTTTACTGGAGCGGGTTTCAGTTCTTTCGGCAAGCTAAACGTAATAGTCTCTTTCCGGCCATCACTTTCATTACTCTGTGTCACTCCCATTTCATGAAGGTGCTGCTTAACGGCCTCGACGAGTACTTCGGGGGCGGACGCACCCGCAGTTAGACCAATCGTCTGCTTACCCTCAAACCATTGCGGCTGGATGTCCTCAACACCATCGATCAGGTAGGCGGGCACATCCAGTTTTTCGGCGATCTCACGCAAACGGTTCGAATTGGAGCTGCTGGCAGACCCGACCACGAGCACCAGGTCTGAATCGACAGCCAGGTCCTTTACCGCGTCCTGACGATTTTGGGTTGCATAACAGATATCATCTTTTTTCGGACCGACAATGTCGGGAAACTTTTCCTGCAAAGCATTGATAATGGTTTGCGTATCATCCATCGACAGCGTGGTCTGGGTCACAAAGCACAGGTTGCCCGGGTGATTCACATCCAACCCTGATACATCATCGACATTCTCGACCAGGTAGATCCCCCCATCAATGCTGTCATTACGATACTGTCCCATGGTGCCCTCCACCTCCGGGTGACCCGCATGGCCGATAAGGACAACCTCACTACCCTTCTTCGCATGGCGTGCCACCTCCAGATGAACCTTGGTCACCAGTGGACAGGTTGCATCAAAAATCTTGAGTTTGCGGTTTTCTGCCTCTTCGCGCACCGCCTTCGAAACACCATGCGCACTGAAAATCACCGTGGCATCATCCGGTACTTCATTGAGTTCTTCAACAAAAACAGCACCCTTACCCTTCAGGTCATTGACAACAAAGGTGTTATGCACGACTTCATGGCGCACATAGATAGGCGCTCCGAATATTTCCAGGGCGCGTTCTACGATTTCGATAGCACGGTCGACGCCGGCGCAGAAACCGCGGGGGTTGGCGAGTAGTAGTTCCATGGGGGAGGATTATACAGGAAAAGTTTGAGGGAATTTAGGGGGGATTGAAGGGGTTGTTTGGGGCTATGCTTGTTGATTGGTTATGTTCAGTGGCCTAAATAGCTTCTCATAGTATCAAGGGCCGGGTCCTGCCCGAACCTTGATACTATAAATACTTATGGAAAGCCACTGAACATAACCAGCGCACCAAGGCCAGATCTTTCGCGGCTAAATGCCGCTCCTACAGCACCCTATTTACGAGTGAATGACCATTTATATACTTTTCCAAAGCATGGCCAGTGAGCCATTCCCGCACAAAAACAGAAGCACCTATTTCGGCGAAATAATCTCCAGTATCTCCGCTTCAAACTTCAACTCATGCCCTGCCAGCGGATGATTAAAATCGACCTTCACCACCTCATCACCCACTTCCATTACCGCCCCCGGAATTTCATCACCATCCGGTGTTGAAAAGGCAATGATCTGTCCTGCTTCGAGTTTTATTTCCTGCGGAAAATCAGACACAGGCATTTCCTGAATGGCTTCATCATCAGTTGGTCCAAAGGCATTCTCTGCGTCTATGATGATACTCTCCCTGTCACCGACCTTAAGCCCGTACAGGGCCAACTGCAAACCATTAATCAACACGTCTTCGTTTCCCATGACGACCCTGATGGGTTCATCATCAAATGTGTTTTCGGCCACGGTACCGTCTTCGAGGGTGATCGAACAATGCAGCACCACTTCGCAGTCCGGTTTTATGGTCAATTCTTCAGTCATTTTTCTTCCTGTTGTTTGCCACCCAGAAACCCGTCGATCAACAATATTACAACACCAATAGAAATCGCAGAGTCGGCGATATTAAAAACGGGCCAGCTCCACTGCTCATAATAGAGATGTATAAAATCGATGACATGTGCAAACAGGATACGGTCAATCACATTACCCAATGCACCACCCAATACCAGGGCCAGCGCCATGGCCACCCATTTGTCCTGCAGTGTTAATTTTTTCATCCAGATGACGATCACAACACTGACAACCAGCGCCAGGGTTATAAAAAACCAGCGCTGCCAGCCACCGGCGTCATCAAGAAAACTGAAGGCCGCACCGGTATTGTACGACAAGGTCAGGTTAAAAAACGGAATAACCGGAATAGGCACCTGAAAGACAAGATAGTATTCGGCTAATTGCTTGCTGATCTGGTCGAGAATGATAACGACCACTGTTATCCATAAAAATTTCAACATCATCAAACAAACTCACGTGGCTCGCCATCACCATCGATATTATCGATACAGCGGCCACACAATTCAGGATGTTCTTCATGCTGTCCGAGATCTTCACGATGATGCCAGCAACGCGTGCATTTATGATGCGCACAGGCAGACACGGCTACCCAGACTTCGTCATTGGTGGACAGTGTAAAATGGACCGCATCGTCGGTCTTGTCGGTATCACGATGAACACGCGCGTAGGATGTAATCAGCACAAAACGCAATTCATCCTTGAGCTTTGAGAGCTGTTCAAACAACTCCTGACCACAATACAGATCCACCTCGGCATCGAGGCCCGACCCAATACCACCGGCCACGCGTAATTGTTCCAGTTCCTTACTGACGGCCTCGCGTGTTTCCATCAGCAACGGCCAGAAGGCCTGGTCAAACTGTTCACCTGCCTGCAGGGAAAACAGGCCGCTATACCAGTCTTGTAAAAATACCGACTCACCCCGTTTACCCGGCATGTGCTGCCAGATCTCTTCCGCCGTAAAACTCAGGATGGGTGCCAGCCAGCGGACCATGGCCTCGGCTATATGATACATCGCCGTTTGTGCTGAACGGCGGGCGATACTGTTTTCACGTGTCGTGTATTGGCGGTCTTTTGTGACATCCAGGTAGAAACTGCCCATATCTACATTGCAGAAGTTGTGCAATTTTTGATAGATCACATGAAATTGGTATTCGTTGTAAGCCGTGATTAATTCATCCTGGATTTGCAGGGTACGCGCAACGGCCCAACGGTCCAGCGGTAACAGCTCGTCGGCCGCCAGCATATCCGTCCGGGGATCAAAACCATTCAGGTTGGATAGCAGGTAACGCGCCGTATTACGGATACGACGATAGGAATCGGCAACGCGGTTGAGTATCTCGTCCGAGACAGTCATCTCATTGCGGTAATCGGTCGCTGCAACCCAGAGCCTGAGAATATCAGCACCCAGGCGATTAACCACTTTTTGTGGTGCAACCACATTACCTTTGGATTTGGACATTTTCTGCCCCTTGGCGTCGACGGTAAACCCGTGCGTGAGCACGGCCTTGTACGGTGCGACGTTATTCATGGCAACCGATGTCAACAGGGAAGACTGAAACCAGCCACGGTGCTGATCTGAGCCTTCGAGGTACAGGTCGGCCGGGAAGGCCAGTTGCCCGCGTCGATTGAGCACGGCATTATGGGTTACACCCGAATCAAACCAGACATCCAGGGTATCCATAACCTTGTCATAATCGGCTGCATCGTCACCCAGTAATTCTGCTGCATCGAGTTCAAACCAGGCATCGATGCCTTGTTGCTCGATCCGCCCGGCAACCTTTTCAATCAAGCCGCTGGTGTCAGGGTGCAGCTCACTGGTTTGCTTGTGAACAAATACCGGGATGGGTACACCCCACGTGCGCTGACGTGACACACACCAGTCCGGGCGATTAGTAACCATGCCTTCGATACGGGCCTGCCCCCAGTCCGGCATCCAGCGGGTTTTACTGATCTCGTTCATGGCCGCGTCTCGCAAACCATTTTGCTGCATGCTGATGAACCATTGTGGCGTAGCCCGGAAGATGATCGGCGTTTTATGCCGCCAGCAATGCGGGTAACTATGACGTAATGCAGCATGATGCACGAGTTTACCGTTGGTCTTTAATACCTCGAGCACATGATCATTCGCCGCAAAAACATGCTCGCCCGCAAACAGTTCTGTGTCGGGCAGGAAACAACCATTACCACCCACCGGGTTATCAACCTTGAGGTCGTAGCGACTACCCACTACGTAGTCTTCCTGTCCATGGCCGGGCGCGGTATGTACAGCCCCGGTACCGGCCTCGGTAGTCACATGATCACCGACAATGACAGGCACCTCGCGTTCATAAAACGGGTGCTGCAGCTTCAGGCCTTCCAGGTCCTGCCCCGTACAACGGGCAATGATCTGGTAATCTTCCAGTTCGTATCGACTGACGGCATCGGCCAACAGCGCCTCGGCAAGCACGAGTCGCTCCGGTTCATGTTCTGCCACGCCCTGGCACTGAATAACGACGTAGTCCAGCCCCGGATTCAGAGACACGGCCTGGTTAGCCGGTAACGTCCAGGGAGTCGTTGTCCAGATCACGACCGACACCGGGCCGGAGCCATCTGCAACATCACTGCATCGCGACAACAGGCTTTCGACATCCAGTACCGTAAATCGGACATCGATCGCCGGCGATGTCCTGTCTTCGTATTCGACCTCGGCCTCGGCCAGGGCCGAACCGCAATCCGTACACCAGTGCACTGGCTTGGAGCCTTTATGCATGTGCCCGTTTTCAATAATGCTGGCGAGCGAACGTACGATATCGGCCTCGAACTGAAAGTTCATGGTCAGGTAGGGGTTGTCCCATTCACCAAACACACCCAGTCGTTTAAAGTCTTCACGCTGCTTGTCAACCTGCTTACCCGCATATTCACGGCAGGCCTTGCGAAACACAGGGGCATCGACCTTGACCCCGGCCTTGCCCACTTTTTTCTCGACATTCAACTCGATAGGCAGACCATGACAATCCCAGCCAGGCACGTAGGGAGCATCATAGCCATTCAGCGTTTGCGACTTGATAATGACATCTTTGAGGATCTTGTTGACGGCATGACCGATGTGAATCTCGCCATTTGCATACGGCGGCCCGTCATGCAAAATAAATTTAGGCTTGCCGGCAGAATACTCACGAATACGCGCATACAGATCCATCTGCTGCCATTGCTTCAGCATGGCAGGCTCGCGCTGCGCGAGGTTACCGCGCATCGGAAAATCTGTTTTTGGTAGATTCAAGGTATGCTTGTAATCGGCCATAGGATCTCTACTTTATTATGCTCATTTATCAGTTATTTAAGGGCGTATGATACCTGAATATTAAAGGGAGGGGAAAGTTTATACCGGGGAATTTAAATGCAGGATCCAACGCAAAGGCGCAAAGACGCAGAGTATGTAAAGAAAGTATTTTTTCAGTACGTTATTCAGAAATATTCAGAATAATTACTCTATCTTAAAAAGATTAAACTGTTTTTCAAGAGTATTTCTCGGCGAAATCCTCCTATCGAAGTGATAATTTACTTCAAATAATAACCTTTGCGCCCTCTGCGTCTTTGCGCCTTTGCGTTGGATCTTTCACACCAACACTACTTTCTGCTTTCAAACCACTCTCTGGCCTGCCGTTCATCCTGTTTGATCTGTTCCTTTAATGCATCAAAAGACTCAAATTTCATTTCATCACGGATCTTGTGCACAAAGTTGACATGCACGTAGGTCCCATATATTTCTTCATTAAAATCAAACAGATGAACTTCCAATAAACTGCGTGTACCGTCTACCGTCGGGCGGTTGCCAACGTTGGCAACGCCAGCAACCGGTTCGCCTTTCACGCCGAACATTTCCACGGCAAACACACCCTGTACGGGCGAGGTTTTACGATGCAGATGAATATTTGCAGTCGGGAAACCGATCGTGCGACCTCGCTTGTCGCCATGCGCAACCCGGCCACACATCCGGTAAGGGCGCCCCAGCAGTTGTTCGGCCAATGCCAGCTCGCCCTGCTCAAGCGCATGACGAACACGGGTGCTACTGACCCGCTCGCCTTCTATATTGAAGGTATGCATGTTCACAACCGGAAAGCCGGCCTGCTGACCAGCAGCCTGCAACAATTCGAAATTTCCCTTGCGACCCTGGCCAAACTGAAAATCATCACCGACCACAAGGTACTTAACATCCAGTCCGTCTATCAGTACTTGTTGAATAAAATCCTCGGCCGAAAGTGAGGCAAAGGCTGCATCAAAACGTAGACAAAGAACTCGATCAACAGCATAACGCTTGAGTGCCTGGAATTTTTCTCGCAACCGGGTTAGTCGTGGTTTGGCCTGCGCGGGTACAAAAAATTCCTGCGGCTGAGGCTCAAAGGTGATCACCACGATGGGCAGTCCCATGGCCTCGGCCTGCTCGGCCAGCTGCCCGAGTACGGCCTGATGCCCCAGGTGAACGCCATCAAAGTTACCAATGGTAGCAACACAACCCCGGTGTTGCGGACGAAGATTATATAAACCGCGTATCAATTCCATAACATATCAAAACAGGGATTCATTGCTAAAAGTTCGAGTTTATAGGGGTTTAGGGTATAGATACAAGGGACTAGGGACTAGGGACTAGGGACTAGGGACTAGGGACTAGGGACTAGGGACTAGGGACTAGGGACTAGGGATTGTATATTGTAATTTTCTCTACTCCTCAACTGGCACCTTCCAGCGCCAGGGTCTGGCGCCGGTAATCAACAACGTAAAACCGTATATACCGGCAGCAGCCATGATGAGCCACATCAGTTTCCAGACACGTTCTATGGCACTCAACTGTAACCAGTCACTGACATCACCCCTGATCCAACCGATGAACAACAACATCGCCGTACAGGCTATGGCCAGTTGGAGAAATAGCGGCCACCAGTCGGGCCGCGCCTTGTAGATGCCTTTTTTCCGCAAGGTATGAAACAACAGTGAGGCATTGATAATGGCAGAACAGGCAGTCGCCAGTGCCAGCCCTGCATGCGGCGCCGTTGCCCCACTCATCGCCATTGGCACAACAAATACCAGGTTCAGGATCATATTCGCAACCATGGCAATGATACCGATACGCACCGGCGTGCGGGTATCCTGGCGTGCAAAAAACCCGGGCACCAGTACCTTGACCATTATAAAACCCAGCAGGCCCAGGCTGTACGCCATCAAACTCAGCGTGGTCATTGCTACGGCATTGGCATCGAATTCACCGTATTGAAACAGGGTGACAATCATCGGTGCGGCCAACATAAACAGGCCAGCCGTGGCCGGGAGACCAATCAGCAAGCCCCAGCGTAGCGCCCAGTCAAGCGTCATGCTGAATCGCTCAGGCGAATTTTCGGCATGACGGCTCGACAAACTGGGCAGGATCACGGTCGCCAGCGCAATGCCAAATACGCCCAATGGAAACTCCACCAGTCGGTCTGAATAATATAACCAGCTCACACTGCCTGCCGCGAGGAAAGAGGCAATCACAGTATCCAGCAGCAGATTGATCTGGGCCACCGACGAGCCGAATATGGCTGGCAGCATCAGTTTCATGATGCGGCTCACACCACCGTGCCCCCGTTTGATACGAGGACGTGGAAGCATTCTCAGCTGCATCAGAAAAGGTATCTGGAACAGCATTTGGGCAATACCGGCGACGAATACACCCCATGCCAACGCCATCACGGGCTTTTCCATGGTCGGAGAGATGAAAATAGCTGCCGTGATCATACACACATTAAGCAATACCGGCGTGAACGCAGGCACAGCGAACTTGCCATAGGTATTGAGTATGCCACCGGCCAGGGCCGTCAACGAGATAAACAGCAAATACGGGAAGGTAATCTTCAGCATGGTCGCAGCCAGCATGGCCTGCTCTTCACCCTGGTTAATCACAAACCCCGGGGCAAACACCATGATCAGTATCGGTGCCGCAATAATACCGACAATTGTTATCAGCACCAGCATCAGACCCAGTGTGCCCGTGACATGATCCACCAGGTCCTTGACTTCCTGCTCTTCACCCGTCGCGCGAGCCTCACTGAGCACGGGTACGAATGACTGGGAAAAGGCCCCTTCAGCAAACAGACGACGCATGAAATTGGGTATCTTGAAAGCGACGAAAAAGGCATCTGTTGCCGCTTTGGCACCAAAAACCTGCGCAAACACCATGTCACGCACAAAACCCAGGATACGCGACAACATCGTCATGGCGCTGACAATGGCAGTGGATTTTAGTAGTTTTCGGCTCATTTTGATCGTTTTTACACCGGCTAGCGCCGGTTTTGGCGATTTTTCCAATATTTGCAGCGGTTACTATACCCGGTTTTTTTGCCTGCACACACGGTTTTCGAGCAAAATTGGATTTCTGCTGGTTTTCATACATTGATCGCTTGACAAACGGACGAAAAATCCTCATTATGCGCGGTCTTTCAAAGCGATAATTTGTAGCAGGAGTAAGAACTTGGCTAACTCACCACAAGCTAAAAAACGTGCCCGTCAGGCCGAAACACACCGCCAGCGTAATGCAGGCCAGCGTTCCATGATGCGCACCTACGTCAAGAACGTGATCAAAGCTATAGAAGCTGGTGACAAGGCTGCAGCTGAAGCCGCATACAAGCAGGCAGTTCCTGCTCTGGATCGCATGGCTGGCAAGGGCCTGATCCATAAAAACAAGGCTGCTCGTCATAAAAGCCGCATGAATCAGTCTATTCGATCTATGTAAGTGAATGTTTCCCCAATAAAAAAGGCCGGTTAAAACCGGCCTTTTTTATTGGGGAAACAGGTAAAAGATACAATATAGATACATTTACCCAGACAAACAATACCAACTTGCTCGCGAGCAAGGCTCGCTCAACCCCTTTCCTCTTGTACCTTTAATCTTTAACCTGACCTCTAAACCATTAAGACCAGGTCATCCCGGTTGATCAACTCGGCCTCATCGACATAACCGAGGATCGCCTCAATCTGGTCGCTCGGCTTGCCCATGAGTCGATGACTTTCATCGGCACTGTAATTCACCAGCCCACGCGCAACCTCACTACCGTCCGGCGCCACACAGGAAACCAGCTCACCTCGATCAAATTGCCCCTCTACGGCTGTCACGCCTACCGGCAACAGGCTGCGACCCTGGTCGCGTAATACGGTGACAGCACCATCGTCCAACGTTAGTATGCCTTTCACCTTCAACTGCCCAGCCAGCCACTGCTTTCGGGCAACCAACGGCTCGTCACGAGGTGTCAGCAAGGTACCCACCTCTTCACCGTCCAACAAGCGTAACAGGATATTCTGCTCACACCCCGAGGCGATGATGGTCATAGCACCGGATCGTGCAGCTCGCGCCGCTGCCTTGACCTTGGTAGCCATACCACCCCGCCCAAGACTACCGCCACTGTTACCCGCCATTTGCTCCAGTTTGACATCTCCGGCTCGGCCTGATGAAACCAGCTCGGCATCTTGATGGCTACGCGGATCCTTATCAAACAGACCCTGCTGGTCTGTCAGAATAACCAGAACATCGGCTTCGGTAAAATTGGCCACCAGGGCTGCCAGGGTATCATTATCACCAAAACGGATCTCGTCGGTTGCCACCGTGTCGTTTTCATTGATGACCGGAATCACTCCCAATGCCAACAGCGAGCGCACTGTAGAGCGTGCATTGAGGTATCGCTGGCGGTCAGCCAGATCTTCGTGGGTCAGCAGCACCTGGGCTGTATGCAGGCCATGGCGCTGAAAATGTGACTCATAGGCCTGCACCAGCCCCATCTGCCCAACAGCCGCAGCTGCCTGAAGTTCATGCAAGGCATGCGGACGCTTCTGCCAACCCAGTCGTGTCATGCCTTCTGCCACCGAACCCGATGACACCAGCACCACCTCGTGGCCGGACTGCTGCAGACGTGCAACCTGATCAACCCACTGACCAATGGCCTGGTTATCCAGACCACGCCCGTCATTGGTCAACAAGGCGCTACCTATCTTGATGATCCATCTTTTTGCTGTTGTAATTTGTTGTCGCATGTTGAATTCAGGGTAAAGGGTGAAGATTAAAGATACAAGCGCGGACGCGCCTAGCTGTCTTCACTCGCTTCTTTTTGTTTTTCCCTGATCGCCTCCAGGTATTCCATAATATTGTAACTGAGCTGACTGGTTCCCTGTTTCTGTATGGCTGATATCTTATAGACCGGCCCCTGCCAATCCAGGCCATTGATTATGTTCTGGCAACGTTCTTCGCGTTCCTCTTCAGGTAACAAATCCAGCTTGTTCAACACCAGCCAACGGTCCTGACCGGCTAACTCACCACTGTATTTCTCCAGTTCATTTTCAATCTTTTTCACGTCATCAACAGGATCACCACTACCACCATAGGGCGAAACATCCACCAGGTGTAAAAGCAAACCGGTACGCGACAAATGTTTCAGAAACTGGATACCCAGACCAGCCCCTTCAGCGGCACCTTCGATCAAGCCCGGAATATCGGCAACCACAAAGCTGCGATGTGCGGCTATGCTGACCACTCCCAGGTTCGGGTACAGGGTTGTAAACGGATAATCTGCCACCTTCGGTCGCGCTGATGACACCGCACGAATCAGTGTCGACTTGCCCGCATTGGGCATGCCCAGCAAACCTACATCCGCCAGCAGTTTCAGTTCCAGTTGCAGAATTCGCTGTTCACCCGGTGTGCCGTCGGTCTTTTTACGCGGCGCACGATTCGTACTACTCTTGAAGCGGGTATTACCCAGGCCATGAAAACCACCCTGTGCAACCTTGACCCTCTGGCCCACCTTGACCAGGTCACCGATCACTTCATGCGTGTCCTGATCTGTCACTATGGTACCAACAGGCACCGGCACAACCAGATCGTCGCCACCTTTACCGGTACATTGCGCCCCCGCCCCTTTTTTACCATGTTCTGCACGAAAGACCTTCTGGAAACGAAAATCAGCCAGCGTATTGAGATCCTCGCAAGCCTCAAAGATGACACTGCCACCGTCACCACCATCGCCGCCGTCAGGGCCACCAAAGGGTATATATTTCTCACGACGAAAACTGATAACACCGTTGCCGCCGTTACCTGCTTCTACCCTGACTATTGCTTCGTCGATGAATTTCATGTGCTAAGGAATCTTTTTTTCAGTTGCCATAAACAAAAAACCCTGCCTTCTCAGGCAGGGTTCTTCATAACAATACTATTATGAATCAAGCCTTATTCAGCAGCTTCAACTCTAACATATTTACGGTTTTTCGGGCCTTTAACTTCAAATACCACCTTGCCGTCTGTCTTGGCGAACAATGTGTGATCCTTACCGCAACCCACATTCACTCCAGGATGGAAACGGGTTCCACGCTGGCGAACAAGAATATTACCAGCCAAAACTGTTTCACCGCCGTAGCGTTTCACACCAAGGCGTTTCGACTCCGAATCGCGTCCGTTACGGGTACTACCACCAGCTTTCTTATGTGCCATTGCTCGTGCCTCTTAATGCAGTTAACCAGCCTGGATTGATGTTACTTCCAGTTCTGTGTAATTTTGACGATGTCCGGTTCTCTTGTCATAGTGCTTACGACGATTGAACTTGATAATCTCGATTTTCTTGTGACGACCGTGTGCCTTGACCTTGGCCACAACCTTGCCACCCTCAACGTATGGCGCGCCGACCGTGATGTTATCACCATCAGCAACCATTAAAATATTGTCAAACTCGACTGAGGCACCTTCTTCCGCATCTAATGTCTCGACGCGTACTGTGTCCCCTTCGCTCAAGCGGTATTGCTTGCCACCCGTTTTGATTACGGCGTACATAATTGGTTCACCCTGAAATATGACCAGAAGTAAAAGAGCTGGCAATTCTAGCCATTTGTCGCCTTTCAGTCAATCTATTTGACAATTTTCTGGCAGGATTTAGGCGAGATAGGTACACTACGCACTCAATTATTTCATAAATCGCTAATTTTTCATCAATATGCAGACAAATTCCAAGAAAAATCAGGGGGAAACGGACCTTGATTCGATTCGTACACTCATCCAGGATGATATGGACGAGGTCAATAAACTGATCCGCCAGTCCCTCTATTCCGATGTAGCACTGATTGGTGAACTGGGTAATTATCTTATTAATAGTGGGGGTAAACGTATTCGACCCGCACTGGTGTTGCTCAGTGCACGCGCTTGTGGCTACCAGGATGTCATGCACTACAACGTTGCCGCCATTATTGAATTTATCCATACAGCCACACTCTTACATGATGATGTCGTTGACGCCTCTGATATGCGCAGAGGACAGGAAACAGCAAATGCCATCTGGGGCAACGAAGCCAGTGTACTGGTCGGCGATTTCGTCTACTCACGCGCCTTTGAGATGATGATCAAGGTTGGCAGTATGCGAGTCATGGAAATACTCGCACACGCGACCAACACCATTGCCGAAGGTGAGGTCATGCAATTGTTGAATGTACATAACGCTGATACAACCATCGAAAGTTACCTGAATGTCATCCATTGCAAAACGGCCAAGTTATTCGAGGCAGGCTCCGAACTGGGTGCCCTGCTCGCAAAAGCGTCGGAAGATCAAATCTCTGCCATGGCCAGTTTTGGTATGCATCTGGGTACCGCATTTCAGTTGATAGATGACGTACTCGATTACAGTTCAACAACTGAAGAGATGGGGAAAAATCTCGGCGATGACCTGGCAGAAGGCAAACCGACATTACCGCTTATTTATACCATTGAGCACGGCACTGATGAGCAATCCGCTATCGTCCGTAAAGCTATCGAGGAAGGTGGCCTGGAGAATATTGACGCCGTGATGGAAGCTGTGCAATCTACCGGCGCAATAGAATACACGGCCAGATTGGCAAAAGAGGAAGCACGCAAAGCTCGCAATGCCATCAATATTTTCCCTGATTCGGAATATAAAGATGCCATGCAGACACTGGCCGATTTTTCAGTTGAAAGAAATTTCTGATTCTTATATTTTGTTCTTACTGGCTACTAGCCACTCGCTACTAGCTACTAGCTACTCAAAACGGGGTGTGGCGCAGCCTGGTAGCGCGTGCCGTTCGGGACGGTAAGGTCGGAGGTTCGAATCCTCTCACCCCGACCAGTTAAATTCAGGTAAAAGATACAAGATTAAAGGTCGTTCAAACCATTTTATCTTGTATCTTTCCCCTTTTACCTGCCTGTGAATTATTCTTCTGGTGAATTCGCCGCAATCTTGTGAATGGACAGGTCGGCTCCCTGGAATTCTTCTTCCTGACTCAGTCGCAGGCCGATGACGATTTTGAGAATACCATAAACAATAAAGCCACCAATCAAGGCGATGGCGATACCAGACAACGTGCCTATAAGCTGTGGCATGAATTTCACGCCGCCCATGCCACCCATTGACGTCACGCCAAAGATACCCGCAGCGATACCACCCCAGGCACCACACAGGCCATGCAGGGGCCAGACACCCAGTACATCATCTATCTTCCAACGATTCTGCACCAGAGTGAATGTCCATACGAACAGAGCGCCGGCCACGCCACCTGTAATCAGTGCTCCCAGTGGATGCATGACGTCAGAGCCGGCACAGACTGCCACCAGGCCTGCAAGCGGGCCATTATGTATAAAGCCCGGGTCATTTTTACCCACAAACAGGGCCATCAGGATGCCGCCAATCATCGCCATGAGCGAGTTGACTGCGACCAGACCACTGATGCCTTCAACAGCTTGGGCGGACATGACATTAAAGCCGAACCAGCCTACTGTCAGGATCCAGGCACCCAATGCAAGGAAGGGAATACTGGATGGCGGGTGGGCAAAGATTTCTCCATTCTTCCCATAGCGCCCGTGACGGGGGCCAAGCAATAGAACTGCACTCAGCGCTATCCAGCCACCCATGGCATGCACCACGATAGAACCGGCAAAATCATGGAAGCCAACGCCATAGCTGGAGGTCAGCCATGACTGCAAAAAGCCGATCTGGCCCCAGACCATGCCCTCAAATAGCGGGTAAACGAATGCAACCAGCAATATGGTAGCGACAAACTGGGGGTAGAAGCGTGCGCGTTCGGCAATACCTCCGGATATGATGGCAGGAATTGCTGCTGCAAATGTCAATAAAAAGAAGAACTTGACTAGCTCATAACCATTTTTTTGGGTCAGCACCGACGCTTCGGCGTAAAAATCTATACCGTAAGCTATGCCATAACCAATAAAAAAATAGGCCAGTGTTGACCCGGCAAAATCCGTGATAATTTTTACCAGGGCATTAACCTGGTTTTTCCTTCGAACCGTTCCTACCTCAAGAAAGGCAAAGCCTGCATGCATGGCAAGCACCATAATTGCGCCCAGCAACACAAATAATACGTCACTACCTGATTTCAATGACTCCATAACCGTATCCTGCTTATTATTTAAATTGTTAGTATTCTATTAATTTGCACCAATTAAGAATTAATATTTCTTATTAAATTCAATGCAATAGATAAAATTGCATTATAATTGTGCGTTTTTTATTGTCGACTGACTGAAAATCACCCCATAAGTTTGCATGATGCATCATTATTGATCAACTGCGACATAAAAAACACCTCGCCCGAATGAATCGATGCGAGGCGCAGGGGAATAGCGTTAAGTCAGGAAAAGTCTATGCAATCATTAGGCTTGGGCAACCCGGCCAGGCGACAACCCTGTCGTGAGGGACCCAGCGGAAACAGGTCATAAAGGTATTTGCGGCTGCCTTTTTCCGCTCCGAGCCTGCGGGTAATGATCTTCATGAGTGAACGGACATTCGGAGAATTACCATATTCAAGGTAATAATCTCGTAGAAAATTGATGATCTCCCAATGCTGGACAGTCAATTCTATACCCTCTTCATCTGCCAGGCGCAAGGCAACGTCTTCTGACCAGTCATCGAGGCTTAATAAATACCCGTTCGGGTCAGACTCAATGGAAGATTCATTAAGAATAAATTTCATGATATCCGGCATGATTTTCTCCTGATCATTACTGTCCGTTACTGGCTATTTATACTATTAAAGCATAGACGGAATTATGAATTTTGCGAGAAAACTGCATCAGGTTACATGCGACAGGCTTATATCAATCAAACCTTTTCAGCTGCTGCTCAATCTGCTCAATCAAAACAACATCGCCTGTGTTGATACCTTCACACCGGTATGACTCATTGTCCCAGCCGGATTGAGTTGCCATTATTTCCGGCCAATAAGGGTACGTCTGGCATTGGCGTGGCCTGACTTGATAGATAGCACAGCGATTATTTTTTTGCAGGAAAACACAACGCCCCTGCTGGTTGATCCTGATACCCTGCTCCAGGTTATCGAGTTCTACCAGGAATTTTTCCGTGAACGTGCCGGGACTCATATCCAGGTGTTGGCTTATCAATTCGACTTCACCCTTTGCCAGTTCGATCATATTTTCATCGGCGCTGCCTAAACAACATGCACCACAACCGGTACATTTAAATCGTATCGGGGTTTTCTGGTAAAACCTGAGCCTGGCCATTATGACTTTTCCTCGGCCTTGACTGCCTGCCACAACGAATCCAGCTGCGCGGCAGATAAATCCGACAGGGTTAGTTGTTGTGCGGCCACCTTGCTCTCTACACTGCGAAAACGGCGTTCAAATTTCAGGCAGGCCTTGCGTGTCGCCTCTTCCGTATCGATATCCAGAGAGCGTGCAAGATTAACGCAGCTAAATACCAGGTCCCCGACCTCACCTTCCATTGCCTGCGGGTCGGACGTCGTCACAGCCTGTTTTACCTCTGCAGCCTCTTCAGATAATTTCGCATAGACATCGTCAATGTTCTCCCAGTCAAAACCAACCCGGGCCGCCCTGCGCTGAAGCTTTTGCGCACGACTGAGTGCCGGCAGCGCCTTTATGACACCATCCAGTTCGCTGACAGCCGTGGTCTTGTCGACTTTTTTTTCACGCTCCTTACGCTTATGCTCTTCCCAGGCAGCCGTTTGCTGTTCAACAGAATCAACCTTCTCGTCTGCAAACACGTGTGGATGCCTGCGGATCAGTTTTTCGCTGATCGAACCGGCAACATCATCAAAGTCGAACAGACCTTGTTCACGGGCAATTTGTGCATAAAAAACAACCTGAAAGAGCAGGTCGCCGAGTTCCTGCTGCAGTTCCGTGTAATCCTGTTTTTCTATGGCATCAGCCACTTCATAGGATTCTTCCAGCGTGTAAGGAATGAGCGAGGCAAAGGTTTGTTGTTTGTCCCAGGGACAACCCTTTTGTGGATCACGTAAACGCTCCATCACCTCGAGCAGGTGTTCTATATTCTTCATGCGGAAGGTATCTCGATGATCATTTGTGCCCCGCCCAACGACTGGCTGTCTGTAATGTCAAAGCGCCCACCATAAACCGAGACAATCTCCTGCACAACAGACAGCCCAATACCATGGCCACTGACTGTCTCGTCTGCCCGTTTGCCTCTCTGTAATACTAACTGACGTTGCTCTTCGGGGATGCCTTTGCCGTCATCTTCAACACTGATTTGTAAAATTTTTGTCTGACCAATGACGCGCATTTGCGCTGATACCCGGATATGACCTGCAGCCCATTTATAGGCATTCTCGAGCAAGTTACCCATCAGCTCGAGCAAGTCACCCTCTTCACCCGGAAAGGTCAGTACTGCATCGATATCGAGTCGACACACAATGCCTTTTCCGGCATGAACCTTTTGCAGCGAATCGGTTAGTCGCTCCACATTCCTGAGCAACGGGCTATGCACACCCATGGTTGCCCGACCGGAAGCCGAGGCTCGCTGCAACTGATAATCTACGATCTGCTTCATACGATCCACCTGGTCCTGCAAACCATCGATGTCCTGGTCCTCCTGCGGCTTTCTGTTTATACCTGCTTTTAAAACCGCCAATGGTGTTTTCAGGCTGTGGGCCAGGTCGGCCAGTGTATGTCGGTATCGATCACGCTGCGAACGCTCTGAATCGATAAAGGTGTTGATACCCCCTGTCAAGCCGCGAATTTCTTCTGGGTAGTTTTCACTCAGGCGTTGCATATCCCCAGACTTGACCCGGTCCAGGTCCAGAGCAACCTCGCGCAAGGGTTTCAGGCTCCAGCGCAATATCACCCCTTGCGTCATTAACAAAACAAGCGTCACTCCAATCAACCAGCCCCATAACTCATTGCGAAACTGGCCGACCTGCTGTTCAAACAGCTTATTGTCTTCAAGCACCTGAAAGTTAAATTGAAATCGTGCATCTTGCTGATCTTCCCAACTGACAGCAAAACTCACACTACTATAGCTTCGGTCATCATCATCTGTTAATTGTTCATAATACCAATCTGCCATTGCGGCATGACTGTAACGCGGCAGGTTCATTCCCAGCGATGACCCGGATTTCCAAACCGATTGGCCTGAACGAGTATAAATACCCGCATACAGACCCGACTGAGGAGAGGACAGTTTCGGATCAGGTAAAGGCTCGGTGACCTGTATCCTTTTTTCAAGCTCATTGAAATCCGCAGCAGCCAGCAGCGAGTAGACCTGGCCTTGCAAACGTCCACGTACCGCCTGCTCGGCGCTGTGATAAAATGCCCGGTCCAGCACGAGGCCTGTCAGACCAAGAAAAATGAATAAAACGAGTGTCGCAGAGAGTAATAAACGTCTGCTTAACGACATGCTAGCCTGCCGTTCTGGCAAGTGCAAAACGGTAACCCCTGCCACGTAATGTTTCTATTGGTTTATGTTTGTTTTGAGGATCGATCTTTTTACGCAAACGGCCTACCAGTACTTCGATCACGTTGCTATCACGATCAAAATCCTGATGATAGATATGTTCGGTCAGATCGACCTTGGAGATCACCTCGCCGGTGTGCAACATTAAAAATTCCAGGATGCGATATTCGTACGCAGTGACTTCGATGGGCGTGCCCTCTACCTGTACAGTTTGCGCAGTCAGATCAAGCAGCACAGGTCCACACTCCAGTTGGGACTGTGACCATCCACTCGAACGTCGCAGCAATGCACGAATGCGTGCCAGCAACTCTTCCGGACTAAAGGGCTTAACCATGTAATCATCGGCACCGGCTTCCAGTCCTTCGACTTTTTCCTGCCATCGCCCCCTGGCAGTCAGGATCAAGACAGGAAGGTCCTTGCCTGCACTGCGCCATTGCCGAATTACCTCGATACCGGATAGTTTGGGCAGCCCCAGGTCAACGACCGCCAGATCATAGGGATACTCCCGCCCCTGGAAGAGCCCTTCCTCTCCATCGGATGCAGATTCTGCTATAAAGCCTGCCTCGGATACGGTTTCTACCAGTTGTGATTGTAATGCAGGCTCGTCTTCAACGATCAATATTCGCATTCATTTCCCTTATTGCGCATTGACTCGAAAGGTTTTAACAACACCCGAAGGCATCAGTACCTTAATAATATATTGTGAACCTTTGCGGCTGGCCCGTAAAACGCGACCACCGGTACGTTCCTGTACATCTGCCACAGCGGCATCAAGGCTCGTTGAAGCTGAACTGGCTTCACCCTTGCCACCCTTGGCTATAGCATTGCCTGGCAGTCCACCTGCTGCAATTCCCAGTACCAGACCTAAAACCAGACCGGGCAATAGCCGTTTATGCGATGTTTTCATTTACTTAACCTGTATGAAACTAAAATTTACGTCTAGTCTATCACCGGTACCACTTTAACGCGTACATCAATTCTCTTGCCTGGGCGTCTTT
>Ga0316207_10001712_pt1 | contig 25474 bp, 23 predicted proteins | sample 6weekpyrite_MG_FD_204943 | JGI IMG/M metagenome (GOLD analysis project Ga0316207, IMG submission 204943) | Microbial mat bacterial communities from mineral coupon in-situ incubated in ocean water Damariscotta River, Maine, United States -... | ecosystem: Environmental > Aquatic > Marine >... | reverse complement strand
CTGCGATCGGCCACCCAAGGCGATATTATTCATTGACCCATGAGAGGCGGCAGGCACAGGCACGCCCAGCTTCGCCAAAGCACCTAATATAACATCGACAATACGCATACTTGTTTCCACATTGCCGGCTGCAACGGCTGCGCCTTGACAGGCATTGACCAAAGACCCTTTTGGCGCGCGAATGCTTATGTTCTGAAACACACCGTGACAACGTGGCACATAGGGTGGTAGCAGGCAAATAAAAACATAATAGACTGCCGCAGCACACACACTAATCGGGCAATTTATGTTGCCCTTGACCTGTTTACTGGTCCCTTCAAAATCAAGAGACACGCCGTCTCCATCGACCCTTGCACTAACCGTTATCGGAATTCGATGCCCATCAAAGCCATCGCCATCCATATAATCGGTAAATGTTGCTGATCCGCAAGGGATCTTTCGAAGTGCCAGCGCGGTCAGCTGGCTTCCATAAGCATTTAATGCGCCTAAGCCATCGACTAGATAAACAGCACCATCAGCAATATTTGACAGCCACTCACGCAAGCGCTTAATGCCAACGTTATTGGCACTCAGCTGTGCTTGAAAATCACCAGGTAAATCTCTGCTGTCCATGCTAACAGGGTCAATACTGGCAATCAGCCTCATAACGCTTTCGACTAACTCGCCACGATCAAACAGCTTGGCGGGCGCAATCAGCACGCCTTCCTCCCGCAGGCTGCTCGACAACGGCATCGAACCCGGAAATTTTGAACCAATATTCGCGTGATGCGCTCTGTTCGCCAGAAAACCTAAAAGTATTCCCTGAAAGAAAAACGGAGAGATCACGGTCACATCAGGTAAGTGCGTGCCGCCCATAAATGGGTCATTCAGCACGACGACATCGCCCGGATGCCAGTCGAACAGCTCAACCAGGTCAGCCATTGCATAGGCCATGCTTCCTAAATGCACGGGGATATGAGCCGCCTGCGCCGATATTCTCCCCTGCTTATCAAAAAATGCGCAGGAAAAATCGAGACGATCTTTAATATTGGGCGACAATGCGCTTCTTTGCAGAACATAGCCCATTTCTTCACAGATCGAATTGAGCCTGCCGGAAAAAACCGCCAACTCTATCGCGCCGATATTTGAAACATGAGTCACGGTATTATCCTCAACCCGGCTAGAGGCCCTGGTACATCGCCTATACTGGATCCGTTGCGCTTATCGTTGCTTCCGCGTAGTGCTGCTCAACATAAGACGGCGATTTATATAATATTTTAAGGTCGCGATAGGTGACGACATCTTTGAGCATTTGGAAAAACTCATCCAGATTTAATCGAAGCGGATTGAGCGTCACAGGCTGGCGATTGGTCAGGCCATACTCAATTTCACCTGCTTTTGCCTCGTCGACAAAGGTGCCAAAAATTCGGTCCCAAATAATCAGTGTTCCGCCAAAATTGGTATCAATCTGCTCTGGTTTGCAACCATGATGAACCCGGTGATGTGACGGCGTGTTAAAGACATACTCAAAAACACCGAGGCGCTTAACCGCTTCGGTATGCAAAAAGAATTGATAAGCCAAATTCAGCTCAATCGCGATGATCGTCCAATTCTTATCAAAGCCGATCAGCGCGAGTGGCACCCACCAGAGCATCCAGCTAAAATTTAAATCCATCAAAAAGTTTTGACGCAAAGCCGTTGAGAAATTCAAGCTTTTAGAAGAGTGGTGTGTGACGTGTACAGCCCACATCCAGCGCACCTTGTGCATAGTGACGTGAAAGGTATAAAAGAAAAAATCGACTGCAAGAAATATGAACAACACACTCCAAAGCCCATCGTCTGGTACATACTGAAAACCAAACTGATAGATGTATTCATAGAAATACTGAATAAACAAGGCGATAGCGATACCATCCACCACTTTATACATACCACCCGTTGTAATATTGGCCAGTGTTTCTTGCAACTGGTAAGCCTCTGGGCGGCCTTTTTGTCGCCAATACCAGGCCTCTGCGACAATAATCACCAGAAACAAGGCACCAAAGGTGACGATAAAACCAAGTGCATGGATAACATCATTCATTATTTTTAACCTGTTCACTAAACATCAAACTAGCCTTCCTGATAAGCTCGGTGCACCTCTTCTGCGAGAATGCTCAATCCTTTGTCGACCCGCTCGTCATCCTGCGAATACGTAATACGCAGACACTCATGCTGGTGACGCCAATCTCGATCACCACCCGTACTCAGGCCGGGGAAAAAATGATGGCCCGAGACCACCAACACACCTCGATCTTTCAAACGTTCATATAGCTGCTGGCTCGTTACCGGACAGTCCTTCAACCAAAGCCATAAAAACATCGCACCTTCCACCTTATGTAAGGCAAAAGGAAGACCTTGAAGCCGCGCACGCAACAAGGCTTGAGCCCGTTGCGCTTTGCTCGAATAATAAGGTCGAATTACTTCTTCACTCAGACGAATAATTTCACCAGATTTGACCAAGTCCTGCGCTAACATACTACCAAAGCTTCCAGTTGCCAAATTCATGATGGCATTGATACCCGCCACTGCTTTAATGACTTTCTCATCGGCAATAACAATGCCCGTGCGCGCAGCCGGCAAACCAAATTTGGACAGACTCAAACAAAGTATGGTGTTTTCATTCCAGACAGCTTGGGCTTGCGTAAAAATCAGCTGTGGAAACGGTGTACCGTAAGCGCCATCGATAATCAGCGGAACATTATTAGCCTTAGCGAGTGCATCCAATTTTTGAATTTCGGAATCTGTCAGAACATTTCCAGTCGGGTTAGTCGGCCTGGACACACAAATAGCGCCCGTTGATTCAGCGACCTTGAAGCGCTTAAAATCAATATGGTATTTAAAGGTATCGCTGTCGATATGCTCGATCGTCGGCCGGTTTGCCACAAAGAAGTCATGACTTAACCCGGCGTCGGAGTAACCAATATATTCTGGTGCAAGCGGCAATTTAACATGTTTTTTCGATCCATCTGCAAAATCGCCTGCAAACAAATTGAACAGCATAAAAAAAGCCGCCTGACTACCATTGGTGAGACCGATATTGTCCGAGGTCAAACCCCAGCCATACAAATCATTCAACAATTGACAAATGGCACCAATAAAATCCATCGACCCCTGGGGGGGATCATAAACCCCAACCAACCGTTTAAAATCCTGCTCAGAAGCAATAATTTCTTCCAGACGCTTACGAAAACGCGCCTGAACCTCAGGAATATGAGCAGGATTGCCGCCACCCATCATGATCATATCAGACCCCGACCCCAAGGCGTGGCCGAGATCATCCATCAGCGATGTGATGCCAGCCTGAGAGGTAAATTTCTCACCAAAAGCCGAAAAATTCATATCGGTATCTCTTGTAAAAAATTGATCATCCATCTCGCCACCGCCAAATCATCCAGATTCTGAGCGAGTGAATCCAGCGCCTGTTGATATTGTCCTGGCGCATACAGTTTCTTCCTGGTCGCCATTAAACGAGCACAATAGTCGCGCGTAAATTCGGGATGGCCCTGAAATGCCAGCACCCTGTTGGGAATCTGGTATCCCGCAAACTGACAAAATTCGCTTGCAAATAAACGCTCCGCACCTTCGGGTAGTTTACTGACCTGATCCTGATGGCTGTATAACAGGCACAGTTTATCCAGTGCTGGCGCCATCCAATCAGCGGTACCGACACGCTGGCTCGTCATCGCACCAACACCCCAGCCTAAAACCGATTTTTGCGCATGTCCACCCAGAGTATCCGCCAGTAATTGGTGCCCAAAGCAAATTCCAATTAATTTAATGCGCTGCGCATACACCGCCTGAATAAATGATCTTAATGGGAAAAGCCAATCAGATTGGTCATAGACTCCGGCCTTGCTGCCAGTAATCAAATAAGCATCGCACTCGTCTGGCTTTGAGGGGAGGTCTCCGACCAACACATGATAACGTCGAAATTGCATCGCAGGTGACAATTGCCTGAACAACACCTGAAACATCGACGCGTAACTGTCGTAATCATGTTTTAATTCTGGCGCGAGATCACCACAGTCCAGAATACCCAAGTGCCATTTTTTCATCTTGGGATCACACCTTTAGTTAGTTTATTGGTATAGAATCAGGCTCGAAATCTTCATAACTCTGCCGGAGCCACATCATGCCACACCGTACGATTATGTTCAGACGATGCCTGCTATGCAAAATTACATTCGTCTCTCTGCTTTTGCTTCCCTGTATCAGCACCGCTGAAGAACCCCCCTCATTCATCCACATCGTAGCGGAAGGCAAAGCAAATGCTCAACCAGATCAGGCCGAACTGCAACTTTCTTTCACAACAACACACCTGGAAGTGGAACAAGCCAGAAGCATTGTCGATCAACAGGTCGAAACCCTGCTAAAAAAGCTCAGCCAATTTGAACTGGACACGGCCTCCCTTAACAGCAGCCAAACACAGATTCACCCCCAATATGACTATCGCAACCAGCAGCAACAATTTATAGGTTATCAAGTCAATCGTCACATCAACTTCATCTTGAATGACCTTAAGCAACTCGACAAGCTGATTCAGACAATTACCGAGAGCAAAATATCCAGACTCAACCGGATTCAGTTTGGATTGAGCAATTCAGCATTTATCAAAGAAGAAGCGCTTAGCAACGCCATCCGGCAATCCAAACGTCTGGCAAAACAAATTGCCGATGCGTATGACGTCAAACTCGGTAAAATTCACCGTGTCAGCCATCGTCCTGAATCAGAGCACTCAGTGATGCGAGCGATGACCATGAATGCAGAACTTGCTCGCGACGACGCCAATCATACTTATCAACAAAAAGATCTCGAGTTTAAAGCCACGATTGACGTTGCCTTCGACTTTCATTAGGCTCACCGGGTGTAACCGGATGAACTAATACAGCACTCGCCCGATGATGATTCCGAGTACAATCCCATTAAGCGTTTTCCAGGTTTATCCCTGGCATTCATTACTTTGTTGAACAAGGTAATAACACAGAAACAATTCATTTTTATAAACTCAAAAATAGTGACTGCTGCCGCAAAGCGTTATTATTTATCGATATAGGCTCGCATATTCCGACCCATCATGAACACAGGGGGTTTTGGTTCAACGTGAACATTTTTGCCTACTTTCCGGAATAGGTGTTCACCATCCCGGAATGAGCGTTCACATTGCCAGAATAATTTCCAACGTATTGTTTTTTAACGATTTGCTAATCTCCTTCCTTTTTTAGGAAGAGAGTGATAACGGCGACGAGAATGACAATGCGAAAAATCAGAGATATTTTACGATTACGGCTGTCTGCAGGACTAACAATCCGGCAGATTAATGTCGTGCAAAGGCCTCAAACAGTATACCGTTTCCCCAGCTTCGGCGGGGTTTTGTTTAACTAAAGCGCATTAACAAACTAAAGTGTATTAAGACATTATTAACCCGGCGTCGTAATAGGCATCCTATGCGGCATATTTGATACAACGATGCTCGAAGTGTTTTTGCACTCTGGCAGGTCGCTTCTGCAACATACGCATATGAGAGCTTACCTTTTTCTTCAGCTATTCTTTACTCCTCGAGGGCAGACCACTGTGAACACCCGCCTTAAGATCGCAATTCAAATATTCATCCGGGTTGAGTTCAGGTGAATAGGCGGGTAAATAAAAGACCTCTATCCGATGCTTGTTTTCCTCAAGCCATGCCTTCACCACTTTGGCATGATGTACCCGGAGATTGTCCAAAGCCAAATACACTTTTCGACCTGCACTCTTGATCAGTCGCTTCATAAAATCAATGAGAATATCTGCATTCATATTGCTGTCATATATATGAAAGCGGACCTTACCCTGGTTATTAATGGCGGAAATCATATTCGTTTTTTCGCGCTTGGCATTGAGACGAACGACAGGTGTTTTCCCTTTTGGAGCATAGCCTCGTTCATGCTGAGCATCATTGCGAATGCCGGTCTCATCTCCCCAAAAAATTTCCGCATCTTCTTTTTTTGCCTGCTCCTTGATAACAGGGTATTCCTCACTTAACCACTTGCTAACTTTGGCCGGACTCTGCTCGTAAGCTTTCATTAACGGCTTTTGAGGGTAAATCCCCACAACGCTAAATACTTGCCAACGGTCCGAATGGCCAGTATCACTCCAGTCTCCTGCTTAACGATTTCCTGTACTGATTTTCGAGTCCAAAGCACATAGTCCAGTTTTAACTGGTCGGGCGTTTTACCCTTAATCAATTTTTGAATCAGCTTTTCCTGCTCCTTAGTCAAACTCCTCCCAGTTCCCATTTTTCGACCCTTGGTTTTGGCATTGAGCGCACTTATGCCCTTAGCCTTATAGGCCCTAATCCACCTTCCAACGGTTAAATGATGAACTCCAACCAGTTCAGCTATGCTTTTATAGTTGTTTCCTGATTTATGCAGTCCAACGGCTTGCTTTCTTTTTCCTTCCTGCGCTGAGGCAGATAATGTTCGGGCATCTTCATTCATCGGCACATTACACACGATTATCTATAATAATGCCGAGTGAATAGTCCACCCAGTCTAGCAAGCGCCACCGGTCTATCAAAAACAATCGAAACAAAATTGATTGGACTCCCCTCTCAGATTGAGGGCGAGGAAACAGCATATATGTCACCAAAGGACTTATTCGTTCTCGCACCTCGGATAATTCACGCCATAACGCGGTCAATTTTAGCGGTAGCACTAAACCAGTACTGCAATCACCGCGATCATGGCGTAACCAAAACCAATCGTCGCGGGTAGAAACGCGACGCAAACGCCAATCTTTCCCAGTCGTGTTTCGCTGTGGCCCGCATTGGGGTTAATTGCCTTCACAAAGAAACCAAAAGGGTTGTAAATAGCCCCGATACAAAGAATAACGATAATGGCTTTCGGCAGAACAATATTAAGATGTAAACAGAAGAAGTAGGTAACACCCAACAACGCGGTCATCATCAGGTAGTCCACGTGAGAGCGAATCAGGTTATGGGTTGCCGGAAATATTTTTTTCAGAGACGCCACTTTTCCATACACGATTAGCGTGGCCAACCATGCTTCGATCAAAGAAAAAAGCAGCACGCCCGCCGCCGTGACCAATAACCAGGACATTGAAACTTCCGATAGACTGACCGTTGGCAATACGGCATTGTTTACGATTTCGTTCACCTTACTTTACCTCTCTTATCCATCTAGACAACTGTGTGGGTGGATTCGTTTCAGCGAACGTTCTTCGCATACCAGCGCCTCCCTAAAAAGCCGTGGTAGTGCCATGAAAGAGCGGGCACCAGGCCTCGGCGACGTAACCAAAATTTTTCAGGTACAACCCGATTCGTATTAATTGCGCCCAACGTAATATCTGCAACAACGATCCCTTCCCCGTCCTGATAATGGCGGGAAGCCAGTACCTTTCCCCGGGCATCAATAATGGCGGCATGCCCTTCTAGTTGACCGGTATATTTTAATGGCAGTCCGGGCATAGGGCAGCTCATGTTATGACAGTGGGAGGCATGGATAACCGGTGCACCGATAAGGCGTGCAGTTTCTTGAACTGTTGCCAGAGCATTATGGTTGTTATACGACTCCATACGGTGTCGCAACCAGCTAGGCCAGTGACCGGGTATACTCCACCAGTGAGACCCACCCATCAGGACATCTACTTTATGCTGCAAGCGACGAGATGTTGCTGTCCGAAGAAATTCCCAGCAAACCGCCGCCCCGATACGCGTTCCATTAACGAGACCCAGCTCACCCGTGTCTTGCGGCTCACCACCTTGATAAAAGGCATTTTCCCACATGGTGGCATAGTCTTTGTCGTGCTTGCCAATCAGATGACCGTTATGAAAACAAAGATAGCGATTGCGAACACCGCCCTCGGGTACCCGGCAAAGAAAGGACCCTCCCAGCACAACAGAATGCTGCCTGGAAAACGTTCTAAGGAAGGTAGCCGCGTGCCCGGCTTCATCTTCTATGCTTTTCACAAGAGCAGGATCCCAGGCCACGCCCGTTGAGAAAAACTCGGGCAGTGCAATCCAGGTCGCACCCAGCTTTAGAGCCTCAGAGGCCAGCCGCTTGCAAGTCGCAAGATTTGCCTGAATATCGCCGAGTTTCGTATCCACTTGTACTGCAGCGACTGTCACTTTATTTTGCATGCGTTTTATCTCTTAAAATTGAGCCCCATAAATGCTTATGGCAAAGCCAGCCACATCATCATTTAGGGTCACCCTGATGGAGTGCGATTCAGTTTATCCACTCTGCCGTCGTGAGTCTTGTACGTTTTAGCTATGAAGCAATATAAATTCTGATGGCGCTTCGCGCGTACACCGGGGAAATCACAAACCAGCTCAGTTTCAAGACCCTTAGAACGTAAAATTCATTCAGTGAAATAGAACTGCAATCTAAATGTAGTCTGATCGTAATATACGCAGCCTAAACTCCTCTCACGTAAAAAAACACGACAGTTAAACCCAGTACATCATCCACAATATTTCAACTAATGTGAGAGCGTAAATATGCGTAAAAAACGAATTGGATTAACCTTGGCAATCGCAACGATTTCGAATGTGCAAGCAGGAACAGTCACAAGCGATGGCTCTGATCTGGTCATCAGCACCCAAAGTGGTCTGTTAGTCAAAACGACAAATAAAAAAGCGTCTTTCCAGCTAGGCGGCCGCATCCAGTATGACTATAACTATGCAGAAAAAAACAGTATCAATGACGAATCTGATTTTGACGTAAGACGTGCTCGTCTTTTCGTCAAGGGTCAATACGGAGACTGGGCGTATAAATCACAATTCAACCTTGGGGAAAGCGGTGATAGTGGTAGCGGCACCGTAGAAGATCTCTATATTCAGTATAAGGGTTGGGGCCAAACAGCGAAACTTACGATTGGTCGAGCAAAAGAGCCATTCGGCCTGGAAGAGCTGGTCAGCTCCAAGGATATTTCAATACTGGAACGCTCCGCGATGACGGAACGCTATGTGCCAGGCCGAAATGAGGGCATTCAGATCAATGGCGCTAGCGGCATGGTAAACTACGCCGTCGGTCTCTATGAAGGAGGGCCCAACGGAGACGGAAAAGGGAGCCGTGAAGCACGCCAGGTTGCTTTTACCGGACGACTAGCTGCCGCCCCGATCAAGGAAAAGGACCGTGTCGTTCACCTGGGTCTAGCCTATACCGACAGAGGACCTGACAGCGATCTGGATAATGCACTCGGTATTGAAGCCGCTGCATCGTTCGGCCCGTTTCACCTTCAAACGGAATACTTTTCCGGTGACACGACATCAGAAAGTAACATTAATGGCTACTACCTTCAGGCGGGCTGGATCGTCACCGGTGAAAGTCGCCCCTACAAGGGCGGTAAATTTAAGCGCGTTAAACCCAAGGCATCCTCTGGTGCCTGGGAAGTTGTGGCACGATATGAGTCCGGCGACGGCGATTTTGGTGACGTCGAGCTCGGTGAAACCGATGCCACGGCTTACACTGCCAATCTCAACTGGTACGCCACCACTAATACCCGCCTGGGCATGAGTTACGCTGAAGGTCGCAGTAACGTCAACGATGATGAAGGAAAGGAGTTTCGAGCTCGAATACAGTATGTATTCTAAGCTGCCATCGATAACAAAGATTGAATATGATCTTGATTTGCGTGAGCCTGCTCTCACGCAAATCACTTTGTCTCCTTGCCATCGCGGGCCTGTGACCCATCTCCACCAAAATAAGCTCTCTTCAGAGCCTTCCTAAGAAATCTTATATCATCGGCGTAGCGACACTAATAATAAAATTTAAATCCCAGAGTGGCGATATCCTTATCATCAAACTGCTCAAACATGAACTCGGCTGAAATATTTTTTACTAAATAGTAACCGGCGCCAGCCCCGATGCCCAACATCCATGAATCTTCAACAGCGGGTTTGGCATACCCTTTTTGAGATGAGGAAATCATAAACCCGGCATTGGCATATGACGGTACTAAAAATACATAAATGCCATTTTCCAGCTCAAACTGACTCTTTAGAGAGAGCGCGATAAAGTTATCAAGCGTGATATCAATGTCAGTACCTTTTAAAGTCGCACTTTCATTAGCTGCTCCTTTACCGATTCGAATGTCCGGGATAGCAAAGACCCGCTCCATTAGTTCAATTCGATAACCCAAAGAAATGACGAAGGCATTCATATTACGGTCTAAATCCTCGTCACCTTCGGAAAGGCTCATCAGACTTGTGCCTAACTCCCAATTGATTGGAAGCTCCGGGTGTTCGTGATCATGCTCATGCTCAGTTTCTGCGAAGACTGGCAACCCGAATATCATCAGCAATACTACTAGTCTTAATTGTTTCATTTTTATTCACTGTGTTTTCAGTTTTTTGCAGGCTATACAACTCAGAGCTTCGTGTAAATTCGTTCTACCTTTGAACCGAAAAAATGAGACGTATAACGCTTTTTCCTATTGAGCTCCTATTTAGTCACGACTTCAAAACGACCAGGCTTAGGCGCCTGAAAAATCGTGCGCAGCAATAAATTCACCGAAAATGACTGATCCCGATTCCACGGCAACAGAGACAGCATTCTTGCCAAAGGACAATAGCCAAAAGCAATTCTGGCGACGAGACCAACGGTCGTCACATGGATCATAAAAACAAGTTCAGGCACATAAGTCCCTAAGGCAACCCAGACCGTATAGACAATACGAAGCTGCACTGGGAACACCATAATCTGGAAGTTGACGAGAGGTAACATGATAAAGACTTGCAAAGCAGTGATTGCGATCACTAATTTCCAATAAAATATATCACCATAACCGAGTAACAATGCACCCCAGGTCACGACATAAAAAAACATAAAAAAGTTGTTTTTAAAGGTTGAAGATAAATTCTTCCAAGGCGATTCCTGGATAAGAGTGCGCTGATAAAGCGTCATATTAGCTTCCTTTATATCATCTCAGTCAGAGCGTTTGAAGGCCGACAAATGCCTCAATATAAACGAGGCGAAGTACTAATGCACTGATAATTATTGCGTAAGCGGCCTTAGAAAAATCGAATCGATAATATTAGTCGCAGTACCCGAACCCGATTTTGGATTCCTCAGAAAATACACGTTGGCAACACTCGTCGTCGAGCTTGTGATACCTAAACCTTTTTGAACAACTTCATTTTCGATCACATCTAAACGACCGAGCGTTGCGTCAGCAAGCCAACCACCCACGACAGATTCAACCTGCTCCACATTGCCCAGCGTTGCACCTGAAATCACATTACCAGACCCTTCACTCACCGGCACCAATTCTGCCTCTAGCAACACGCCTTCATCTTGTGCATCGCTTTCATCCGCCAAGAGCAAATACATGTCTGGTGATTCTGGGGTGCTCGTAGCAAAATCACGCAAGGCAATCCATTTTGCGTCCTGCCCTGCTTCTTCAACAGACAGACTATTGACTGGTGCCAGCTCCGCGTCAGTGCAAAGCCCTGTATCAATATCGCCCTCCGAGCAGAACAGGGCCAATGATTCATACTCGATAAATTTATCAGCGCACAAGCCATCGTTCAAATCCTGACCTGTACACGAATCCAGGTTACCGCTTACGGTGTTACCTAAATCACAGATCACGCGCTGGTAATTTTTATAGCATTCGTTCGACCTAACCTGATCAGGTAAAAGTGTGGTTACAAACAAATTATTCTGACTGATATAGGCATCGATACCGAAATGTTTGATGCGCTCACCCAGCAAGACCGATTCGCGGCTCGGCTTTGGCTCGGTCAGCTCAACGTTATAGAAATATCGAATTAGAATATCCTTTTCTAACATGCGAGCCGTAATGTATAAACTGTCCTGATTCAGGTTCAGATCGAGATTCCGTATATAGCTTGCGTGATACTGCATAAAGCCTCTAAATTCGGCATCATTGGTCACGTCATTCAACTCAGACAGGTGCCGGTAGTTGCTCGCCGTACACAAAGTACCGGCGTCAGGATCGGCGATCACTTCGCTCAACGTTGCACAGTAATCAACAACTTCCGGCTCAAGACTGCAATTAACAGCGGCGGTACAATCAACGATAAACTGCCAGTTATCGTTCAAAATCGGATCTAAATTGTGAGCCGCGTTACATGCCGCCACATCATTACTCTCCAAGCAGGAGCCCAGATCAAACTGCGAAAAAAACGGGGCGCTTTTATGGTCGACATCCACATCCAGTAATGGCTGTTGTTTAACCGTAAAGTCTCGACTAGTGACGGGTTCAACAACCTGCGATGCATAGTTATAACGATAAATTTTGGCGTTATCTACAATAATAACTTCATCATCATCGTAGCGCATTTCAACCGCCTTCAAGATCTCGCTGCCATTATCTGTACTGACGGCTTCCATCTTGAAAACCCGGTCGTTCAGCGCATCATCACTTTCATCAAAATTTCTGGCGAACAATTCTGTACTACTGTCAAAAACAAATATATCCAGGCCCAGTTGCAACATATATTGATATTGGCCAAGCGGAGTCAAACTCGCAATATATTCAGGGCTGTACGCTGTTTGTTGCCCCAGATCGACCACGGGGAAGGTTTCTATCTCGCGTGCTTGCGACCATTGCTGTTCACGTGCTGAATTGAAAAAACGCAGTTCCTGCTCAGCCAAACCATAGCCCAGGTAACCGTAATCCAGCCGCTGATCTCCAGGCGTAAGCGTTACCTCATCATCCACCCAGCCAAACACCAGCTGCGCACGCGCCAGTGATTCGGGCACAATGAGTAACTCTTTGGTGGTTGAGTCATCCAGATCGTCTGAATCAAACTGATAGGTCAAAGGCAGGTGATAGAAACGTTTGGCATTATTCTGATCAAAACAATCATTGTTTTCGGCGGTCATAATGTAAACCCAGTCGCCATTTAGAACGGTATGGCTTACATTCTGGCCAACGCTTGTCGTATCCGTCTGCACGACATCGACAGGAATGACTTCACAAACCCGATTAACGAAATGGGCAAGCAACCTGATTTCGCCGCTCAGATGATCAATTTTAAACACATTGTCGTCACTTACCATCACCGACATCTCTGACCGTCCAAGATTGTCATCGATGGTGTTTAGCGCCACGGAAATGCTACTTGAGTTAATACTTTTTGATTGATTAACGACTCTGGGGTTACTATTTTCAGCAATCGCAGCATCGGCGTCGTAACTCAATAATGAGACAATGTCTTCATCGTCGCTAGCCGCTTCGACATCCGAGTTGGTACGGCCATAGAGAGGAATCACAATATCGGAAAAAACTGGCACACCCAATGACAGCCTCTCGGGGAAATACGGCTCAGGATCATCGACCGGTACCGCCCCTTCTCTGCTCGGACAACCCGCAAGCATTATGCCTAACACCAAAATCGTACTTAACTGAGCGAGCAGTCTTCTCATCACGCTAAATTATCCCGTTGAAATTATTCCGTTGACTGAACATGTCCCATGACTTTATTGCGAAGCATATTATATCCGGGATACCCAATGAAATAATCTGTTAGCGTCTTGATTGGGAGCCTGTTCACATTATCCGGACGATAGAGCCTCCTGCAAAACGCGTGAGCGGCAATCTCAGGCAGCCTTCTACTTGAATCATAGCAAGAAACGACAAGCCGGTTTATAGTATATGTCGAACGTGACCATTGATTCTCATTATGGATATTCCACACTACCCAGGCCAGGCAAAAGATGTCGCTTTAAGCAGAGCCGACATACCGAAAACGGTTGCGCCAGTATCTCTGGATCAGCTTAAACTAATTCCTGGCAAAACCTATCAAGCATTGGTCACAAATCGCGTCGAAACAACAGACCCAGCAACTGGCCAACAAGCCCTTTTGACAAAAACCGGTCAGTCGTCCGTTCCAAGCGACTGGATACTCAAGCTCAATGGCAAGCCACTCCTGATCAACACCTCCGCGCCACTGAAAACCGGACAATCGTTAACGATTAAGCTAAGCCCAGAACAAGAACTATTGATGCAAAAGACACCTGCGGTCTCTTCGACAACAGCTGTTGCGCCCGCGATGGTGGGAACCCGACTGAATAACAACGCAATTACCACACTGCTACAAGCGATCAATCAAGTGATGCCCAGGCAGGTTTCTCTGGAACAGGGTTTCGCCGAGCTGAGCAACCTCGTTAGCCGTAACAATGACGACCTCGTAGGCCGGCAAGTTCGCACCATTATGGATGTGTTGGTAAAGAACCTCCCGATCGCCGATGTGCTTCAGACGCGGACAGGCGACACTTCAAAACAGCGCTCTTCCACTACTGCGTCATCGGCAACCACATCATCGCCGACCGAAAATACCATCCGTTCTGGCGCTGATGCGTCATCAACAACACCCGACAACGCGTTCCGCACGACACCAACAGTTAGCATCGGCACTTTAGTATTTGCGTTAAAAAATAGTGGTTTGTTCTTTGAGCAAGCCTTAAGTCAAAAGTCGTTACAACTTGACCGCCTGGCATCGGAAGTCATTCGCCTTCAGAATACACTGAAGCCGCAAACCCCCTCCCCTGAGCAAGCCGTCTCGCTAGCGTCTGGCGAGAACAAGACCGCTCGACCCCCTCAAATCTCAGATCTAATGATAGCCGAACGCCCACAGACAGAAGCCAGGCCAACCAAAGGCAGCCCTGTCGTTACCGAAAACAGTCTTCGTGCGCGCCTACAAAGCGCACTAAATGCACCTTCACTAAAAGAAGGTTTTGAACGCTTAGCCATTGATCAGAATAAACTCCGTCCAAACGAAATGCGGGGTGATGCCAACAACCAGGCAATCAAAAGCGCAGCAAAACCAAGCGCATCCACCACAGATCAAGACTTGAAAGGCCTGCTGTTTAAAACAGCTGCCGCATTAACCGCGCTTAACCATGATGATAAAAGCCCGAACCACAGTCGCCCCAAAACCTATGTCGATGCGCTCACTCAGGTAGCGTTACTCAAGTCCCCCTTTAATTTTCCTCATCTGGCGCTTGATCCAAACCAAAGCAGCATTCAGAAAGCCAGTAGCATTCTCGCCGACCAGGAACTGAGCACCGGGCAGTTACTTAAATTATTAGCCGGTATGCTGAACCGCATTCAATTCAATCAGCTAAACAGTCTCTACCAAAGCCATAGCAATTCCAGCGACACTGTCGCAGTACAATCCTGGTTTTTTGAACTGCCCGTCGTTGTCCCATCGCAAGGCATCAATGTCTTTAACCTGCGTATCGATCGGGAACATGAAAAAAACAGCGGCGAAACACCCGATTCTGAAAAAAAACAACCCGTATGGAAAATCGCGCTGTCATTTGACCTGGAGGCACTCGGATCGATTTACGTTCAAGTCAATTTATTGCCACCCTCTATTTCATCAACCATTTGGGCCGACCAACAGAAAACACTGGCATTGATCAATCGCGAAACGCCGTATTTCAGACAACGTCTGACTCAAATAGGACTCGAAGTCGGCGAAATCTGCTGCCAAAAAGGCCAGCCTAAACAGAATCGAGCCAAATTGGAGAGAAGTCTGGTGGATATCAAAGCATGAGCGACACACCAAAAGCAGTTGCGCTGAGATACGACGAAGTCACAGCACCCAAAATAACGGCGAAGGGCGAAGCCGATCTGGCCGCAGAAATCATCAATATTGCCCGGCAACATGGCGTGCCGCTATACGAAAATAACGAATTGGTAGACATTCTCGCCATGCTAGATTTGGGTGAGGAAATTCCGGAAGTCTTGTATCGGGTCATTGCGGAAATAATCGCCTTTGCCTACTACCTGCAAGGAAAAATGCCAGAGGGCTTTGTTCCTCCCAACAAAAATCATAAAACGAACCAGGATTAGCCGATTTAGAATAGGCAGGGCCTAGGTTAGATATGTTAGACTCATAAAACTCACTTTAACGAAAGCCCCGTATCAATAAAAACAATTATGTCGCAATCTGACCACCAGCTTCTAATCCATTCCCGACCCTATCTATATGCCACGATTCTCACAGGCCTTCTCGTGCTTACCGGCCTGATTGGCGGGCATTTCATACTTGCCATTTCCTCTGCCATTCTATGTCTGACACTACTCACAAACAAAATAAAAAGTCATGATACTCAAGATGGCGAACAGAATACCGGATGGCTAAAACATTCGTCGCTTATCCTTGCCGCAAGCACGGTTGTCGGTTTGAGTCTAGGTATCGAAGTGGTCAACACCTGGATGTATTTTGTGCCTCTACTGATATTCTTTGTTTACGACTATAAACCGGCCTTGTGGGTGACTGGCATCTTTTCCATTTTGGCGCTGATAGCACTGGATTCGTCGGGCAAAACCATTGAAAACATTCAAATCACCTTGAATTATCTGCTGTCTCTGGGGATCAGCGGTAGCATGGTTTATTTACGGGAAGTCAGGCGCCGACAACTTAAACCATTGCGCCGTACAGATAACTTGACGACAGCCGCAAGCCGTGAGCACCTCGACAACGACCTGACCAAAGAAGTTCAGCGTAGTGAACGAGAAGGCAGCGACCTTGCGACAATGGCACTGGCAATTGACCCTATCTGTCTAGCCAAGCTGTCATCAAAGGAACAAGATACAGCCATCATCACGATCGGAAAATTGCTTCATAACAATCTGCGCTTATTCGACAGCTACTACTTATGGGACAAGCACGAATTTTTTGTCGTTCTGCCACATACCAGCTCTGCCCAGGCCGTCAAAATCGCTAATGCATTGCGCGTACAAATCCGAAAAAAAATCACTGCGAATGAAGAACAGATCACGGTTAGCATCGGTGTTTCTGGCTTAAATGTTGGGGATGACAGCCACACTTTAACCCGTCGCGCCGCCCAGGCTTTAAAAGAGACGCAATCAAAAAGCAGCAACCGAACTCAGCTGTTCCGTGAAGACAAGAGCGGTGAAGAAAAAAGTCAAGAACATGAAAGTAATCATGATCAGGTCAGCAAGACATCACGCTCGCATAGGAAACCCAAGTCATGATGACTGACCTTCAATTGCACACCCGGGTCATCGCCACGCTTTATCTCTTTGGCGCACTAATCATGTTACTACTGGGCATTCAGAACTATCGCTATGGAATGTTCGAGCTGGTGTATAGCGCTTGTCTGCTGATGACGCTATTTCTGGGCGTCAGCGCTTACGCCCGATTTGCGCCTGAGGCGCTACACCTTCAAAAAGTTTGCTATTGGTCGCTGGTCGCGGCCCTGCTGCTAATTGCTAGCGACAGCCTCGCCTATATTGACATGGTTAAACACTGGCTATATCCATTGAGCCTGTTTAGTTTTATTGCCCTGTCGCACCGCCAGGCAACGCTGCTTAGCAGTACCGCGGCCGCCTTCCTTAGCCTGGTGCTGCTTTGGCAACAAGGCGCGGCCCCAGCGCTCGCCTTTGCAATGGTTTTCGCGCTACTCATCAGCCTCGCCAGCACCTATGCAAAGCTGCATCAACGCCGCAGCCGGTCACTGGTTGAGCTAGAAATACACGACCCTTTAACCGGAGCGTATAACTACCGGCATCTGGAAGATACTCTTGGAAAAGAACTCTGCCGGGCAGACAGAACCGGAAAACCTCTGTCACTGATTGCACTGGAAATAGACTACTTTCCTCAAGTCTTGGATTTACACGGCACCGTCAACACCAATGACTTGATATTCCAATTTTCGGAAACACTACGCGCAATGATTCGTGCGGGTGACAGCGAGTATTTCGACAGCAATCACACGTTTTACCTTGTTTTGCCTTGCACACCGTCAGAAGGGGTTGTCGTCATTGCCGAGCGCATCAGGCGGACCATTGAGGAAAGTCAATGGCCCGTGGTCGACTCTATCACCGTCAGCTTAGGCTGCACATCCTATCTTGTTGGCAAGAAAAAAGCGCTTAGCAAAGGGCAGCGTATCGGCAAAGAAGAACGCACCACAAACAGTTTCATTAATGATGCCAACATCGCATTGATAGAAGCGCAGAAAAATGGCCACAACCGCGTCTGTCATCACGGATAAGGGATGAACGCGGCAGATTTCCAACCCCTGATTGACTGGTTAACCTTGCACCCAAACTGGGTGTTAGTCTCCATTGTCATGATTGCGTTTGTCGAATCGCTGGCCTTGGCAGGCATCGTCGTTCCGGGCGTACTCTTATTATTTTTAGTGGCGGCCGTCGCGGGTAAGGTCGAGGTACCATTATGGCAAACCCTGATGGCGGGCTTCTCAGGCGCAGTGGCCGGCGACATCCTCAGCTTTTATATTGGCCATCACTTCAAAGACAGCCTGCATGGCCGTTGGCCGTTCTCACGCTACCCAAAGGCGCTACAGGCTGGCAAAACCTTCTTTAGTCAACACGGCGGAAAAAGCGTTATTATCGGTCGATTTATTGGCCCGATTAGACCGGTATTACCACTCGTCGCCGGAATCGCCGGCATGTCTCAGCTCAGATTTATCAGTTTCAATCTGGCATCCGCTTTGGCCTGGTCGCCGTTTTATATTTTACCCGGCTATATTGCTGGCACTGCCACCCAGTTAATGCTGCCCGAGCACACTGCTTTCGTTATCTCCGGACTCATTATTGCGATTTTCACCGGCGTTATCCTGTTTCGATATTTAAGCCTCAACTTGCAAAAAGGCAGCTCTTGGTACGATGCGCTCGAACTCAGAAAACAGAACTCTCCCTTGTTTAATCAGTTCTGGCAATATCTTACACACCCTCTTGATCCATCAAGGGAGTTCCCGCTGGCATCGCTGTCGTTATTTTTGGCAGCAACCACGCTGTTTTGGCTGTGGTCGCTAGCGACACTGCACTTTAGCCTGCTACAAGAATTCGACCATTTCCTGCTCAGTTTTGCATCAACACTGCGCTCAGAGCATGTCGATGCAATTCTGATCGCCCTGACACTACTCGGAGATGAGCTGTTCTTATATTTTTCATTCGCTATTTTTGTGATCGTGATGACTGTTCAACGAACGCATATCGCCGCCATTCACTTGGTGGTTGCGGGCCTGAGCACTGCTGCGATCACCCATGGCTTTAAATTCTGGTTTTCCGTCGCTCGGCCCGAACTGGTGGCAGTCCCGCCAGAGTCCTTTGCTTACCCCAGTGGACACAGCAGTGGCGCCACCGTGTTTTACGGCCTTATCGCCAGCTTTGTTGCACAGGAATTACATCGGTCTCAGCGCTGGAAAACCTACGTGTGTTTTGGTCTGCCCATTCTTCTCATCGCATTGAGTCGAGTATTATTAGGCGTACACTGGTTTTCAGATATTATGGGAGGGATTTTTCTTGGCCTGGCTCTGTGTGGGCTAACACGGGTCATCTACAACCGCTTTAGCTTAAGGGATCATCAATCCTGGAGTGGCAACCGGATTGCAGTGTATGTCGGACTCGTAGCCTGGTTATGCGCCTGCATTCTGTATCAGTTATTTCATTACCCAGGTGCGGCAAAGGTCTACCAGGTCGTCCTTTGAAACCAATTTGTTCTAAACCCGCCCCTTCTCTTATGAAATCCGTCCCTTATGAAATCATAGTCGTAAGCTGATCGGCAATTTCTTCGAGTCGAAAAAGTGGATCCTCCAACTCAAGCAAATACTGTTTCTGCTGATTCCCCAATGGCAGCAGCTCAGTCAGACGCAAACCAACTTGCCGGCCATCTTGAAAATCGATTTCCATCTTCAGTTCTTCAATCAGAGGATGTTTTACCAAGGCTTTCAGCACCGCTTTCAGGTCTTGATATTGATCAGGTAAAGACACAAAGGTTTCTTCGCTCATTTTATAGGCTGTGCCCTGCCACAACCCGTCTGCTTGCAGCGAAGCCGACTCGATCTGAACCCGAAACTGCCCCTCTACGATTAGATTCAACACCCCGTTTCGCGAGTCCGAACCAAAATCAACCACTTTGACCAAGGTTCCTACATCATAAAAACGACTGTCATGACCCTCCATGTCATCTCTATCACGCAACATCACCACGACGAACCCCGCGTTACTCTTCAGACAATCACTCACCATGTCCAGGTAATGCGCCTCGAACACCCTTAAGGGTATCCGGCCACCTGGACAAACGATTGAATTTAACGGGAACAGCGGTACTTTCATTTTTGGTTCTCCTGCCACTCCCTAAGCATAAGCCAAGAAAGCCTGAACTTCACATTCAAAATGCAATATTGTTATTCAGGAAGGTCTCGTATTATTGCTAATCAATAGCCTTTTGCAAAACTCGTGAGCGGCTCTCAAGTCCAAAAAACTCGCTACCACACCTTAGGGCCTCTTATCCAATTAGTTCGTCAGTTTTAGCTGCCATAATAAAATCATTAACATGAAGTCCTTTGATTTTATGAGTCCACCATGTGACGGTTACGCGCCCCCATTCAGTTAGGAGTGCAGGATGATGTCCTTCTTTTTCAGAAAGCTCAGCGACTTTATTTGTAAATACAACGGCTTCGATAAAGTTTGGAAAGGTATAGGTTCGACGCAAACGACCCACCCCCTCGAAATCTATATGTTCCCAGTCGGGTATTTCCTGTAAAAACCGAACCATGTCTTCTTCCGATACTTGGGGCGAATCCTTTCGACAGACTTCACACCGTTTATTTAGTCGTGTGCCCATATCATTTTCCTTGTAAAAACTGAGAAACCGCTGCGGGATCACGAAACTTAAGCGACATATTTTCAGGCTCTACGAAGGTGTACTAGCCTTGACTGATCATGCGCACTGGCATTCGTTTTGCCCCCCAATGACCAGGCTCTGCCTCAAAACACCCCGCGACCCGAATGCAACAATACTCACAACAGCCCTGCTTATCTAAATGCCATGCTCCCAGCCTATACCCGTCGCGCTCAATCAAACAGCGCTGGCAAGAAGGGCAATAGGTACTACCTCCGGCAACGTCATGCACGTTGCCGGTATATACGTAATGCAGGCCATATTCCAGCGCGATGAATCTGGCGCGTGACAAAGTAGCGGCGGGAGTCGAAGGCGTGTTTGTCATTTTCCAGTCTGGGTGAAAAGCGGTGAAATGCAATGGGACCTCTGGCCCCAGGTTTTCGGCGATCCATTGGCACTGTTGATGTAATTCCTCATCTGCATCATTTTCTCCCGGAATCAACAAGGTTGTTATTTCTAACCAGACCGAGGTTTCCTGTTTGAGATAACACAAAGTATCCAGTACCGGTTGTAACTGGCCACCGCATATGTTTTTGTAGAAGCGTTCGGTAAATGCCTTTAGGTCGACATTGGCAGCGTCCATGTGGGCAAAAAAGTGTTCTCGGGGTTGCGAACAAATATACCCGGCCGTTACAGCGACACTTTTCAAACCCAATTCATGACAAGCTTGTGCGACATCAATCGCATATTCCATAAAAATGACAGGGTCGTTATAGGTATACGCTAGGCTTCGACACCCCAGGCGCTCGGCGGTTCGTGCCAATTGCTCCGGCATGGCTCGGTCAGCCAAAGTATCCATCTCCCTGGATTTACTCATATCCCAGTTTTGACAGAATTTGCAGGCCAGATTACAGCCAGCCGTACCAAAGGATAAAACCGGGGTGCCAGGCAAGAAATGATTTAAAGGTTTCTTTTCTATGGGATCGACACAAAATCCGGAAGATTTTCCATAACTGTAGAGTTTAATTTTGCCGGCTTCACAGCCGCGCACATAACAGAGCCCGCGCTGCCCTTCTCGCAGCTTACAGGCACGCGGACATACATCACACTGGATACGTCCGTCTTCCAGCAGATGCCAGTAATGGGTCGAAATAACCGTATCGGCAACCTTTGTCATCACACGCTCCACCGCTTGCTATCAAGCATAACAAACTCAATGTTTTGTGCTCCTAACCTTAAATATACACCCCTGCAGATAAATCGATAACCCTTTTTTCCTAAAGAACACAGTTAAGGTGAACCTGCGCTAATTCCAATGCGATTCACACAATATTTTGCTATTCTTTCTGACTCGCTTTTGCGTATGCTCAACAGCGGAACTCAAGTCACCCGCAAATCACAAATATTTATAGAAGAGACCTATCATGCCTAGCTATCGTTCGAAGACCTCTACCCATGGCCGTAATATGGCGGGAGCCCGTGCACTTTGGCGTGCGACCGGCATGAAGACCGAAGACTTCGAAAAGCCGATTATTGCCGTTGCCAACTCTTTTACTCAGTTTGTACCGGGTCATGTCCACCTCAAAGACATGGGACAACTGGTCGCACGTCAGATCGAAAAATCAGGCGGCGTGGCAAAAGAATTTAACACGATCGCCATTGATGATGGTATTGCCATGGGACATGACGGCATGCTCTACAGCCTGCCATCACGCGAGTTGATCGCCGATTCTGTCGAGTACATGGTAAACGCACATTGCGCCGATGCACTGGTATGCATTTCTAACTGTGACAAGATCACACCGGGAATGCTAATGGCGGCCATGCGCCTGAATATTCCGGTTATTTTTGTTTCTGGCGGCCCGATGGAAGCTGGCAAAACCAAACTGTCTGAACACAAACTGGATCTGGTCGATGCGATGGTGATCGCCGTCGATGATACCGCTGATGATGACACTGTCATGGAATACGAGCGCAGCGCCTGTCCAACCTGCGGCTCATGCTCAGGAATGTTTACCGCCAATTCAATGAATTGCCTGGCCGAAGCCATCGGTCTTTCTCTGCCTGGAAATGGCACCATGCTTGCCACTCACGCTGATCGTGAAAAGCTGTTTTTAAAGGCGGCCGATGTCATCGTCGACATTACCCGGCGCTACTACGAACAAGATGATGCATCCGTACTGCCCAGAAACATTGCCAACCACAAAGCCATGGAAAATGCTGTCATGCTCGACGTTGCCATGGGCGGTTCAACCAACACCATTCTTCACTTGCTGGCCATTGCCCAGGAAGCAGAGCTGGATTTTGACCTCAAACATATCGATGCGCTGAGCCGCCGCGTACCACAATTATGCAAGGTTGCGCCCAATGCGCAGCAGTACCACATCGAAGACGTGCATCGTGCCGGTGGCATTATGGCTATTCTTGGTGAATTAGACCGAGCCAAACTGCTCCATACCGACGTGCAGACAGTGCATAGCAACACGCTGAAAGATGCGCTCGCACAATGGGATATCATGCAGAACAACTCTGCTGAAATCGCTGAATTCTTTAAGGCCGGTCCTGCAGGTATTCCTTCTCAGACGGCATTTAGCCAATCGACTCGCTGGCCAACGCTGGACGGCGATCGCGCTGCTGGCTGCATTCGCGCCATCGAGAACGCCTATTCACTGGAAGGCGGCCTGGCTGTTCTGTATGGCAATATTGCGGAAGACGGCTGTGTGGTAAAAACGGCTGGAGTCGATGACTCAATTCTGGTGTTCTCCGGAAAAGCCGTTATCTTTGAAAGTCAGGATGCGGCGGTCACAGGCATTCTTAATGATGAAGTGCTTGAGGGTGATGTCGTTATTATTCGCTACGAAGGCCCGAAAGGTGGCCCGGGAATGCAGGAAATGCTTTATCCGACCAGCTACCTGAAATCCAAAGGGCTCGGTAAAGCCTGTGCACTGTTGACCGACGGTCGTTTCTCGGGTGGCACATCCGGTCTGTCGATTGGTCATGCTTCACCAGAAGCCGCCTCGGGTGGTGCCATTGCGCTGATCGAAGCTGGCGACACCATCAACATTAATATCCCTGAGCGCAGTATTAATGTTGACCTCAGTGATGACGTCCTCGCTCAACGTCGGACAGAGATGGAACAAAAGGGCAAGACTGCCTGGAAGCCTGCGGAAACACGGGCGCGAAAAGTTTCAAGCGCACTTAAAGCCTATGCCATGCTGGCAACCAGTGCGGATAAAGGTGGCGTACGAAATCTAGGAATGCTTGATTAAGGCAGTCACCCGCTAACCGGCGCAACGATCATGTGTCGCTTTGAACATTGAACATTCAAGGCGACACATGATTCACGTCTAACTCAGTTAAAACAGCTCTAGCTCGCTTTCAACCGTCTGGTCTTCAGAGACCACTGCCTGACGTTCAAAAATCATCTCTTGATTAAAAATACCCACCGAAATACTGCAACTGCAGATCTCATGATCAATATCAAAGTATAGAAAAACCGTTTCAAAATCGTCTGGGAGCAACTCGTTGATATCCGTTCCGAAATAACTGTTTGGCAAACCCGTCTGTAAATCAAGCCCATAGACAAGCAGCTTTTTTTTCATTTTTCCCATCAGCTGGTTGGACAACTCAGAAAGCCAGTCCTCCAAAATCACTTCATCCATACCCACAATGTCTTCCTGTATTGGGTAGGTGAGTGACAGCACCGAGATAGGAATTCGCAAGCTAAGCAGTAACTCAAGGTCTTCAGACCCTGCATCAATGCACGCAATCGGAATACTCATCACCGCTTCTTCATTTTCTTCTATTCTGCTTACATCACACTTCAGACTTTCAAACAGCTCAACACAAGCGGTTTCAAAATGGTCCACCAGACAGGGGACAATCTGCTCATTGACCATAATGGCAACCTCCAAAACCCTTAGGCTGAAACAAGAACGCGATATGGCGGGTGATAGACTGAAATTTCATAGGCGGATCCTCTGCTTCCTTAAGAATACCCTCTTTTCAAGTGTAGTTTACATAGGGCGCTTATCAAAAACCGCAAAGCTATAGTCATAGGGGTTTGAACCATCTGCGTGAAAATCTTCGCGACCGACTTCACGCCACTCGTCCCAGTTCACTTCAGGAAACCAGGCATCGCCGTTTACGTTTGAGTGCACCAGAGTGAGATACATTCGGTCAACCAGTGGCAGGCTGGCTCGGTAGATTTGGTCACCGCCAATCACCAGTATTTCATCCTGACCATCGATTTCAACAATTGATTCAGCCAGCTCGAAAGCCTGTTCAAGCGAATGAACCACTTTCACGCCCTCGGCTGACCAGCTCGCATTGCGCGTAATCACTATATTGCTTCTGCCCGGCAGGGGTTTACCAATAGATTCGTAGGTTTTTCGCCCCATTAGAATCGGTTTACCCATGGTGATTTGCTTGAAATACTTCAAGTCATTGGGTAGATACCAAGGCAGTTTATTGTTGACACCAATGACCCGGTTTTCGGCCATCGCGACAATAATGGATTTTTTCATTGCTTTCTTTACCCTTATATCGCTATCGGCGCTTTAATGCCGGCCTCTGGCGTATAATTATCCACCTGAAAATCCTCAAATTGATAGTCAAAAATGGAATCAGGCTTACGCAAAAGCGTAAGTGTTGGCAATTTTGTTGGCGATCTTTGTAACTGTTTAAAGACAATGTCGTCTATTAGATGATTTTGATAGAGGTGACAATCACCGAAAGTATGAACAAACTCACCTACGGCCAAATCACATTGCTGGGCAATCATATGTGTGAGTAAGGCATAACTCGCAATATTGAAGGGAACTCCCAAAAACAGGTCGGCACTGCGCTGATAGAGCTGGCAAGACA
>Ga0316207_10001711_pt1 | contig 25494 bp, 24 predicted proteins | sample 6weekpyrite_MG_FD_204943 | JGI IMG/M metagenome (GOLD analysis project Ga0316207, IMG submission 204943) | Microbial mat bacterial communities from mineral coupon in-situ incubated in ocean water Damariscotta River, Maine, United States -... | ecosystem: Environmental > Aquatic > Marine >... | reverse complement strand
CTTTGACACTCTTTGACGCGCTGAACAGCTTGCCGCCAGATTTAACGACTGCGATCACGTTCGATGTCTTACCCATCTTGATACGGGTTGAGACGTGACCCTGTGCCGCTGCACCCAGGCTAAAGCTCGCTGCCAGTGGTGAACCGTTGGCATCCGCCAGGATGCTGATTGATTCCAGGCCGCCCAGTTTAGTGGTAACACTAACAGGAACAACCGCGCCGTTTTCAGCAATGTCAGGGGCTTTGATGCTAATGTCGCCACTCTTCGCCGTGCTTGAACCACCAACCAGTGTGTTCAGGGCATCGTTGACGCTCTTCGCTTCGAAAGCCTTTGATGGCCAGGCTGCCAGGACCGTGCCCGGCGTTAACAGACCTGCACCAACAGCAACTGCTACTGCGCTGCCTGCCAGGCTGCCTTTCATAAATGTTCTACGTTTCATGATTTCAAATACCTTTATTTATTATCTATTAAAGCGTATATAGCCATTCAACAAGCAGATCAATGTCCTTGGCTTTAAGCATATTATGCTTACCAAAAGGAGGCATTAAAGAATCTGGATTGTTAGCTGTTGCATCGAAAATCTGAGCACGCAGTTTCGCTTTATCAGGAAAACGCGCTTTCATGGCAACAAGTGGTGGGCCAATATCGCCAGCCTGGCCTTTCGCCCATTTTGGCTTACCCTTTTTGAATTTTTTGATAACTTTTGTGTCACCTTTGTATTTGTGACAGGCAAAGCAGTTACCACCTTTACGAAACTGGGCAATTTGATAGCCTTGCTCAGCTGCACTAAGTTTTGAGTGACCGGCAGCAGTCGCTACTTGTGGTGTCACTAGGGCACCTCCTAACAGCATGATACCTGCTCCGACAGACACGATTCTCGCGGTCTTCCGCATCGCTTTCCTCCTCGCAATAAGTTTTTCTAATTTATATTCAATAGCTCGCGATAGCATATGCATAATTTAATAAATACTCTATTAAATTAGCTATGTTAGACGCAATTATGAATGTTGTTTGCTCTAAGGCTAGGCCATAGCATACCGAGTTCAACAGCGATCGCAAGGGTTTGTGGAAAACAATTTGTATATCAGTAATCGCTAAGATTCTTGTATTAGCATATAGAATTAATACTAGTAGTTTGGTCTGAAATTTAAGGGTGTTTAGCTATTGTTCTTACGACGCTGGGCGAGTTCCTGTTGCAGCGTATTTTTGCGTGCTTCTATTTTGGATAATTCATAGAAATTCTCTGATTTTAAGCGCAGGGCAATCTCTAGTTGTTGAATGGCAGAGGGTAGATCGCCATTCTGATAATAATACTCTGCCTGTGACTGATGCGCTTCAAGTGGAAAGCCTGCGGCTCCTTCAACCGCTGCTTTCAGGCGATACATATCTCCATCAGGACTGCGATAGCGAAAGTGCTCCTGTAATAGCAAGCGCGCCTGTTTGGCCTGCCCCTGTTGTAGCAGGGCCTGGCTGTAGTAAATCGTTGTGGGATGGTTTCCTGGAAATAGTTTGAGAATTTTTTTATAGCGCTGCAGCCCCTGACTAACGATATTTGCTGCAATATCGTTTTGTGCCTCTAAAATCAGAAAAGCGAGTTCGTCTGGATGGTTTTTTAGTAACCAGTTTATTTGTTGTGTGGCGCGTTTGTTGTGATCGTTTTTCACCAGGGCGAGTGCGTAGCCGTAACGTGCCGCAGTTTGATTTCGATACTGTCCAGTGCGAATACTTTTACGATATGACTTGATGAGTTTAGGTAAATCCTTTTCAGACAGCACTATCAGTTTTTCACGAGCAAGTAGAAAATTCAGGCTACTGGGAATCTGCTTATAATCATAGCGCTCTGCACGTGTACGTGATTCGGCAATACGTGTGATCGTAACAGGGTGGGTACTAAGAAATTCAGGAGGCCTGCCAAAGAATCTCGCACTGTTTTGCAATTTTTCAAAGAAGGTAGGCATTGCATAGGGATCAAAACCAGCACGCGCCAGCGTTTGCATCCCGATATCATCCGCTTCCTGTTCATTGGAGCGAGTGAAATTTAATGCTGTCTGAATACTGGCTGCCTGGGTAGCGGCCAGTGCTGCTGCACCCAGTTCTGAATTCTGTGTGCTCAGCAGAACTGCGGCAAGCAGACCAATCAGAGACGGAGTCTGTAATTGTGTTTGTGCTTCATAGGCACGCGCCAGGTGGCGCTGCGTAATGTGTGCAACTTCGTGAGCAACGACAGAGGCCATTTCACTTTCAGAATCACTGGATATAAGTAGCCCACTATTGATGCCAATAAATCCACCCGGCGCAGCAAACGCATTGATGCTCCGATCATCGATAAGAAAAAAAGTGAAATCCTGATAGTTATTGTCGCTGTTAGAGACAATCTGGTATCCCACAGACTGAATGTATTCCGTGAGCTGTGGATCAGCAATGATGTTTAGTGAGCGTCTGACCTGACGCATCACGCCTTCACCAATCAGGCGTTCCTGTTCTGGAGAGATAATGGAACCCGTTGAATCACCCATACTGGGCAGCTTTATTTCGGCAGCCCGCACTGGTACTACTGCGCTAATGAAGCTCAGTAGCATTGTAAAAGCATATACAAGGTATGGTGAACGTATCATGTTAGCAGTACGACCAGTTGTGACTTATCTGGTTCCATACTAAAACAAACATTGGCTCGAATAAAACGCCTTTGTAAAAGTTGGCGTATTAATAGTGTTGAAATAATTACCATAAAAACATAATGTTGTAGAATCAACCATGACTCCAGCACATTCAGTGCTTGCCTTCTCCGTGGAGTTATCATATAAGTGTACCCTTTAATTCTAATATCCCGAATCAGCATGAGCTGTGTGCGGGCAATTAAACTTTTACGTTCTGTTTTTAAGGAGAATGAAATGGCTGATTTTGATCAAGAACTCGATGCATCTGGACTGAACTGTCCACTGCCAATCCTGCGTGCAAAGAAAACTCTGGCAGGTATGGATGCGGGACAGGTCTTGCGTATCGTTGCGACTGACCCTGGTTCAGTTAAAGATTTCGAAGCTTTTTCCAAGCAAACAGGTAATGCCCTGTTGGATTCAGGTGAAGAAGGCGGCAAGTTCGTTTTCCGTATCCAGAAAGCCTGATCACTGAAGGTCTTGCGGTGGCAGGATGCACTCCGCTCACCATTAAACCGAGACATACAGGAGGCATTAAATGTCTGACGACAAAAAGCTAGCTATCATCGCAACAAAAGGTTCATTAGATTGGGCCTATCCACCATTTATTCTGGCATCTACAGCTGCTGCGCTGGGTTATGAGACTCAGATCTTCTTTACCTTTTATGGTCTGCAACTGTTACGCAAAGAGATGAATCTGAAAGTGACTTCTCTGGGTAATCCTGCAATGCCAATGCCGATGGCAATGGATAAATGGTTCCCTACTATCCTGCAGGCTATGCCGGGTATGGAGGCAATGATGTCTGCGATGATGAAATCAAAGATGAAGTCTAAAGGTGTAGCCAGTGTCCAGGAACTTCGTGATCTCTGTATTGAGGCGGAAGTAAAACTGATTGGTTGTCAGATGACGGTAGACCTGTTTGATTTCACCCATGATCATTTCATTGATGGTGTGGAATATGGTGGCGCAGCAACGTTCTTCGAATTTGCTGGTGAAGCTGACATAACATTATTTGTCTAAAGCAACGCAGAGTTGAAAAAAAGCCCGGCTAATTGCCGGGCTTTTTTTATTGTGTTGTCTGTCTTCTCAGGACTACTGGATTAAAAGTTCCAGTTTAACTGTGCGCTGAGGATATCGGCACTTACATCGTTTTCACCGACGACGCGATCTCCCTGAGAGCCCACGCGGTTGATGTCAGCATCTTTGAAAAACAGATGTGTGTAACCGACATCAAAACTTAGCTTGTCCGTATGGACATAACTGGCACCGAATGAGACCCAGGTGCGGTCTTGATCAGGTAGACGAACAGTTCGCAGGTTTTCATCAGGAACAGGTGTTTCGTCATAGGCAACACCGGCACGGAATGTCCAGTTCTTGTTGTAGTAGTATTCAGCACCAATTGAAAAACGTTTCGCGTCAACCCAGCCTAATTCTTCCACACCATCAGGCGTTAATGGGTTATCAAAGTCAATACGTACTTCATCAACAGAGTTCCAGCGAGTGAAGGTGAAGTCTCCCATGATGGCCCAGTTATCCATACGATGGTAAAGGCTTGTTGAAAAAGTCGAGGGTAGTTCAAGATTCGCTGAAATATCAGAATCTCTGAAAACCGCTGCAAGTGTGCCGGCTACCTGATTATTACCGTTGGCAACCACGCCTGGCTGACGTACATCTGCATCGCCTTCTAGTTTGTGTCTGATAGAAGAGCGGAAATGAAATCCGATGCGCGTGTTTTGATTAAATTCATACAACAGTCCTGCGTTCCAGCCAAAGCTGAAATCATCGCCAGAGTTATCGATATCACCGCGTGTGCCTGCACTCTGAATCGTGCCTGCGCCAAGACCGACAGCACCACAGTTGGCGGCCAGCTGTGGTGTTCCCAGACAGATGGCAGAGAAATCTAGCGCGTTGGTGAGTTTCACTTTTATGTATTGCCCATTAAGACCAGCACCGAATGACCATCTATCATTGAGTTTATAGGCGATGCTAGGGTTGATATTAATAGTTTCAATTCGCGACTCGATACCCTGATAACGACCCTGCCAGTTCTTGGAATATTTTGTTGCTAAACCAAACGGCGCATTGACACCAAGACCAAATTTGAACTTGTCATTTATATCGCGGACATAATAAAGGCTTGGTACGATCGCCAGTGTGCCACCATCATTTCCATCACTTCCAGATAACGGAATAGCTGTCGTAGCATCAACTGAGCCTTCATCATCGAACTCTATAGAGCCCGCAATAATAGATGTACTGACAGAAGACTGTGTGCCTTTTAGGCGAGTCATGCCTGCCGGATTGAAAAACACGGTTGATGCATCACTAGCACTCGCTGCACCACCTGCAAAAGAAACACCCTGTCCCTTTGTGCTTTGTTCGATAATGGCAAATCCTGCACCGTGTGCAGAGGTAGATACGATGGTGAATGCTGAAGCTAGCAGTAGCGTCTGTGCAGCCCTGGGTAAGCGTGTTCCTCTCATGACACAATCCTCTGTTTATTATGATTATCTTTCATTATTTAAGCGTCCTTTATATGACTTGCCAGCATTTATTGCAACACTTGTTGCATAAAAACAACGTTTCTAATCAAAGTCAGACTAGTAATTTCGTCATAATGCATTGCATCAATATTTAATAATATTCTAATTATTTCTTTTATTTTAGGATGTTAGTTACAATAATTTAACAATTAACTGTTGACATATTGCAGCATGCTCCCGAAAATGTTGCATAGAAGTCATATAGTGTCGTAAAAACTACACGCAATGGGTGCAATTTGAAGCATGGAATAACGCGACACAATTAAAACGATAAACAAGAAATATTATTAAGCATTAACCCTATGATATCCCGTGATATTAAACGGGAGGAGAATAACTAGCATGATCAGAACCGCCCAAGTGAAACGATCCTTTTTCTATGCCATCCCATTTGCCCTGTTAGCATCGATGTCTGCTCATGCCACGAATGGTTACTTCACCATTGGTTATGGACCTAGTTCCAGAGGTGTTGCCGGTGCTGTCACTGCCTTACCTCAGGATGCCATGATTGCAGCGACAAACCCGGCGGGTATGTCAGAAGTCGGTGAACGTATCGATTTCAGTGTGAATCTATTTAGCCCAATTCGTGAGGCCACCACAAACTTTGGTTTTTTTGGACCAGGTTCCGGGTTTCAACAGACTCAGGAAAGTGACAATGATTATTTCATCTTGCCGAACTTTGGTTATACGAAGAAAATCAATGATCAACTCACCGCAGGTATTACTATCTATGCAAATGGTGGTTTGAATTCAGAGTATCAGCCTGATCCAAATACAGGCGGCTTTAACCTGTTTGGTGGTACAAGTCAGTTAGGTGTAGATTTAAAACAGCTTATCTTTGCACCAACGCTTGCATACAAACCAAATAAGAATCATTCATTTGGTGCTTCGTTACTAATTGCTTATCAATCTTTTAAAGCACTTGGCCTACAAAATTTTTGTTCATTAAAGGGCGATGGCTCCTGCGATCCTACTAACCCTGCAACGATTGGTACTGAAGCGGCGAATGACGGCTTGACTAATCAGGGTACAGACACTTCATGGGGAGCTGGCCTGAGACTTGGCTGGGTTGGTAAGGTTTCTGATAATGTCACGCTTGGTGCGGCTTATTCTACTAAGGTCTACATGAATGAGTTTGATAAATACGATCGGCTGTTTGCTGAGGACGGCGACTTCGATATTCCAGCAAACTGGTCACTCGGTATCGCAGTTAAAGCTACACCAAAACTGACGATTACCGCTGATGTACAACACATTGATTATGATGGAGTCGACTCTATTAGTAACAATGGTCCTAGCATTAATGGTGGCGGTGCCGCACAGAACTTTATTAACCCGTTTGCTGAAGGTCAGGGTTTTCTGGGAGCAAACAACGGCCTGGGTTTTGGTTGGGATAGCATCACGGTATTAAAGTTAGGCGCAGTTTATGAATACGATAACGAATGGACATGGCGCTTTGGTCTGAGTCATGGTGATGGTCCAATTGATGACGATCAGCTGGCCTTTAACGTACTGGCAACTGCGGTTGTTGAAACGCATGCAACGGTTGGTTTCCGTCACCGTCCTGCAGGAGCAACGGATCATGAATGGAATGTTGCCTATATGCACGCTTTCAATAACGATGTACGTGGTCCTTTCCCAACACCTTTTGGTGGCACACCGGGTGCAGGTACACAGACGCGTTTAGAGATGTATCAGCATGCATTTGAAGTGGGTTATTCCTGGAAGTTCTAAATCCACTGGTTTAGATAGATAAAAAAAGGCTATGCCAGATGGCATAGCCTTTTTTTATTCTGGGCGTGTCTTCAGGATTTCACGTTCAAGATGCATGATATAGCGTTGCACATCACGCTCTTCAAATTGCTGTAAGGATAAAAACTTTCCACCGATTCGGGTGGTGTTGTATGCCGTGTCCTGATAGAAAAAACATAATTCAAATTCTGTTTCAATTTTTTGTCCACCAGGTAATGAGAAGCGACAGGCTGGCAGACGAAGACCTTTTTCCTGCGGGAAGTGTATGGTGTTTTTTTCAAATTGGGCGCAAAGGCCACCGATTGACAGGTTAGATAAAATACCCTGACTGGGCTCTTCCTGTTTATTAAACATCGTTACCTGTATACCTTGAGCAACACTCACTGGCACGCGATAGGTAGAGCGTCGCTGCCGATAAAAAAGTTTCTCTGGTAAAGCGAGTTCATAGAGCGCATCGGATTCATTTCCGACTGAACTGATTAATACACCATTAAAGCTTATTTCTATACCGTTCAGTATCGTATGTATATTAAGTTTACCGGACTTGAGGGCAAGTTTATGACCACTTTCAGGAAACAGTTTATCTAACGTGAAGCAGCCATTTGTAGGATTAATATCAACAAGAATACTGTTAAAGAGTTTACCTGAGCCTTTTACAGTGACTGTAAGTAACGCACGTGCATCTAACAGTTTACTCAGGTGTTCAAGAATACGTTGAGGTTCAGTAACCTTGTCTGACTTTGAAGTTGCTTCCATGTCGCTGCGTAATCATTCTTTTTTATGTATTGAATGTGTAACGGCTCAGGCCTTGGTGAGGGTCGATGTTTGTGCCTGATGCGAAGTCGTTCCTGATTTAGTATAGACTTCGGTCGGCGCTGTTTGACCGCGAAGTATATTAAGTGCCTGGCGTATGCCACGCTGAGAGCCATCCAGGATACTGCCATTTATCTGGTTCTGTTTCTTGCATTGCTCCAGGATGACCTGAAGTTTATTGCGAACAGTTGTCAGACTCGCTGCTTCCGGATAGGCGACAATCACTTTATCAAGTGCATCATGCTCATCATCAAAACCGTGGTTGAGCAAATGCTCGTTACGCATACGTGAATAAGTTTCCAGTTGAGCAGCAGCCTCTTGTTTGTCTGCAGCAATCTGTCTGACGACATCCGGATCTTTACCCGTTAGCGCTTCACGTTCTTTATATAAAATCTCTAGCAATTCATCCGAGCAGCGTAGCTCGTCTTTCATGATCTGCTTGAGTGTCTCAACCAGCGTACTCATGGTCTAGATTCCAAGTGACTGTTCAAAGTTAAGCAGTTTGTCGGCAACACGTCCGGAGTCAATTTCAAAACTCCCTGTTGCGATTGACTGACGAATACTTTCGACTCGTTGTGTATCGACAACAGGCAACTCAGCAAGTGTATTTTCCAGTTGCTGTAGCTGGCCAGCACGCTGTGTCAGACTCACCGTGTCTTGAGTCGAACTGGCACCAGTTTCCTGTTGTTGGCTCGAGTTAGAGGCGATATCGGTGACATTGGCACCAGCTTCCTGGCCGCTATTGCGGTTTACCGAGGCGCCTGGTTGTCCTGTTATTTCAATAGGCATAATGTTTTACTCCTGTGTGTAACTCCCAACGTCTTTAGCGGCATGCTTTATGAAGACTTTAGGAAAAAATTTAAAAAAAAGTCAAAATTCTGTCGATTTATAGCCTTACCTCAACATTACCGTCCGAAGTTATTGTTCCTTCGACAATTTTGTTCGTACTGAGATTTTTTACCCTGATTTTTTCGCCAACTGCACCGCCTGATAGACTCTCACCACGCATACGAATTTCGATGCTATTTGTACGTGCCAGGATAGAGACACGCTCTCCTCGTTTAATGAGGTCAGGACGGTACAGCATGGTGCTAGTTAGCACGGTGCCAGGTGATACGGTGCGTTTGAGTATTTTCCCTTTAACATCTTTAAAGTCAGTCACATAGCCATTATTTAGCAGGCTAATATTGGTGCGTTTTAACGTCGTATCTGCCTGGCTCAGGCTCTCACCGCGTGCCCGGCTGTTGGTGACGACATACACCTCAGCATACTGATTTACCCGTGCGGTGACGTAGATTGACCAGGGCCGTTCACCCTGGCAGCGTACACCGACACTTATATTACCACGCACTCTGCCTCCCGGAGGCAGGTAAGCCTGCAGGGGGTTCTTGCATTTAACCAGCTTGAGACGGTTATCGAGGTTGCCAACCACTATCTCAGTATTTTCTTTATTTTCAGTATGTTGTTGAAGAAGAAATGACTCTACCGTGGCGCGAATAGTGCTATGAGACTCGGTTGTTTGTCCCCATACCGTGCCAGTGACCATTAATGCAGCAAGACTAAAAACCGACATTAGACGCGAGGTCTTAGGTATCAGTAACGTCATGATTCTGTCGTTTTGCTCTGGTTTCATTGCCATGCTGTCCAAGTCATCAAATTTGCGTCAATTCTTCGTCATTTCTATCGTCTTCGCTAAACATGTTGCAAGGCACGTGCCGGATTATTCAATTTAAGATAAACACAGCAATGCCGATAAGTTTTGCATAGCGAATAAATAGCCTGGAGAACACCTATGAGCATCCTGGATTCTGTCGATCAACGCACACAGCTTGCCGGCCATAATCGTCTCGAACTGTTAATGTTCAGACTGAATGGAAGACAGCGCTTTGGCATCAATGTATTTAAGGTACAGGAAGTCATCATGTGTCCGCCGTTGTCTCAGTTACCAAAATCGCATGGCGTGGTAGTCGGTGTTGCGAATATGCGTGGACGAACAATCCCGGTAATGGATTTAAGTCAGGCGATTGGCAAATCTCCGGTGAAGGATCCAAAAAACTCATATGTTGTTATTACCGAATTCAATCGGAAGGTGCAGGGTTTTCTGGTCGGTGGCGTTGACCGTATTGTGAACATGAACTGGTCGGATATTTTGCCTCCTCCTCCTGTTGTTTCTGCAGGCTCTTATGTCACCGCTGTCACTAGTATTGATGATGAGCTTGTCGAAATCATTGATGTGGAAAAAGTACTGTCTGAAGTGCTCGGTCAGGTGGCAGATGTTTCCGATGAACTGATCGCCCAGAGCTCGCAGAAAGAAGAGCGTAAATACCATATCCTGGTTGCCGATGATTCCAGTGTGGCACGCAATCAGATCAAGCGTACATTGACCCAGTTAGACATTGAATGCACACTCGCGAACGATGGCCAGCAGGCACTGAATGTACTTAAAGAATGGGTTTCAGAAGACGAGAATATCGCAAACAGGCTTGATATGATTATTTCAGATGTCGAGATGCCAGAAATGGACGGTTATACGCTGACCACTGAAATTCGTAAGGACCCTCGCCTGAAAGATGTTTACATTATTTTGCATACTTCGTTGAGTGGAGTTTTTAACACCAAAATGGTCGAAAGCGTTGGTGCCGATCAATTTATCCCTAAATTTAATGCAGATGAACTGGCGAATGTTGTTCTGAAACAGCTTGGGAGTGAAAAGGCCCTCGAAGAAGCGTCCTGAGCTCTTTTTTTGCAAAACATGCTACAGAGCGTTTGTGCAGCTGCTTAATAATAAATTCGGGTTATACTTAATAACACATGAGCATCAGGATCTAGGCCACAGCATTGAACGCGATCACGACCCAGGAATACGATGACTTTCGCACATATCTGGAAGATGTGTGTGGCATCAAGCTAGGTGATAATAAGCATTACCTGGTAACCAGTCGGTTACAGCGCTTGCTGAATGAAAATAGCATCGATACCTATTCCGAGCTCATCAATAAACTCACTAATTCCAATCGTTCGCTACAACGCGATATTGTTGATGCCATGACGACAAACGAAACCCTGTGGTTTCGTGACAAGCATCCCTTTGAAGTATTACATAATGATATTTTGCCTGAGCTCGCTAAACAGCGAGGCAAGACCATCAAAATATGGTCAGCAGCCTGTTCATCCGGGCAGGAGCCTTACACCTTAAGTATGGTTGCACATGAATTTGCGATGAAAAACCCTGGTCGTCTAAGCGGAGATGTCAGAATTACGGCAACTGATATCTCTACGCAAATTCTGAATGACGCCCGCAAGGGTATTTATGATGATTCTAGCCTGTCGCGCGGCATCTCTGCAGAACGTAAAAAAACGTATTTTAAAGAAGTTCCCGATGGCTGGCAGCTTCGTGATGATATTCGCAAGCGCATCACCTTTAGTCAGCTCAACCTGAAACAGTCGTTTGCGACACTTGGTAAGTTTGATGTGATCTTTTGTCGCAATGTGCTGATATATTTTTCTTCTGATTTAAAGCGCGACATCATTTCGCGTATTGCGCGGGCACTCAACCCTGGCGGGCATATGTTTCTTGGTTCTTCGGAGTCTATTACCGGGCATTCAGATGAATTTGAGATGATACGCAGCCATGGTGGTGTCCATTACCGCCTCAAAGGCTAGCCCGCATATTTCGTGAAGGCTGAATTGGCCGTATACGAAATGACTATTTTGTCCTGAGCACGAACCCTTCATGAATTATGCGGGCTATCCCGCCATAGGCGGCAATATCGCTGCCAGACTGCGGTGCCGCATTGCCGCATCAACCAGTTTCAATCCCTCTAAAATGCTCTAAGTCATTGAAATAGAATAATTATATAAATCTGGCACAGCCATTGCTTTGTATCCTGCAAGAAGTTAAGCGAGGTACAGAGAATGCGTTTTTCACTAGACAATGCCTTAGGCATTCATCCACAAGCACTATTGCTGCGCTCACGCCGTGCAGAGGTACTGGCAAATAATATTGCCAATGCCGATACACCGAATTACAAGGCGCGCGATATCGATTTCAAATCCATTCTCAATAATGTCGAAGGCCATGGCACATCCAGTATGATGGTAAAGACAACCCATTCAGGTCATATCACACCTGATCGTTTTTCAGGTTTCTCCGAAGACCTACTTTACCGCACACCGCTGCAGCCTTCACTGGATGGCAACACCGTGGATACACAGGTGGAACAGTCGAAGTATTCTGAAAATTCTATGCAGTACATTGCATCACTTAATTTTGTTAACGGCAGTATTAAAGGGTTGCTCACTGCAATCCGAGGAGAATAACAATGTCATTGTTCAATGTCTTTGATGTGGCGGGTAGTGCACTGAACGCACAAAGCGTCCGCTTGAATGTTACCGCGAGCAATATGGCGAACGCCGGTACTGTTAGCGGCACAGCAGAGGGCGCGTATCGTGCAAAACATGCTGTGTTCTCAACCTTGATGAATGAAACACTAGGTGGCCGCGAATCTACCGGTGTGCAAATACTTGATGTGGTGGAGAGTGATGCACCTGCGGTTGAGCAGTATCAGCCCGATCATCCACTCGCTGACGAACGTGGTTATGTGTTTCTGCCAAACGTCAATGGCATTGAAGAACTTGCCAACATGATTTCTGCATCACGGACCTACCAGTCTAATGTTGAAGTCATCAATACATCTAAACAAATGTTATTACGTACAATTAACCTTGGCCAGTAAGCAGGGAGTTGAATTATGAACGAGGTAAATAACACAAGTGCAATTCTTGCCGGTCTCGGGCTCAACCGACCCGGTGAGCGTAATTCTGAAGAACAGTCAGAGCAGGATCAGTTTTTAAACCTGATGATTGCGCAGCTAGAAAATCAGGATCCTTTCAAGCCACTTGAAAGCGGTGAGTTCCTCACTCAGATTGCACAGTTCGGCACCGTTACTGGCGTCAAGGAGCTACAGTCTTCTTTCAGTCAGTTGGCCAATTCTATCTCATCCAATCAGGCATTACAGGCTTCCAGTCTGGTTGGGCGTACTGTGAGTATCCAGAGCAGCAGTGGTGTGCTGGAAACCAACGCACCATTAACCGGCACCGTTGAACTAGATACCAGTGCTGAAGAGCTCACGGTGCAGATTGAATCACTTGGCGGTCAGGTGCTGTCAACAATCAATCTTGGTCAGCATGCCAGTGGCTCTGTGCCATTTCAGTGGAATGGACAGGCAAATGATGGCACTCAGTTAGCACCGGGAACTTATCGCGTCAGAGCAATAGCACGTTCCGGTGGCGAGACATCTGCAGCAAATACGTTAATTGATGCCCGTGTTGATAGCGTCACCCTGGGCGGGCAGGGGAATGGTCTGGAAATAGGTTTACGTGGCCTTGGCCAGGTCGCCTTTTCTGATGTTAGAGAAGTGAAATAGTAGTAGGAACTTAGGAGACGAATTATGCCTTTTCGAATCGCATTAAGTGGCTTAAATGCCGCATCATCCGAACTCCGGGTGATAGGTAATAATGTCGCCAATTCCAGCACGACCGGTTTTAAAGAGTCACGTGCTGAATTTGCCGATATTTTTGCTTCAACAAACCTGGGTACCACATCGAACGCCATTGGTAGTGGTGTACGTGTGGCTTCAGTATCACAACAGTTTACCCAGGGTAATATCGGTTTTACCGACAACAACCTTGATCTGGCAATCAGTGGCCAGGGTTTTTTCCAGCTTGACGATAATGGTACGACTGTTTATTCACGTGCCGGTCAGTTTGGTGTCGACCGCCTGGGTTTTGTGGTCAATAACCAGAACCAGCGACTGAACACTTTTCAGGCGGATGCACAGGGTAATGTGACAGGTGCCGTTGGACCATTGCAACTCGATACATCAGATATTGCACCACAGACAACTGGCCTGATCGATTTTGGTCTTAACCTTGATGCTTCTGCTTCTGTTCCAGTAGCACCCGTATCCACTTCGAATATCACTCTGGGTGGCGCGATACTGGATACGAATGACAGCCCATATACCACCAATGCCTTTGATGTGTTCGATGCCAACGGTGCAACTGTTAACAATGCCACACTAGTGTTTACCTATACAGGCACAGGTAATCTGTGGGATGTTGAATTCCAGGTAGGTGGTGCAGCGACTTCACCTCCGACAACGGCAACTAATATCGATGTAGGTACAGATACAATTAACCTAAGCTGGGATCCGGATGGGGCAGGTAATCTGACACAACCTGTTGTGCCTATTTCTGTTCCTACAGCAGGCATTACTTCGCAAACTGTTGCTGCAGCCAGCAGTGATGTGACCGGTACCAGCGCGGAAACTGGTTCACCTCAGGGTACATTTGATGCAGCCAATGCAGGTACCTATAACAGTTCAACCTCACTGACGATCTTTGATTCGCTAGGTTCGCCTCATCTGGCGACGACTTACTATCGTAAGACAGCGGTTCCTAACCAGTGGGAATCCTATCTGTTCGTTGATGGTAATCAGGTAAATGGTCCCGAGACACTTGAATTTTCTCCTGCAGGTGTATTAACCAATCCTGTAGCACCTTCCCAGATTACGGTGACACCGTTTAATCCAGGTAGTGGTGCGTCGAACTTCACGATTACACTCGATTACGCAGATACCACGCAGTACGGTAGTGATTTTAGTGTCAACTCACTGGTGCAGGATGGTTTCACCACGGGACGTCTAAGCGGTATCGATATTGGTGAAACCGGTATCATTACTTCACGCTTCACCAATGGTCAGTCCACAACGATTGGTCAGGTTGCACTGGCAAATTTCAGTAACTCACAGGGTCTGCGTCAACTGGGTGATACGGCCTTTGCGGAAACCTTTGAGTCAGGTGCAGCGCTTATCAGTGCACCGGGTACCGGTAGCCTTGGTTTACTGCAATCAGGTGCGCTTGAAGGTTCGAATGTTGATATTACCGAGCAGTTGGTAAACATCATTACTGCGCAGCGTAACTTTCAGGCTAACGCGCAGGTGATTACGACATCTGACACTATCACTCAAACCATTATTAATATTCGATAACGGCTAAAGGGCTAAGACTATGGATCGCATGCTTTACATTGCAATGAACGGTGCCAAACAGACTTTTCTGGCACAGGCAGTGAATAACCAGAATCTCGCAAACGTGAGTACTACAGGGTTTCGCGCTGACCTGGATGCGTTCCGTACTCTGCCGGTCAGTGGCCCGGGTTTTGACAGTCGCGCCTATGCTACGGACGAAAGTTCTGGTAGCAGTTTTGCCCAGGGCACGATCGTTACTACAGGAAATGATCTGGATTTGGCCATCAATGGTGATGGCTGGATCGCGGTGCAGGCTCTTGATGGTACTGAAGCATTTACCCGTGCGGGTGACCTGAAGGTCACCACGACAGGTCAGTTACTGACACGTGAAAATCTGCCAGTTATGGGTAATGGTGGCCCCATTGCATTACCTCCTTTTGAAGATCTGGAAATAGGTTCTGACGGTACATTGTCAGTGTTACCTATTGGACAGGCACCATCAACATTAGCCGTAGTGGATCGCATCAAACTGGTAAACCCACCTGCGGGACAACTCGAGAAAGGCAAGGATGGTCTGTTTCGAACTATTGATGGCGAGGTTCAACCAGCTGATGGCAATGTCACCGTCATCCGCGGTTCACTGGAACGCAGTAACGTCAATGCCATTGAAGGTCTGGTGAAAATGATTTCACTGGCGCGCCAGTATGAAACGAATATCAAGATGATGGCGATAGCAAAAGAAAATGACGAATCAGCCGCAGCACTTATCCGTTTGCAATAAGTAACGATTAATCAGGAGTAGCGAACATGAATCCAGCATTATTTATCGCAAAGACAGGTGCAGACGCACAGCAGACTCGCTTAGGCGTCGTTGCGAATAACCTTGCAAACGCGAGTACGATTGGCTTTAAACGTGACCGCGCAGCATTTGCTGATCTGGTCTATCAGAATATTCGTCAGGTCGGCGCAAATGTTACACAGAACACTAATCTGCCGTCTGGTCTGAATCTGGGTACCGGTGCACAGGTTCTAGCAACACAGAAACTGCATACACAGGGTAATATTGTGCAGACCGATAATTCACTTGATGTAGCTGTCACGGGACGAGGGTTTTTCCAGATCCTGCGACAGAATGGTGATGTTGCTTATTCCCGTGATGGTGGTTTTCAGGTTGATCCAAATGGGCAGCTTGTTACTAATAACGGTGATGTAGTACAGCCTGGTATCACCATCCCACAAAACGCTATCAGTGTCAGTATTGGTAATGACGGTACTGTGTCAGTGCAGAACGCCGGAACCGCTGCACCAACGCAGGTTGGTAATTTGCAGCTGGCAGATTTTGTCAATCCAGCTGGTCTACAACCTATTGGCGGCAACCTGTTTCTGGAAACCGGTGCCAGTGGCGCAGCGCAGACAGGTACTCCGGGTCAGAATGGTCTTGGGCAGTTAAATCAGGGTTCATTAGAAAGTTCCAACGTTAACGTTGTACAGGAACTGGTAGACATGATTGAAACGCAACGTGCCTATGAAGTGAACGCCAGGGCTATTTCTACCGCAGATCAAATGCTGCAGTACACCACAAATAACATTTAATCGGGAGCATAGATGATGCAACTATACCGTTTAATCATGATTGGAATCGTTTTAGTATCAGGCAGCATCCTTTCTGGCTGCCAGACCACCCCAGAACGTGATCCGTCCTTTGCAACAACACGTCCCGTAGCTTTCCCCGCATCGCAACCACGTAATGGTGCTATTTATCAGGTGGGGCATGATATTCGTTTATATGAAGATAATCGCGCTCGTCGTGTTGGCGATATCATCACGATTGTATTGAACGAAAATACTAATGCATCAAAAACGGCAACCACCGAAATTGATAAAAATAATTCAAACTCGATTACTAACCCAACGATTCTGGGCACCACACCGCAATTCAATGCTCCAGGTATCCTGCCGTTGGCAACTAATTCAGATAATAACCTGGCGTTCTCACTGGAATCTGAAAATCAGTTTGAAGGCGATGCCAATAGCAGCCAGAGTAATAATTTAACCGGTAACATCGCGGTGACAATTGCCGAGGTGCTGCCAAATGGCAACCTGGTTGTGCGTGGTGAGAAGGTGTTAACGCTGAACCAGGGGCATGAATACATCCGCGTATCCGGCATTGTACGTCCTGCTGATGTCAACTCGAACAATACCGTTCTGTCTACGCAGATCGCCGATGCCGTGATTTCGTATAACGGTACAGGTCCTGTGGCTGAGAGTAATGTTATGCCATGGCTTGCAAAATTCTTCATTAGTGCGCTGTTCCCATTCTAACCAAAAAGGCAGAATAAAGATGAAAACACTAAAGTTTGTATTACTGACAATTTCACTGTTCGCCTTTTCTGGTAACGTGCTTGCGGAACGCATAAAGGATCTGGCATCAATTGCCGGTGTGCGAACTAACCAGCTAGTGGGTTATGGTCTTGTCGTTGGTCTTGATGGTTCAGGTGATCAGACCAGTCAGACACCTTTCACGATTCAGAGTTTGAAAAGCATGCTGGCAAACTTTGGTGTGGTGATACCGCCCAATATTAATCCACAGGTAAAAAATGTTGCCGCTGTATCGTTGCATGCCACATTACCCGCGTTTGCTAAACCGGGTCAGTCGATTGATGTTACAGCTTCTTCAATTGGTAATGCGAAAAGTCTGCGTGGCGGTAGTTTACTGCTGTCGCCACTGAAAGGTGCTGATGGCAAGGTCTATGCAGTGGCGCAGGGTGATCTGATTGTGGGTGGCTTTGGCGCATCATCAACCGATGGTTCAAGCATCTCGGTTAATATCCCCAGTGTAGGTCGCATACCGAATGGCGCTACAGTGGAACGCACTGTTGATACTAGTTTCCATCAGGGTTCATCTCTGATTCTGAATCTACATGCCTCTGATTTTACTACGGCAACTCGAATTGTACGTGCTGTAAACAAAACCATTGGGCGTGATACTGCTCGTGCACTGGATGGCACCTCTATTGAAGTGAATGCGCCGGTTGATCATGCGCAACGTGTGGCCTTTATGTCTGTGCTGGAAAGTATTGAAGTGCAGCCCGGCGATACCTCTGCACGTGTTATCGTTAACTCACGTACAGGCACCGTCGTCATTGGTCGACATGTCAGCGTGCAACCTGCGGCGGTGTCACATGGCAGCCTGACGGTGACGATTACTGCGCGACCTATTGTCAGCCAGCCAGCACCTTTTGCCGATGGTGGTGAAACGGTAGTCGTGGATTCCTCAGATATTGCGATTCAGGAAGAAAACAATCGTATGTTCCTGTTTGACCCAGGTGTCTCCCTCGATGAAATTGTCCGTGCCGTCAACCAGGTGGGTGCCTCACCCGGTGACCTGGTGGCAATCCTCGAAGCCTTAAAGCAGGCTGGTTCGCTGCGCGCACAACTGATTGTGATTTAAAGAAAGTTGGCAGGGATTATGCATTATCTATTATGTGTAATCTTAAAACGGATAATTCACATGTTAAATCAGTCACTTGAAACAAATGGTCTGTATAACGACTTTTCCGGTCTGGCAAAACTTCGTAGCCATGCCGGCAAGGATTCGCCGCAGGCACTGGAAAAGGTTGCGCAGCAGTTTGAAGCGATCTTCTTGCAGATGATGTTGAAGAGTATGCGTGACGCGAGTTTTGGTGACAGTCTGTTTGGTTCACAACAGTCAGATATGTATCGCGATATGTTCGACAAGCAGCTCGCCGCCACCCTGTCCAAAAATAATGGTATTGGTCTGGCTGATACATTAGTGCGTCAATTGCGTGAGCGTTTTAGTGATTTGAATATCTCTGATAATCCTGAGTCTGTAGAAACGCAAATTGATGCACGCTCAATTAACCTGCCGAGTACTCCAGCTAATCAAGTCATTCCCGTCGAGACTGAACAAGAGTCACTCGATTTCTCCGATCCTGAAGCCTTTCTTGATCGTCTGCTTCCTGATGTACAGGCTGCAGCAGATCGCCATGGCCTGCCAGCAGCTGCGATTGTCGCACAGGCTGCGCTGGAGACAGGCTGGGGTAGACACATGATCACTGATGCACAGGGTAATAACAGTTTTAATCTGTTCGGCATCAAGGCGGATAGTCGTTGGCAGGGGAACAGTGTTTCAGTTGTCACGACTGAATATCGAGATGGCATAGTACAGCGTGAGCGTGCAAATTTTCGTGCTTATGATTCTATACGCGACAGCATTGAAGATTATATTGCTTTTATTAAAGAGCAGCCTCGTTACGCAGATGCACTACGTAATACTGATAACCCTCAGACATATGCGAGAGAGTTGCAGCGCGCCGGTTATGCGACTGATCCTGCTTATGCTTCGAAGATTCATAGCATCATAGAGAAATACGATATTGCATCGCGGGCACAACAACCACTAGCGAGTGTTGCATGATGAAAAAGATAAAACTCTCACAAGAGGGCGTTTCGCATGGGAACACTTGATATTGGTGTAAGTGGCCTGATTGCATTTCAGCGTGCCCTGACGACCACAGGGCAAAACATCGCCAATGTTAATACGGCAGGCTATAGCCGACAGACTCTGGAGCTGAGTCAGCGTACACCAGAATTCACTGGTCAGGGTTTTATCGGTACAGGTGTACAACTTGATGGCATACGCCGCGTGGTCGACCAGTTTGTGATTGAGCAAGTACAGACATCAACGGCTACCTTAGCGCGTCTTGACACCTTTTTTGAGTTATCTGCAACAGTTGATGATCTACTGGCAGATCCAGAGACAGGCTTAACGCCCCGTATTGAAGAGTTTTTCAATGCTGCACAGGATGTGGCAAATGATCCGTCATCGATACCCGCCAGGCAGGTACTGTTATCTGAAGGGCAGAGCTTAACCGATGCATTTCAGTCCCTTGAACAGCGCCTGTTTGACCTTGATCAGAACGTCGATACAATCGTCAATACAACCATTACCGAGATTAATGGCTTTGCTCAGGCAATTGCCGAAATTAATCAGCGTATTGCTGAATCTCCGGGTGCTGGATCAATCGATCGGCAACCCAATGATCTGCTTGACCAGCGTGACCAGTTACTGCGTGAACTTGCTGAGCGCGTTGATGTGCGTACGGTACAACAGGATGATGGCGCGCTGAATGTTTTTATTGGAAATGGCCAGGCGCTTGTTGTCGGTGTGAATGCAGCGCAGCTGACAACAGTACAAAACCAGTATGATCCTACCAGAGATGAGATAGGCCTTAATAACGGTTCTGTCTCAGCCATTATTTCGGATCAGATCGCAGGAGGATCTCTGGGTGGTGCACTGGATTTTCGTGACCGCATACGTGATCCGGCTGTCAATGCATTAGGCAGGCTTGCCGTCGGTATTGCTGAGACGTTCAATGCACAGCATCAGTTAGGTCAGGATCTGGATGGAAACCTTGGTGGGAATTTTTTCACTCCAATAAACTCAGGGCAGTTTGTGCCTTTCGTACAGGATTCGAACACGAATAATGTCCTTGGAACAGTTACTGCCCAGTATGGTAATGTGGCTGACTTGACCACCAGTGATTACATATTGCGCTACAACGGTGGAACCAGTTATACGCTGACGCGACAGACTGACCAGCAGGCATTTAATTTCAGTGGTGGTCCAGGAGCTTTTACTTCCCCGGAAATAGATGGTCTGGTACTCAGCATCAACCCTGGGTTACAGTCAGGTAGTACTGTGCAGATTCAACCTACGGCGTTGGCGACACAGCTGTTTGATGTGAATATCTCCAACGCCCGTGAGATTGCGGCTGCCTTACCTGTACGCACAACCAATAACACCGCGACCAATACCGGTACTGGTGTTGTTTCAGCTGGTAGTATTCTCGATCAGGCAGCATATATTCCGGATAATTATACGGTCATCCTTGCAGATGACAGTGGCGCGACGGCTGATGGTGTAATTGGAACAATTACCGATGCCGGCGGTACAGATAATACGCTCGAGTATCAACTCACAATCAATGGTGTCAATGTCTATACACAGACTGAAGCCGATGCCCCACTCGCTGATCTGACGGCATTGCGTGACGCAATTAATGGCGCGGCTAACGCAAATATTGCACTCACAGGTGTACAGGCCTATGTCGACACGGCAAATAATCGTCTCTATCTGGCAAACAGCCCCGCTTCGCGTCAGGATATCACGGTATCTGAGTCACTGAATGATTCTGGTGCTGCAAATGTCGAAGCAGCTGATAGCGTCACTGGTTATTTCGGTTCAGTGTTAACGGGTGATGGTACGACAACAACTGTGAGTAATACCTTACCCGTTTATGATAATGCCGCGAGTGGCTATATTATTCTTGATGCAGCAGGTAATACCGAAGCCAGTGGTACCTATACAGCTGGTAGTAATATTACTTTCAATGGGATTCAGTTCAGTATCAACGGTCAGCCTAACCTTGGCGATACGTTTTCCATTCAGCCAAATACAAGTGGCGTCAGTGATAATCGCAATGCATTGCTTCTTGCAGGCTTGCAGTTCCAGCAGACACTAAATGGCAATAATGCGACGTATCTAGATACTTACGGCCAGTTGGTCGCAAATGTGGGCACCACCACACGCCAGGCTGAAGTTACTCGTCAGGCACAGGATGCATTATTACAGCAGGCAATCGATCGAAGGGAATCGGTTTCTGGCGTGAATCTTGATGAAGAAGCAGCGAATCTTGTGCGTTTCCAACAGGCATTTCAGGCCTCAGCACAAGTGATTGCTGCCGCAGATACATTATTTCAGACGCTCATCGCGGCGATAGCGAGATAGTCATGCGAGTATCGACTTCACAAGCACAAAATCTAGGGGTTCGAGCAATTCTTGATCAGCAGGCAAGAGTGACTCGTACGGAACTGGAGCTTGCAAGTGGTAAAAAGATTCTCAGACCGTCTGATGATCCTGCAGCTTCTGCACAACTACTTGCGCTTGATGAGAACCTGAAGACGACGGAACAATTCCAGACGAATATAGCGCTTGCCAGGCAACGTCTGCAACGCGAAGAAAGTACATTTGATGCCATTTCAAATGCACTTCAGCGTGTCCGAGAGCTGGCAATACAGGCAAATAATGACTCACAGAGTAATGATACACGTGGTCTGATTGCTTTGGAGTTACGCCAGCGTTTTGATGAAATATTAAATCTTGCGAATACACGCGATGCGAATGGCGAGTATATATTTTCTGGTTTTCAGGGTTTTACGCAACCTTTTTCCGTGCAACCAGATGGCAGTGTGACATACAACGGTGACCAGGGGCAGCGCCAGTTGCAGATTAGTACTTCGCGTCAAATCTCTGTTACTGATAACGGTTTCGATATATTTCAGAATATATTAAATGGTAATCGTACCTTTACTACGCTGGATAACCCGGGCAATAACGGCTCTGGTGTAATAGAACCGGGTTCTGTGATAGATGTATCGCTCTATGACCAGGACACATATACAGTATTATTTCCTTTTAGCACACAAGCCGGAGCGACGTTGGCATCAAATGATTTTGGTACCAATGATACGCTTACCTATACACTCAATATTAATGGCGTCGATGTATATAGTGCTGATGATACCGGTGTTCCTCCAGCCGCCGCTACGCTTGATGAACTTGCGACTGAAATCAATCAGCCCGCTAATATCGCAGCAACTGGCGTGCGAGCATATGTTGATAATGGAACGCTTTTTCTTGGGCATGTGAGCCCGTCAAACACAGATATTACTGTTACGGAATCGTTTTCAGGGTTCACACCAGGTGATGGGGATACATTAACTGGATATTTCGGCAGTAATCTTGATGAGACTACAACGAGCGCCGCTATCAATTTTACGGCAGGTGATGCAACAAATTATTTGATCGTTGATAGTGCAGGGAATGTTGAAACGAGTGACACGTATGTGCCAGATGCGCGTATTCGTGTGAATGGCATTGAAACTATTATAGATGGTCAACCGCTCACAGGTGATTCGTTTACACTCAGCCCCAGTACACGTCAGGATTTATTTGAGACCTTGCAGAACCTGATAACTACTCTGGAGACCGATTCAGCTGATACCGATGACCTGGCAAGATTACATAACTCGGTAAACCGGTTTCTGACCGATGTGGATATTAGCATAGATAGTGTCATTAACACTCGTTCACGTGTTGGTGCACGTTTAAGTGCGCTGGATACTCAGGAAGATGCCAACTCAAGTTTTACACTGAGTTTGCAGGAGTCTGTATCAAGCTTGCAGGATCTGGATTATGCCGAAGCTATTAGCCGTTTTAATGTGCAGCTCGTAAGCTTGCAGGCAGCACAACAGGCATTTGTGCGCGTACAGAACCTGTCATTATTCAATTTTCTGAACTAGTTTTTTTCGCGTACTTTCCAGGCTGCTTGATAATGGTTGCAGGTGTTTCTGATAATGCTTCCAGCGTGCAATAGATGATGTATACACGGGTTTATTGACCTGTTGCTGACTGGCAGTACGAACAAACCTTTTCGATTCATGGAAATTGAGACAGTTTTCGTCCCACTCAAGCCCACAGAAGCTAATGATTTTCCGGCTATATGACTCAATATCACTAACCAGTTCTTCATATTGTATTTCTAAAATAGTTGCTGAGATCAGTGATTTCTGATGGTCTACTAGTTTTTCATAGTAGGCGTAATATTCGCCTAGCTTTGCCAGATCATATGCATAATGGTGTGTTTCAGTAAAATCCTGGAAATATATAGACAGGCATGTGTCTAGTGGATTTCGGGTGCAATGAATAATATGTGCATTTGGAAATAATTTCGTTATCAGAATTATAAGCCGGAAGTTGGCAGGCATTTTATCAGTGATACGAATAATGCTCTCATGTTCACGATGATTGTCCAATATGTTCATATAGGAAGAGGCCATAACATTGACATCTGATGGAGCTAAAGAAAACATGCACTCGGGGAAAGTGCCTTTTTCCTTATCTTGTAAACAATATGTTGCTAACAGGTTTGTCAGAGTGGTTAATTCCCCAGCGCCTGACGCAAGCGCATGTGATGAAATAATCTGTTCAACTAAAGATGTCCCCGATCGTGGCATACCAAGAATAAAAACAGGGGTATCTGTTTTATTCTCCGAGGATGGGATTGATGCAATGTCTGATGCGTTTATCTTTAAAAGTCGATCAAACTCTTTTAATGAAAGTTCATATATTGAATTGTTAAGTGCCTTTAGTGAATTGGCTTTATGTAAATAGTCAAAAGCAGTATCATATTTTTTTTCTTTATCAAAAAGTTTTGCAAGATAAAAATTGAGACGCATGCGAACATCGTTATCGAGTAGTTGGTTATTCAAAGCATCCTGAGATAGCTGCTGAAATCTCGACTGGTGGTCCGTACTTATGGATATATTGAGTAGCTGCGGTATAAGTTTTACGGGTATATGGCTGTCAGCCATATTGGCATACGTCGCCAGCAATTTATTTATAGCGTCAGTGTCTTTCTGGTTTTGTAGAACGCTAAATAATGTTGTTAAGGCGAAAGCATTATTGGGCTCTTTGCGTAAAATATCATGCAATATTCTGGAGGAAGGTTCATGCTCCCCCAGTGAATAAAGTATGTTTGCGTAATGGCATTGAAAGAGAGGGTTGCCTGGATCTTTGTCTATAGCCTTTTTGATATATTCAAGAGAGGTATTAAATTCACCTTTTTTCTGCAATGCAAGAGACAAATTAAGTAGTGCTGATGTGTTATCCGGATCTATGCCTATCAGGGTTTCGCAATATTTTGCAGCGTTTCCAAAGTCTTCCAGTGAATAGTAGGCATTCGCGATATTTGTTAGTAATGCATTGTCTTGCGGGTTATTGTTTAGCGCCAGTTTAGTTACATGTATAACATCCAGAAATCGGCCTGTAGCCATGTATATCTGGGATAACATACTGATTACCCATGTAGGCCTGTCTACTTCAGCTATTAATGGTTCCAGGATAGCAATGATTTTAGTATATGATGCAGGGCCTTCCTGACTGTAGCAAATACACAAATTTCTAATAGCATCAAAATAATTTGGCTTTATTGTAATTGCTCTTTCAAAAAGCTTTATGGCCTGCGTTATATCATTCTTTTGTAGATAAAGTGCGCCGAGATTGCTATGGGCTACAGCATCATTAGGATGATGTTGGAGAAGTTGCCGGTAACAGAGAATAGCTTTATCGTATTGCTTGAGCTGTAAGAAACATTGTGCAAGATTTTCCAGAGCGGAGTAATTGCCAGCATTTTGATGCTGGATAATTGTATTGTAACTCCTAACGGCTTCGTCCAGGTTTCCTGTTTCACGACAAATCTGTCCACGCAACAGCCACGCCTCTGTATTTGCTGTGTTATGTGAGAGAATTTCACCAAGCTTATTAAACGCAGCCTGCATCTGTCCATTTTTCAGCCAGGCCGATATTTGGTTACGCTGTTTTCTGGATAATGTGTTTTTTTTAGTCATTGCTGTTCGTACACTGTTGTGTAAGCCATGCTACATGGTTTCATATCTAACAGTCTCGGAAGACAAGACATTTGGCACTTAAGGACGATATGGTGCTAGTTATTATGAGTACATCACATGGAAGGCATTATAATAAATACATCAGTCCACTATGCTACTCTATTGTTCTAGAGATTTCATTAGTGGTGTAATGTATTTTTCATAATTCT
>Ga0316207_10001710_pt1 | contig 25503 bp, 20 predicted proteins | sample 6weekpyrite_MG_FD_204943 | JGI IMG/M metagenome (GOLD analysis project Ga0316207, IMG submission 204943) | Microbial mat bacterial communities from mineral coupon in-situ incubated in ocean water Damariscotta River, Maine, United States -... | ecosystem: Environmental > Aquatic > Marine >... | reverse complement strand
TCAGCCCAACCTACACTGCGAAGTTCTGTTGTAGGTGCGGCTTGCACCCTGCGGGTGAAATGCCCGCAGGGTGCACCATGAGCCGCACATGTTCGCCTGAAGGCGAACCTGCATGACTAATACCCGTCCGCTTACGGCGGGTTAGTCTATGCAGACCGATATTTGCCCACAATACCGGATATCAGGGGCTGAAATCAGGTATAATACGCGCTGGAGTCGGCCAGACAGTCGCTGGGAAACTATTTTCCTGGAGGAAAGTCCGGGCTCCGCAGGGCAGGGTGCCAGGTAACGCCTGGGGGGCGCGAGCCTACGGCAAGTGCAACAGAAAATATACCGCCAGCTTCGGCTGGTAAGGGTGAAATGGTGCGGTAAGAGCGCACCGCGTCGGTGGTAACACGCGGCGGCATGGTAAACCCCACCCGGAGCAAGACCAAATAGGGGAACGTCAAGTGTGGCCCGCATAGTTCCCGGGTAGGTCGCTTGAGACATGTGGTGACGCATGATCCAGATGAATGACTGTTCACGACAGAACCCGGCTTACCGGCCGACTCCTTATTATATAGTGACATCGTCGCGCTGGTTTCTTCCTCGTAAGCCACTTTAGAAGTCCTTTGTAAGTTGTTGTTTTAACTATCTTCCATTCCCGCAAAAATGGCCGTTTTCGGTTCCTGAACCGGATTGCGACACCGCTCTAAGTCATTGTCATTAAAGAAAGAATTCTGTTTTTTTGTGCGCCTGTCAGCTTGACAGCCGACCTGTATCCTTCCTATAGTGTATCGAAGTGGATCAAAGTGGGGATAAATGGGTCAAAGGCCTGTTTGTCCAAAAGAATAATTTCGGGAGCGGGCGTTTGTTACGCGGTGTAAACACACTCAATCTGGATGCGAAGGGGCGCATGGCAATACCGAGCAGGTATCGTGAAGCTCTGTTGTCCCAGTGTGAAGGCCAGCTGGTGGTGACCCTGGACGTGCGCGATCCCTGTTTGCTGCTGTATCCCCTGCCGGACTGGGAAGTGCTGGAACGTGAACTGGGGCGATTGGGCAACCTGAAATCAGAAGCCCGCCGCCTGCAACGTATTTTGATCGGTCATGCCACCGACGTGGAAATGGATGGCAATGGCCGTATTTTATTGCCACCCCTGTTACGAAAAAAAGTAAACCTGGAAAAACAGGTGGCCCTGAGTGGTCAGGGCAAGAAATTTGAAATATGGGATGAGGAAACCTGGAATACACAATGTGATGCCTGGTTGCAAGGTAATGGTGATGAAAGCGCCATTTCTGAACAGCTTGAGTCGCTGTCGCTGTAGCTGATGAAGGCTCAGAGTGAACATCGGCCGGTGCTACTGGACGAGTCGCTGGCGGCGCTGAAGATCGATCCTGCCGGGCGCTATGTGGATGGCACGTTTGGTCGGGGCGGCCACAGCGCCGCGATTCTGGAAAGGCTGGATGAGGATGGGCGATTGCTGGCGCTGGACAAGGATCCGGCGGCGATTGAGGTCGCAAACCAGCGGTTTGCAAAAGACAAACGCTTTTTAATCAGGCAGGACAGTTTTGCCATGATGAACAGGCATGTTGCAGCACTGGGCTGGATGAATCAGGTGGATGGTATTCTGCTGGATCTGGGGGTGTCTTCACCCCAGCTGGATGACGCCAGCCGTGGTTTTAGTTTTCAGAAAGACGGGCCACTGGACATGCGTATGAATCCGGAGCAGGGACAGTCGGCGGCCGAATGGCTGGCCGAGGCGCGGGAGCAGGACATCGCGGCGGTATTAAAAGAATATGGTGAAGAGCGGTTTGCCCGGCGCATTGCCCGCGCCATTGTCCAGGCGCGAGGGGAAAAATCCATTAGCACCACAAAACAGCTGGCTGAAATTGTTGCGGCCGCCAATCCGGCCTGGGAGAGAGGCAAGGACCCGGCTACGCGTAGTTTCCAGGCGATTCGCATTTATATCAATCGTGAGCTGGATGATCTGGAGCAGGTGCTTGAACAGGTGTTTGAGATCCTCAGGCCGGGCGGGCGTCTGGTGGTAATCAGTTTTCATTCGCTGGAAGACCGGCGGGTGAAACGTTTTATGCGTGATGCCGCGCGGGGGGATGATTTTCCGCCGGATCTGCCGGTCACACAGGCGCAGCTCAAACCGCGTCTGCGCCTGGTGGGCAGGGCGGTGCGCGCCGGTGAGGCGGAACTGGAACAAAACCCGCGCGCACGCAGTGCGGTCATGCGTGTTGCTGAACGCCTTGCCTGAATAACGGAGCTGAATGATGAGCGTGAAACTGTCATTTGTAATTCCGGTCTTATTGCTGCTGGTGGTGCTTTCAGCGCTGGCCGTGGTTTACAGCAAGCACCAGAGTCGCAAGCTGTTTGTAGAGCTGAACAGCCTGCAAAAAACTCGGGATGCAATGGAAGTAGAGTGGGGACAGTTGCAACTGGAACAGAGCACCTGGGCCACCAGTGGCCGTATCGAAAAACTTGCGCGTCAGCGTTTGCAGATGACGCAAATGGAATATGAAAAGATCATTATCGTCAAACCATGAGCAACATGAATAAACATAACGCGAGCAAACACAGCGCCAGGCCTTTTCGGCTTGGCGTGGTCGTGTTACTGGTGATGACGGCTACCCTGCTGTTGCTCTGGCGCAGCGTGGATCTGCATGTGCTGCGCAAGGATTTTCTTCAGCATCAGGGCGATGCGCGCTATCTGCGGGTGATGCCGGTGCTGGCGCACCGAGGCATGATCCGGGATCGCAATGGTGAGCCGCTGGCGATCAGCACGCCGGTGGATTCGGTCTGGGTGCAGCCGGAAGATTTCATCGCCGCGCATGCGCAATGGCCGCGTATCGCCGGCCTGATGGGGATGAAAGTCAGTGATCTGGAGCGACTGGTGCTGCCACGCAAAAAGCGTGAATTTGTCTATATCAAACGCCACGTCGCGCCGCAACTGGCGGCCCGGGTGATGGCGCTGGAAATCCCCGGTGTTTCCCTGCAACGCGAATATCATCGTTATTATCCGGCCGGTGAAGTAACCGCCCATGTGCTGGGTTTCACCAACGTGGATGATGAAGGCCAGGAAGGAATGGAACTGGCCTGGAACGACTGGCTGCAGGGTGTGCCGGGTTCACAACGCGTACTGAAAGATCGGCTGGGCCGGGTGGTCAAGCATATCGAGCTGATCCGCAAGGCGCATCCCGGCAAGGATCTGGTGCTGAGTCTCGATCGCCGTCTGCAGTATCTGGCCTATCGTGAGCTGAAACGTATGGTCATCCGGCAGAAGGCGCGTTCCGCTTCGGCTGTGATTCTTGATGTGCGTACGGGTGAAGTGCTGGCGATGGTCAATCAGCCTTCCTACAATCCCAATGATCGGGGACAGCTGGATGGCGCAAATTACCGCAACCGTGCGGTTACCGATGTCTTTGAACCGGGTTCCACCGTCAAGCCCTTCACGGTGGCGGCGGCGCTGGAAAGCGGCAAGTACAGCCCGCAGACCCTGATCGATACGACGCCGGGCGTGTTCCGGGTTGGTCGCTATCGCATCCGCGATATCCGCAATTACGGTCGCATCAGCGTATCCACGGTAATTCAGAAATCCAGTAATGTCGGCGCCAGCAAGATGGCCCTGGCGATCGAGCCGGATCGCCTCTGGCGCAGCTATGCGCGGGTCGGTTTTGGTGAGACCACCGGCAGTGGTTTCCCCGGTGAAGTCAGCGGCGTCTTTAGCCGCAGCCGTCACTGGCGTGATATCGAACGTGCGACGCTGGCCTATGGCTACGGCGTCTCGGTGACCCCCCTGCAACTGGCGCGCGCCTATATGGTGCTGGCCAATGACGGTAAACGCCTGCCCGTACGTTTTCTGCCGCCTGCAGCGGATGAACAGGCGGTTCAGGCTGAACAGGTGATGCCGGTGAAAATTGCCCGCGCGGTGCGGCGTATGATGGAAACTGTAATCCAGACGGGCGGAACCGGCACCCGCGCGGCAATCCCCGGTTACCGTGTGGCGGGGAAGACCGGCACCATGAAAAAGGCGACTGCCGGGGGCTATAGCGATGATCGCTATATTGCGGTTTTCGCCGGCATGGCGCCGGCCAGTGATCCGCGTCTGGTGATGGTAGTCATGATCAATGAACCGCGCGGTGAGGTTTATTACGGTGGTGAAGTGGCGGCGCCGGTTTTCTCCCGCGTCATGTCAGGCGCCCTGCGCTTGCTGAATGTGGCGCCGGATGATGTATCCACTCGCCATATCAAGCTGGCCGGGCTGCCGCCGGCGCTGCAGGTGGGAGCACATCCATGATGAATGCTGCGGCTATGGAACCGATCATGTTATCTGACCTGCTTGCCGGTATTGCCCGGCTGCCGGCGGAAGCGAACCGTATGGTGAACGGGCTGTGTCTGGACAGTCGCACACTTCGCGCCGGTGATATTTTTATCGCTATCAAAGGCCAGACGCATGATGCCCGCACTTTCATTGATACTGCAATTACCCGAGGCGCACAGGCCGTACTCTGGGAAAGCGAAGCGGATGTGGCGGCGGTGGAACCTATTACCGAGCTGGGCTGGCGGTTGACAGCAACGGGTGAAAAAATCCCGATGATCGCGATTGCCGGACTGGCTTCACAGCTGGGCCTGATCGCCGATCGGTTCTATGCCGAGCCCTCGAAATACCTGTCAATTACCGGCATCACCGGCACCAACGGCAAGACTTCGGTCAGCCAGTATCTGGCCCAGTGTTTAAGTGATGATGCAGGCTGTGGCGTTATGGGTACGCTGGGTACGGGTGTTATCGGTTCGGCTACTGACCTGGAGCAAACCGGTTACACCACGCCTGATGCGTTGCACTGTCATCAATGGCTGGCCGATATGCGTGCGCAGTCTGTGTCCGAAATCAGTATGGAAGTCTCTTCTCATGCACTGGAGCAGGGGCGGGTCAATGGCATTCGGTTTGATTGTGCAGTGTTTACCAATCTCAGTCGTGATCACCTGGACTATCACGGCGACATGGACGCCTATGCCCGGGCCAAGGCGGGCCTGTTTGCGATGCCGGGGCTAAAGCAGGCAGTGATCAATGTGGATGATGCCTACGGACGTGAACTGGCGGCAGGTTTATCCAGTGAAGTGCAGTTGATTCGTTACGGCCTGCAGGCGGACAACAAACCGGATGTGCTGGGGCAGAACCTGAAACTCGATGCGCAGGGGCTGTCCATGCAGGTAGTGACACCCTGGGGTTCATCGCCGCTACGCATTCCCCTGTTAGGTCGTTTCAATGCCGGCAATGTCCTCGCTGTGCTGGCGGTGCTGGGACTAAAGGGCCTGCCTTTCAAACAGATTATTGTTCGTCTGCAGAGACTGGTTGCGATTGCCGGACGTATGCAATGTCTTGGCGGAGGCGAGCATCCCCTGATCGTGGTGGATTATGCGCATACGCCTGATGCGCTGGAGCAGGCGCTGTTGGCGGTGCGGGAGCACGTTCAGGGGCAGTGCTGGTGCGTGTTTGGCTGTGGTGGTGATCGCGATCGGGGCAAGCGCGCGCTAATGGGGGAAGTGGCGGCGCGGCTGGCGGACCAGATCATTCTGACGAATGATAATCCGCGTACAGAAGCGCCGGAGAAAATTCTGGCGGATATCCGGCGGGAGATTAGCGACGACAAAACGGTCATGGTCGAAGCGGATCGCGCCGCCGCCATCGCTCAGGCTATTGCGAAAGCCGGAGCAGGTGATGCAGTGCTGATCGCCGGCAAGGGCCATGAGGATTATCAAATTATTGGCAGGGACAAACAGCCTTTCAGTGATGTGAATGAGGTTGAAAAACAGTTGTTAAAAAAAGTGGGTGGGGCATGAGTGCGCAGATGGCCGTGACAGAATCAGGGGGCTTTTGCCTGCGCCTGCATGAGGTCGCCGAAGCGCTGCGCGCAGCGGGTATGAATGTCATTGTAAAGGGGGACGACGTGCTCCTCGAAGGCGTAAGCACCGACAGCCGCAGCATTCAGACAGGTGAATTATTTATCGCCCTGAGCGGGCCGAATTTCGACGGCAATGCCTTTGCCGAACAGGCCCGGCAAACAGGCGCTGCTGCCTGTCTGCTGGAGCAGGACAGGAACGTGGCGCCCGCCCTGATCGTGGATGATACTCGGCGGGCGCTGGGCCTGCTGGCGCAGGCCTGGCGTCGGCGTTTCAGTCTGCCGCTGGTGGCCGTGACCGGTAGTAACGGCAAGACCACGGTCAAGGAAATGCTGGCCAGTATCTTTAAGCAGAAAGGCAGGGTGCTGGCGACGCGCGGTAATTTGAATAACGACATCGGCATGCCCCTGACCCTGCTGCGCCTGAATCAAACGCATGACTATGCGGTAATTGAAATGGGCGCCAACCATGCCGGTGAAATTGCTTACTTAAGCAAACTGGCCGAACCAAATGTGGCCCTGATCACCAATGCGGCGGCGGCGCACCTGGCCGGCTTTGGCAGCCTCGAAGGGGTGGCGCAGGCCAAGGGTGAAATTTATTCGGGACTGGCGGATGGCGGTTGTGCGGTTATCAACGCTGATGATGCCTTTGCGCCGCTGTGGCGTAAGATTGTGGCAAATGAAAAGAAAAACCTGCGCTGTCTGGATTTCGGCATCACCAGTAAAGCGGACGTGCATGCAGGCTGGCCACCGATTGATGCTCAGGTAAATATCAGCACGCCGGCGGGCGAGTTTAATCTGCAACTGCCCCTGCCGGGCCGGCATAATCTTATGAATGCGCTGGCGGCTACTGCGGTGGCGATGGGTGCAGGCATGGATATCGCTGTGATTGCCGCCGGGCTGGAAGCCATGCAGGCCGTGCCTGGCAGATTACAGTTAAAAACCGGCGTTGGCGGCAGCCGTATTATCGATGATACCTACAATGCCAACCCGGCCTCGATGAAAGCCGCGCTGGAAGTTCTGCAGGACTTCTCCGGACGTCATTATCTGGCGCTGGGGGACATGGGCGAACTGGGTGAGGATGAAAAAGCCCTGCATACGCAGACCGGTGAACAGGCGCGGGCCAGCGGTGTGCAGCGCCTTTATACCCTGGGTTCACTGTCGCGCGCTGCCGCGACCGCCTTTGGTGATGAGGCGCAATCCTTTGACACACACAGCAGCATGATCGATCGTTTGCGCGAAGATCTCGCCGCCGATGTGACCCTGCTGGTAAAAGGTTCGCGACGCATGCAGATGGAAAAAATCGTCCATGCGCTGAGTGCTGACAGGGAGGCTTGTTAGTGCTTTATCATTTAGCCCAGTACCTGCAGGAATTCTATAGCGGCTTCAATGTCTTTAATTATCTGACCCTGCGCGCCATTCTCGGTGTGCTTACCGCGTTGCTGATTTCCTTTGTCATCGGTCCGGTGATGATCCGGAAACTGAGCAAGTACAACATCGGCCAGACCGTGCGTGACGATGGTCCGGAAAGCCATTTCAGCAAGGCCGGCACGCCGACCATGGGTGGCGCGCTGATTCTGGTGGCCATCTTCGTCAGCACCCTGCTGTGGTCGGATCTGGGTAATCGCTATGTCTGGGTTGCGGTGATCACTACCGCTATATTCGGCCTTATTGGCTGGGTCGATGACTACAAAAAACTGGTAAAGCAGGATCCCCGTGGTCTGATCGCGCGCTATAAATATTTCTGGCAGTCGGTGGCCGGTTTCGGCGCCGCGATTTATCTTTATAGCAGCGCTGTCAGTCCGGCCGAGACCGAACTGATCGTGCCGGTATTCAAGGATGTAGCGATTCCACTGGGACTCGTCAGCTATGTGCTGCTGAGTTACTTCGTGATCGTCGGCAGCAGTAATTCGGTCAATCTTACCGATGGCCTGGATGGACTGGCTATCATGCCTACGGTGATGGTGGCCGGTGCGCTGGCGGTGTTCGCCTATCTCACCGGGCATGCGGTGTTTTCTTCCTATTTGTCCATTCCCTATATCTATGGCGTAGGTGAGCTGGTGGTTTTCTGTGGCGCGATTGTCGGCGCCGGGCTGGGTTTTCTCTGGTTCAACACCTATCCGGCGCAGGTGTTCATGGGTGACGTGGGTGCGTTGGCGCTGGGCGCGGCGCTGGGTATCGTCGCCGTGATCGTGCGTCAGGAACTGGTGCTGTTCATCATGGGCGGCGTGTTCGTGATGGAAACCGTTTCGGTGATTCTGCAGGTGGGATCCTACAAGCTCACGGGCAGGCGGATTTTCCGCATGGCGCCCCTGCACCATCATTTTGAACTCAAGGGCTGGCCAGAGCCGCGCGTGATCGTGCGTTTCTGGATCATTACCGTGATCCTGGTGCTGGTTGGTCTGGCGACATTGAAGGTCCGTTGATGATGCTGGCGACGAAGAAAAATATGGCAAATGAAACCAATATTCTGGACAGCCTGCGCAGGCAGCGGGTGCTGATCGTGGGCCTGGGTGCGACCGGTCTGTCCTGCGCACGCTTCCTTGCCGCGCGTGGTGTGGAAGTGGCGATCACCGACAGCCGCACCAACCCGCCCGGGCTGGATGTGCTGCAAAGGGAATTGCCGGATACAGCGGTGTTCGTCGGTGGCTTCGAGACCAGCGCGTTTGAGCGGGCGGATGTGCTGCTGTTGAGTCCCGGTGTCTCTCTGTGCGAGCCGCTGGTGGCCGAAGCGCGCGCGCGTGGCGTCGAGGTGCTGGGGGATGTGGAGCTGTTTGCCCGTCTGGTGAGCGCACCGGTGATTGCGATTACCGGATCCAATGGCAAGAGCACGGTGACCACGCTGGTAGGGGCGATGGCGCGGGCGGCCGGGCGTGATGTGGCGGTGGGCGGCAATATTGGTATGCCGGTGCTGGATCTACTCGATAAAGCACATGATCTGTATGTGCTGGAGCTGTCCAGTTTCCAGCTCGAAACCACCCACAGCCTGGAGGCGGTGGCGGCAACCATTCTCAATATCAGTGAAGATCACATGGATCGCTATGCCAGCCTTGCTGATTACACCGCCGCCAAGGCGCGGATTTTTTACGGTAACGGCGCCCTGATTGCCAATCGTGATGATATGCGGGTGAGAGCAACACTGGATATGCTCGCTGGCGGACGCCGGTTGATTCAGTTTGGTCTGCAGGCGCCGGCGGAGGGTGATTTTGGCATTTGTCAGAACAGCGGTGAGGACTGGCTGTGTCTGGGTGCTGAAGCCCTGTTGCCGGTCGCAAAACTACGTATTCGTGGCAGGCATAATCTGGCCAATGCGCTGGCGGCGCTGGCCCTGGGACAGGCGGCGGGGCTGCCGATGGCGGCCATGCTCGAGGCTTTGCGAGACTTTGCTGGTCTGGCCCACCGCTGCCAGTGGCTGGGGGAATATCAGGGCGTGAACTGGTACAACGATTCCAAGGCCACCAATGTGGGCGCGGCCATTGCCGCCATCAGGGGCGTGGAAGCCGAGAAGATCGTGCTTATCGCCGGCGGCCAGGGCAAGGGACAGGATTTTACACCACTGATTGAGCCGCTGCGGCAACGGGTGCGGGCGGTAGTGCTGCTGGGCGAGGATGCTGAACAGATCGAGACGATACTGCCGGAGTCATTGAGTGTGCGCCATGCACAGAGCATGGCTGAGGCGGTGAAACTGGCGGCGCAGGTCGCCCGGGCCGGTGACGCCGTGCTGCTGTCACCGGCCTGCGCCAGTTTTGATATGTTCCATGGTTTTGAGCAGCGGGGCGAGGCTTTTATGCAACAGGTGGAGAGCCAGCTTAAATGAGCATGCAGGCTATCAGACAGAGCAGGGTGTCAGTCCAGGCCGCTCAGGGCAGTGTGCACCTGTCGCTGGACCCCTGGCTGCTGCTGCCGGCTGTAACCCTGCTGATGCTGGGGCTGGTGATGGTGGGATCGGCTTCTATTTCCATCGCCGAGCAGAAGACCGGCCAGCCTTTTTATTATCTTGTTCGCCAGAGCGCCTATGTGGGGCTGGGACTGGCGCTGGCCTGGACGGTCTGGCGGCTGCCCATGCGCCTGTGGCAGCCTGCCGGGCCGTATCTGATCATGGGCAGCGTGCTGCTGCTGTTGCTGTTGTTTGTTCCGGGACTGGGCCGGGAAGTGAACGGCAGCCTGCGCTGGCTGGCGCTGGGGCCGGTTAATTTGCAGGTCTCGGAGCTGGTGAAACTGTTTGTGGTGATTTACCTGGCCGGTTATCTGGTGCGCCATAACGAGGCGGTGCGCAGTCAGGCCATTGGTTTTCTACGGCCGCTGGCGTTGATGGTCCTGTTATCCATGCTGCTGTTACTGGAGCCGGACTTCGGTGCGGTAGCGGTGATGATGGCCACGGCCATGGGCATGATGTGGCTGGGCGGTGCGCGTCTGCTGCAGTTCCTGCTGCTGGGGCTGGGGATGCTGGCGATGCTGGCTCTGCTGGCGGTGGCGGCGCCCTATCGCATGGCGCGGCTGACTACCTTCCTCAATCCCTGGGCTGATCCTTTCGATAGTGGGTTCCAGCTGACCCAGGCCCTGATCGCGTTTGGTCGCGGTGAATGGCTGGGCGTGGGGCTGGGTTCCAGCGTACAGAAACTGTTTTATCTTCCCGAGGCGCACACCGATTTCCTGTTTGCGGTGATGGCGGAGGAACTGGGCCTGCTGGTGGTGGTACTGGTTATTGTGCTGTTTTTGATCATCGTGCTGCGCGCTCTGCTGATTGGCCAGCGCGCCGAAAAACAGAACAGCCTGTTCATGGCCTATGTGGCTTACGGACTGGGGATCTGGATCGGTCTGCAGGCGTTCATTAACATCGGCGTGAATATGGGCGTGCTGCCAACCAAGGGTCTGACCCTGCCGCTGATGAGTTATGGCGGCAGCAGCATGATGGTGATGTGCATCGCCATGGCGCTGCTGCTGCGCATTGAGCGCGAAACCCGCAGCGGCCCGAATAGAGGCAGCTATAGAGGCGGCCCGGCCTCAGGAAGCACAGATCGAAGGAGGGTGGCGCATGGCTGAGAAAGCAGCCTCTGCAATGAACCGCCGCATCCTGATCATGGCCGGCGGCACCGGCGGGCATGTTTATCCAGCGCTGGCGGTGGCTGACTATCTGCGTAAACGGGATGTGAGCGTGAGCTGGCTGGGTACGCGCAGGGGACTGGAAGCGCGGGTAGTGACTGAGACCGATTTCCCTCTACATGCGATTTCGGTCAGCGGCCTGCGCGGCAAGGGTTTCATGGGCTGGCTGCTGGCGCCCCTGCGTCTGAATATGGCGCTGATGCAGGCGCTGATGATCCTGCTCAGGCTGCGCCCGCATGCGGTGCTGGGCATGGGCGGTTTTGTCACCGGCCCCGGGGGAGTGGCGGCCTTCATCCTGAGCCGCCCGCTGCTAATTCACGAACAGAACGCGGTTGCCGGTTTGACCAACCGCTTGTTGAGCCACATCACCGACAGGGTGCTGGCGGCGTTTCCCGGTGCTTTTCGCAAGCCCGACCTGGCCGAGGTTGTCGGCAACCCGGTGCGCGAATCCATCGGCCGGCTGGCGGCTCCGGCCGAACGTTTTGCCGAGCGCAAAGGCCGGCTTAATTTATTAGTCATTGGCGGCAGCCTCGGCGCGCTGGCGCTGAATGAAGCACTGCCGGCGGCGATGCAGAATTTTGATGCCGCCCATCGGCCGCATGTCTGGCACCAGACCGGCGCAGGCAAGCTGGCGGCGACCGAGGCGGACTATGAAAAGCGGGGACTTAAGGCAAAAGTTGTCGAGTTCATCGAGGACATGGATGCCGCTTACGCCTGGGCGGATCTGGTGATTTGCCGCGCCGGGGCGTTGACCATTTCTGAACTGGCCATCGCCGGGCTGGGATCGATCCTGGTGCCCTATCCGCATGCCGTGGATGATCACCAGACGGCCAATGCCGATTTTCTGGTGCGCGCCGGGGCGGCAAAGCTGCTGCCGCAGGCGCAGATGAGCGCAGACAGCCTGTATGAAATGCTGTCTGAGGTGATGAAAAAAGGCCGCCGCGGCCTGTTGAAAATGGCGCTGGCGGCGCGCGGTGCAGCCATGCCCGAGGCTACCCGGCGGGTGGCCGAACGTTGTCTGGAGGCGGCCAATGGCTGAGCGGACTGAGAAGGCGCAGCTCAATTATGGTCGCCGGGCAACCGATGTGGGCAGTGCGCGGGGTGAACCCGGCATGGGCAGTATCCAGCGGATTCATTTCGTTGGCATCGGCGGCGTCGGCATGGGCGGGATTGCCGAAGTACTGCACAACCTGGGCTATAGCGTCAGTGGTTCGGATCTGCAGGAAAACGCCGTGACCCGCCGTCTGAGGGAACAGGGCGCCGAGATCACGTTTGGGCATGCGGCGGAGAATGTGGCGGGCAGCGATGTGGTTGTGGTATCCAGCGCCGTGCAGCCGGACAACCCGGAAGTGGTGGCGGCGCAGGCGCAGCGTATCCCGGTAGTGCCACGGGCGGAAATGCTGGCCGAACTCATGCGTTTTCGTTTTGGCATTGCCGTGGCCGGCACGCATGGCAAGACGACCAGCACCAGCCTGATTGCCAGCGTCCTGGCCGAGGGCGGGGTGGATCCCACCTTCGTGATTGGCGGGCGGCTCAACAGCGCCGGAACCAATGCACGGCTGGGCGCCGGGCGTTATCTGGTAGCCGAGGCGGACGAAAGTGATGCTTCTTTTATGCACCTGCAGCCGATGATGGCGGTGGTAACCAACATCGATGCCGATCATATGGAAACCTATGGCGGCGACTTCGATGTATTGCGCCAGACCTTCCTCGAATTTCTGCATCACCTGCCTTTTTACGGACTGGCGGTGCTGTGTGTGGATGATCCGGAAGTCCGGGCGCTGTTGCCGGAAGTGAGCCGGCCGGTGCTCAGTTACGGGCTGGATGACAGCGCCGACATTTATGCTACCGATTTGCAGCAGAGCGGCGCCTGCACCCACTTTCGTGTTTCGCGCAAAGATAAAAAGGACTGGCTGGAAATCGATCTCAATATGCCGGGAGAGCACAACGTGCTGAATGCGCTGGCGGCCATCGCCGTGGCGCATGAGATTGGTATTGACGATGCGGCCGTGGTGCGGGCGCTGAAGAATTTTGCCGGTATCGGTCGGCGTTTTCAGATCAACGGCGAATATGATCTGGGCGGCAGGCGAGTGCTGCATGTAGATGATTATGGTCATCATCCGCGTGAAGTGGCGGCCACCATCAGGGCCATTCGTGACGGCTGGCCGCAGCGGCGGCTGGTGCTGGCTTTTCAGCCGCATCGCTACACCCGCACGCGCGATTTGTTCGAGGACTTCACCATGGTGCTGTCCGAGGTGGATGTGCTGGTGTTGCTGGAAGTCTATGCCGCCGGTGAGACGGCGATTACCGGCGCGGACGGCCGTGCTCTGTCGCGCGCCATTCGTTTGCGCGGTCAGGTGGAGCCGGTATTCGTCGAGCAGATTGAGGATCTGGCGGAAACCCTGAAAGGGGTGCTGCAGGACGGCGACATTCTGCTTACCCTGGGCGCGGGCAACATCGGCGCGGTGGCGGCGAAACTGAAACAGCAACTGGAAACGGGAGCGGAGGAGCTATGTTAATGACCGATAGCAAAACTCTGAGCATGCGCGGTGATTTGCGCCCGCAGGAACCCATGTCGGCGCATACCTCGTGGCGCGTGGGCGGCAGGGCGGGACAATTTTACCGGCCGGCGGACATCGCCGATCTGGCGCAGTTCATTAGTGCATTAAAGGAAAATGAAGCCCTGCACTGGGTCGGGCTGGGCAGCAATCTGCTGGTGCGTGATGGCGGCCTGTCGGGCACGGTGATATGCACCAGCGGGGTGATGAAAGCGCTGCAGTTTCTGGAGCATGACAAAGTGCGGGTGGAAGCCGGACTGGCGATGCCGCAGCTGGCGCGGCAATGCGCGCGTCAGGGCTTGCGCGGGACCGAATTTCTTTGCGGTATTCCCGGCACCGTCGGTGGCGGGCTGGCCATGAACGCCGGCGCCCTCGGGGGGGAAATCTGGGATCTGGTCAAGTCGGTGGAAACCGTGGATCGCCAGGGCAGGCTGTATCAACGCAGCGCAGATGAATATGAGGTGGCTTATCGCAGAGTAATCGGCCCGCCGGACGAGTGGTTTGTGGCGGCGACGTTGCAACTCACAGCCGGTGACAGCGTCGAAAGTCTGCAACAGATCAAGACCCATCTGGCTCGGCGCAGCGCCACCCAGCCGACCCAGTGGCCCAATGCCGGATCGGTGTTCCGCAATCCACCGGGCGATTACGCCGCGCGCCTGATCGAGGCGGCGGGACTGAAAAACAGCTGTGTCGGTGGCGCCTGTGTCTCGGAGAAACATGCGAATTTTATTATCAATACCGGCGCCGCCAGTGCGGCGGATATTGAAGCCCTGATTGAAAAAATCGAACAGCGGGTGAAAGCCGAATATGGCATCGGACTGGTGCGCGAAGTGAAAATTATTGGAGACAGGCATGTCGATTGATGACATTAACGTAAACGCCTTTGGCAAGGTCGCCGTACTTATGGGCGGCTGGTCGGCGGAACGCCCCGTATCTCTGCAAAGCGGACAGGCAGTGCTGGACGGGCTGAAGCGCTGCGGCGTGAATGCCTGGGGTGTCGATGTGCAGAAGGCCACGGTGCTGGATACCCTGCGCCGGGGTAATTTCGATCGCGCCTTTATTATTCTGCATGGCCCCGGTGGTGAAGACGGCGTGATTCAGGGCGCACTGGATATCCTCAATATTCCCTATACCGGTAGCGGTGTGCTGGCCTCAGCTCTGGCGATGGACAAGCTGCGCTGCAAGCAGTTTTTCGAAGGCGCGGGGATTCCGACGCCGGGTTACATGGTACTGGATGACAGCAGCGACATGGAGTTCGTGCAGGCCAGTCTGGGATTGCCGCTGATGATCAAGCCGGTGCTGGAAGGATCCAGTCTGGGCATGAGCAAGGTTGAGCGCAGTGAAGAATTATTACCGGCCTGGCGGCGGGCATCGGAGTATCAGGGTGAGGTGATTGCCGAGCGCTGGATCGAGGGTGAGGAATATACGCTGGCGATCCTGGGGCAGCAGGCGCTGCCGGCAATCCGGCTTGAGACGGGGAATGACTTTTATGATTATGAAGCCAAGTATCAGTCGGATGAAACCTGTTATCACTGCCCCTGCGGTCTGTCGCAGACAGAAGAAGCGCGCCTGCAGCGGCTGGCGTTGTCCGCCTTCAATGCGGTGGGCGCAAGGGGCTGGGGACGCGTGGATGTGATGTGCAGCGAAGATGGCACACCCTGGGTGATCGAGATTAACACCGTGCCGGGCATGACCAGTCACAGTCTGGTGCCGATGGCGGCGAAAGCGGCGGGGATGGGCTTTGATGAGCTGGTCTGCCGCATTCTGGCGCAGACGCTGGATGTCGCGCGGGAACTGGTAACTGGCGGGGAGGTGACCAATGGCGGTTAGTCCGCAGGCCGTGATTTCCGCGTCGCCCGCTTCCGGCTGGCGTATAAAAACGAACCTGCGCCTGAGGATGCTGGGCACGCTGCTGTTACTGGCGGGGGTTGTGGCGCTGCTGGGCTGGTGTCTTGCCCTGCTGAAAGATCCGGCCACCCTGCCCATCAGCAAGATTCGGGTGCAGGGCGCTTTTGTGCATCTGGATGAAAGCATGCTGCACAGGGCGGTAGTGGAAAGGGAAAACCAGGGGTTTTTCAGCGTTAATATCGACGCAGTGAAACAGCGCGTCGAACAATTACCCTGGGTGGAGCAGGTTTCGGTGCGCCGGATCTGGCCGGATACGCTGGGCATCGAGGTGGTGGAGCAAAAAGCCCTGGCGCGTTGGGCCAGTGGTGGCCTGGTAAATGATACGGGGCGGAGTTTCAACCCGGCAGCGGACAGTTACCCCTCGGGCCTGCCGCTGTTTAGCGGGCCCGAAAATATGCTCGCTGTGATGGTCGAACAGTATCGGCGCAACAGCGTCCTGCTGGTGACGGCCGGCCTGAGTATTACCGGGCTGGCTATAAATTCGCGGCGCGCACTGACGCTGCAACTGAATAACGGCATCGAACTGGTGCTGGGGCGTAAGCGGACACAGGCGCGTCTGCAACGTTTTATTGCGGTGTACAGGAAATTACTGGCCACACGCAGAGACGAAATCGTGCGGGTAGATCTGCGCTATAGCAACGGCATGTCGGTGCAGTGGAAGACAACGGCAAAACAGAATATTCATCAGGGTGGGGAGTAAGGTTCCGTGTCGAAAAAGACAGAAAAAAATCTGATTGTCGGACTGGATATCGGTACTTCGAAAGTCGTGGCCATTGTCGGTGAAGTGACCGAAGACAATGAAATCGAAGTGATAGGCCTGGGCTCGCATCCTTCCCGGGGGCTGAAGAAAGGTGTGGTGGTCAACATCGAATCTACGGTGCAGTCGATTCAGCGGGCGGTCGAGGAAGCCGAGCTGATGGCCGGCTGCCAGATCCACTCGGTCTATGCCGGGATCGCCGGCAGTCATATTCGCAGTCTGAATTCCCACGGCATTGTCGCTATTCGCGACAAGGAAGTGACGCCGGCCGATGTGGACCGGGTTATCGACGCCGCACGCGCGGTCGCCATTCCCGCCGATCAGAAAATCCTGCACATCATGCCGCAGGAATTTCTGATTGATGATCAGGAGAGCATTCGTGAACCGGTGGGCATGTCCGGTGTGCGTCTGGAAGCCAAGGTGCACATGGTCACCGGTGCAGTGTCTGCGGCGCAGAACATTATCAAGTGCGTGCGCCGTTGTGGTCTGGAAGTCGATGACATCATCCTGGAACAGCTGGCTTCCAGCCAGTCGGTGCTGACCGAAGATGAGAAGGAACTGGGCGTGTGTCTGGTGGATATCGGCGGTGGCACCACGGATATCGCCGTGTTTTCCGAGGGCGCGATTCGGCACACGGCCGTGATTCCGATTGCCGGTGATCAGGTGACCAATGACATTGCCGTGGCCCTGCGCACGCCGACCCAGTACGCCGAGGAAATCAAGATTAAATACGCCTGCGCCCTGACTCAGCTGGCCAGTGTTGATGAAACCATCGAAGTGCCCAGTGTCGGTGAGCGCCCACCCCGGCGGCTGGCGCGTCAGACGCTGGCCGAGGTGGTGGAACCCCGTTACGAGGAGCTGTTCACCCTGATTCAGGCGGAATTGCGGCGCAGCGGTTTCGAGGATCTCTGCGCCGCGGGCATTGTTCTGACCGGGGGCAGTTCGAAAATGGAAGGGGCGGTGGAACTGGCGGAAGAGATTTTCCACATGCCGGTGCGTAAGGCGATGCCACAGTTTGTTATCGGCCTGATCGATGTTGTGCGTAACCCGATTCACGCTACCGGTGTGGGGCTGTTGCTGTTCGGCCATCAAAACCGGGCCATGCGTGAATCAGAGGCGCGTATGGGCGGCGGATTGCGCAGTGTGCTGCTGCGCATGAAAAGCTGGTTTCAGGGCAATTTTTAAATGTTTTACGAGTACGAATCAATTTTTATCAGAGAGGAGGATGGATCATGTTTGAGTTAATGGATACCTACAGTCAGAGTGCTGTGATCAAGGTCATCGGTGTGGGTGGCGGCGGCGGCAATGCCGTCGAACACATGGTGCAGCAGAGTATCGAAGGCGTGGAGTTCATTTGCGCCAATACCGATGCCCAGGCGATTCGCAACACCACGGCGCGAACCGTGCTGCAACTCGGCAGCAACATTACCAAGGGACTGGGGGCCGGCGCCAATCCTGAAATCGGTCGCCAGGCGGCGATGGAAGATCGGGAACGGATTCAGGAAGCGCTGGAAGGTGCGGACATGGTCTTCATCACCGCCGGTATGGGCGGTGGCACCGGAACCGGTGGTGCACCTGTGGTCGCCCAGATTGCCAAGGAAATGGGCATTCTCACAGTGGCGGTGGTGACCAAGCCGTTTCCCTTTGAAGGTAAGAAACGCATGGATGCCGCGAGCCACGGGATTGAGGAACTAAAGCAGAACGTGGATTCGCTGATCACCATTCCCAATGAAAAGCTGCTCAGCGTTCTGGGTAAGAACATCAGTTTACTCGATGCTTTCAAGGCGGCCAACGATATCCTGCTGGGTGCGGTGCAGGGCATTGCCGAGCTGATTACCCAGCCGGGCATCATGAATGTTGACTTTGCCGATGTAAAAACGGTGATGTCGGAAATGGGCATGGCGATGATGGGCACCGGTCAGGCCGATGGTGAAGACCGGGCGCGTACAGCGGCGGAAATGGCGATTGCCAGTCCCTTGCTGGAAGACATCGATATTTCCGGTGCGCGCGGCATTCTGGTTAATGTGACCGCCGGTATGGATATGACCATTGGTGAATTTGATGAAGTGGGCAACACGGTGCGTGAATTCGCTTCTGAAAATGCAACCGTGATTGTCGGCACAGTGCTGGATGCCGAACTGAATGGCGATATGCGGGTGACAGTTGTGGCGACCGGTCTGGGTCAGGGGGCTGCGGTGGAACTTCCAGACGAAAACGCCGTCAAATTGGTGATCGACAAGACCAGTAATGGAGACGTTGATTATGGACAGCTCGATCGCCCAACCGTAATCCGGAACAAGGTTGCCAGGGAAAAATATACAGAGGCAGGCGAGTCCAGCATGGAGTTTCTGGATATCCCGGCATTTTTGCGCCGCCAGGCGGATTAGCTGGATCTATGGAAGTCCATTAATTAAGTATGTGAAATAAAACTGTGACTTAGTGTCAAGTTTTGTGACAAAGAGACGCTAGTTACGATAAGTTGCTGAAATGTGTGAAACTGTTCTATTATTGCGGTTTCATTACGCTGCTATGCTTATAGTTGCATAAATTAAGCAGATTTATAGGTGATGGCCTATGTTTTGCATATATTAAACGTGTTATTGTAATAAAATTAAGGATTTCGACAGGTGATAAAGCAGCGTACTCTAAAAAATGTCATCCGGGCAACCGGCGTAGGATTACACACAGGCGAAAAGGTATATCTGACCTTACGGCCTGCAGCACCGGATACCGGCATTATTTTTAGACGCGTGGACCTGGATGAACCTGTGGATATTCCGGCCAGGCCGGAAAATGTTGGCGACACCACCCTCTCGACATCCCTGGTGAAAGGCGATGTGCGCGTATCAACCGTTGAACACCTGCTCTCCGCGCTGGCGGGTCTGGGCATCGATAACGCCTATATCGATCTGAATGCACCGGAAGTGCCCATTATGGACGGCAGCGCCGGCCCGTTTGTGTTCCTGCTCCAGTCCGCAGGCATCCATGAACAGTCTGCACCCAAACGTTTTATTCGTATTAAACGCAAAATCAAGGTCGAAGACGGTGACAAACACGTGAGCTTCGAACCCTTTGATGGTTTCAAGGTGGCCTTTACCATTGATTTTGATCACCCGGCGTTCAAGGATCGCAACCAGACCGCCGAGGTGGATTTTTCGACGACTTCCTTCGTAAAAGAAGTCAGCCGTGCGCGCACATTTGGCTTTATGAGCCAGATCGAAGCGCTCCGGGCGAACAATCTGGCCCTGGGCGGCAGCCTCGATAATGCGGTGGTGGTTGATGATTACCGGATTCTCAATGAAGACGGTCTGCGCTACGTTGATGAGTTCGTGAAACACAAAATTCTGGATTCTATCGGCGATCTGTACCTTCTGGGGCACAGCTTGATTGGCGCGTTCAATGGACACAAATCCGGTCATGCGCTGAATAACCGACTTTTGCGTGAATTGCTCGCGCAGAAAGACGCCTGGGAAGAAGTCACCTTCGAAGATCCGGAAAAAGCCCCGATTTCCTTCATTCAGCCGGTTCAGGCGAGCTAAAATTTAAGGTTGATGGGGTTTCCCTCTGGACCCGGACTTCCAGTCCGTTGCGCTTCGCTCTACCCATCCTACTCTTTAAAAATATCCATTGTAGGATGGGTAGAGCGAAGCGAAACCCATCAGGCAATTTGAAACCTGTCAACAAATCTATCGATTTTTCCTGCTCGCCAGTCGGTTCAATGCGGCTTTGAGCTCCGCATTTTCGATGCTGTCTGCCGTTGCAGTGAGACATTCTGCAGCTGAAGCCGAAATATGCCGAGCGAACGGCATCTCGGCTACCCTGTCCCGAGTAGCAGCAGGCCGTACCTGTATCTCGATTTTCCTGATATCGCCAAAAATATGCGAATTATTGTGCAGTTTTTGCAGTAATTGTGGACTGAAATAGCGTGCACGGGAGGCCCAGGCGGCGGAATCTGTGACGAGAACGAGAGTTTGCGCACGGACATTGGCGAGACTGACGTGGCCGACCAGAGCCGGATCGAGTAGATTGTTGAGACTTTTGCTCAACTTCTGATTAATTCTGGCCTGTGTGACCAGATCCGCAACATCACCTTTTTTTTGTGACAGAAACTTGTACAATTGGCGAGGTGAATTCATACTTGTATTTTGGGCAGGAAAGCTTTGAATCTATAATTATCACATGGATAGAGCACTAAATTAATAATTTGCGTCGCAAAGCCGATATATGGGTACAGTAAGTTAACAAAGGGTATGCTGTCACTATGAATATTGTAGTAATGACACGAAAAAAAGGGTGTTCGGGTCTTTTAACGTTGAACCGGCGCTGGATAACCGTAATTACCTTGAGTGTTTTTATTGCATTGCCTGCCAGTTTTATTGCCCTCGGATATCAGATGGGCGTCTCCCACATGAAGGCCAATCCGGATGATCTCAGCCTCGCGTTGCAGGCAGAGATGGATAACCAGCGGCTTGCCCTTAGCGAGGCTACCCGCACGGCCGAAGACAACATGGATGCTCTGGCCCTGCGTCTGGGTAAATTACAGGCGCATGTTATCCGGCTTGATGCGCTCGGTCAGCGCCTGACGACCATGGCCAAACTGGACAAGGGCGAGTTTGATTTTTCTCATCCACCGGCCCAGGGTGGACCATTAGCCAATTCTGATTTTGCCAAATCGATGGATGTCCCGGATTTCATGAAGTCGCTGGGAGAGCTGTCCGCTCAACTGAATGATCGCAGCCAGCAGCTGGAAGTACTGGAAGATATGCTTATGACTCGTAATCTGCAGTCTGAAGTGGTGCCGGCCGGGCGGCCGATTACCAAGGGCTGGTTATCTTCCTATTTTGGCACACGCACCGATCCCTTCAATGGCCGCCGCGTACACCATTCGGGTGTGGACTTTGCGGGTAAACTGGGATCTGACGTGGTCAGTGTGGCGGCCGGTGTGGTGACCTTTGCCGGGCGGCGTTCCGGCTACGGCAACCTGGTTGAAGTCAATCATGGCAAGGGCTATGTCACCCGTTATGGCCATAACCGCAAGATTCTGGTGAAAGCGGGTGAAACCGTGAAAAAAGGCCAGGTGCTTTCCAAAATGGGGACCACCGGGCGTTCAACCGGACCCCATGTGCACTTTGAAGTACTCTACAATGGTCGCGCTGTTAACCCCAAAAAATATATCCAGGCCTCGCGCTAGACTAAATTGATCTGGGTGATCTGAACGGCGCGCAAGGAGCGGCCGATGTTACGTATTATTCTTTTTTTTGCTCTGATTCTTTCAGGCTCAACAGCATTTTCCCGCGAGCCGCTGCCAGCCGAACAGGTTGTCTATACTCCCTCAGCGGTAAACCTCCCGCCGCAATCCTCCGGCATCAATATCGCCCTGGTCGGGGATATGATGCTGGGTACGAATTTTCCTGAGAACACCCTTGCCGACGATGATGGTGTGAGTCTGTTGCAGAGCGTTGCGCCTTTTTTACGTGCGGCAGACATTACCTTCGGTAATCTGGAAGGGGTATTGCTGGATGAAGGCGAGCCAGCCAAATCCTGTCATCTACCCGAGAATTGCTACCTGTTTCGCACCCCCAGCCATTATGTCAATTACCTGAGCGAGGCTGGTTTTGACGTCATGAGCCTGGCTAACAACCATGCTCGTGATTTTGGTGAATCAGGTCTGAGTGCATCCATGGCAACACTGGCGTCAGCGGGTATTCGACACTCGGGTCAACACGGTGACATTGCCAGCTGGGAAGTCAGGGGCCGGCGGGTGGCGTTGATCGCCTTTGCGCCTTTTATCGGTTCCCATGACATGCTGGATGAAAATAAGGCGCGTGAACTGGTGCATGAACTGTCACAGGCACATGATATTGTGATTGTTTCCGTGCACGCCGGTGCGGAAGGCCCGGAAGCTATGCATCTCACTTTCGCCAAAGAGCTCTATCATGGGGAAGACCGCGGAAATGTGGATAGCTTTGCGCGCGCCGTGATTGATGCGGGCGCCGATCTTGTGGTGGGGCACGGGCCGCATGTGCCGCGTGCGCTGCACGTGTACCGGGGGCGTATGATTGCCTATAGTCTGGGTAATTTCTGTACTTTCTGGGGTATCAGTGTGGATGAGGTCAGGGGGCTGGCGCCGATTCTCACGGTGGAACTGGATGGGGAAGGCCGTTTTCTCGAGGGCCAGATCACCTCGGCGCTGCAGGTTCGCCCCCATGGTCCGGTGCTGGATCCGGAGCACGGCGCGGCCAGACTGATGGCCAGGCTGACCCGGATTGATTTTCCTGATTCTTCCCTGCTGATTTCAGCTGAAGGCCGGGTGCAACTGAAGCCCTCCCGAGTTACCGAAGCGGCTTTACCGGCGCCGCATAACCGCGCCAGCCAGGAATTTTAACATATTCCTGACATGAGTGAATATATGCTTGTATGATTTAGCTCTGCGTAGTCAATAAATTCACCGCAAAACCGGACAAAGCCCTTTTATCCCGTTAAAATAAACAGTTTGTATCTATCGCAATATGCGTATGGTGTATTGCTTTATCCCGGGATTTTTTATCACCAATTTGGTCGGCGACAGGGCTGGCTGAAAAGCACTGGAAACTTTTATGGTAGGCAAGTTATTTAAGAAGATGTTCGGCAGCCGTAATGAGCGTCTGATCAAACAGGTGCGCAGGACAGTGGTGCAGATTGGCAGTTATGAGCCCGATCTTCAGACTCTGAGTGATGAGCAGTTGCAGGCGAAAACAGCCGAATTCAAAGACCGGCTGGAGAAAGGTGCGACGCTGGATGAGTTGCTGCCGGAAGTTTTCGCAACCGTACGCGAAGCCAGTGTGCGGGTGCTGGGTATGCGCCATTTTGATGTGCAGCTGATTGGCGGCATGGTGCTGCATCAGGGCAAGATTTCCGAGATGCGCACCGGTGAGGGTAAGACCCTGATGTCTACCCTGCCGGCTTACCTTAACGCCCTCTCGGGCAAAGGCGTCCACGTTGTCACGGTCAATGACTACCTGGCCAGACGTGATGCGGAATGGATGGGGCGCCTGTTCAATTTCCTTGGCATGAGTGTGGGGGTGGTAGTGCCGAATATGCCGTTCGAGGAAAAGAAAGCGGCTTATGCCGCAGACATTACCTACGGCACCAATAATGAATTCGGTTTTGATTACCTGCGTGACAACATGGCCTTCAGCCACGAGGAGCAGTTTCAGCGTGGACAGAATTTTGCCATTGTCGATGAGGTCGACTCGATCCTGATCGATGAGGCGCGTACGCCGCTGATCATTTCTGGTCCTTCTGAAGATACTTCTGATCTTTATCAGGCCATTAATGAGCTGGTGCCCAAACTGACAAAGCAGGAAGAAGAAGACGGGCCGGGTGATTATTCAGTCGAGGAAAAGGACAAGCAGATCTACCTGACCGAAGCCGGCCATGAGAAGGTCGAGCGCCTGCTGACCGAAGCCGGTCTGCTGGATGAAGGCGACAGTCTTTATAGCGCCGCCAACATTGGCAAGATGCATCATGTTAACAATGCCCTGCGCGCGCATATTCTGTTTCAGAAGGATGTGGACTATATCGTACAGAACAATGAAATTGTTATTGTCGATGAATTTACCGGACGCACCATGGAGGGGCGGCGCTGGTCCGATGGCCTGCATCAGGCCGTGGAAGCGAAAGAAGGCGTGGCTATTCAGCAGGAAAACCAGACGGTCGCCTCGATTACCTTCCAGAATTATTTCCGCCTGTATGACAAACTTTCCGGCATGACCGGCACGGCCGATACCGAGGCCTATGAATTCCAGCAGATCTATGGACTGGAAGTGGTGGTGATTCCGACTCATCGGCCGATGATTCGCAAGGATATGACCGATCAGGTCTATCTGACGCAGAAAGAAAAGTTTGATGCGATCATTGAAGATATCAAGGATTGTCAGGCGCGCCAGCAACCGCTGCTGGTGGGCACAACCTCGATTGAAGTTTCCGAGTATCTGTCCGGCCTGCTGAAAAAAGCCGGAATCAGGCATGAAGTGCTGAATGCCAAACAGCATGAGCGTGAAGCCGATATCATCGCCCAGGCCGGTCAGCCGGGTGCCGTGACTATCGCTACTAATATGGCGGGTCGCGGCACCGATATTGTGCTTGGCGGAAATCTTGAGGTGGAACTGGCCGCTCTGGAAGCAAAAGGCAAGGCCGATGACGAAGCCACGATTGAAAAGACACGTAAAGCCTGGGAGGCGCGTCATAAGCAGGTGCTGGACAATGGCGGCCTGCATATCATCGGTACCGAACGGCATGAATCCCGCCGCGTAGATAACCAGTTGCGTGGTCGCTCCGGCCGTCAGGGCGATGCGGGTTCTTCCCGTTTTTACCTGTCGCTGGAAGATACGCTGATGCGTATCTTCGCATCGGAACGGGTGGCCGGGTTGATGCAGAAGCTGGGTATGGAAGAAGGTGAAGCCATCGAGCATCCCTGGGTTAGTAAGGCGATTGAAAATGCCCAGCGTAAAGTTGAAGGCCATAACTTCGATATGCGCAAACAACTGCTGGAATATGACGATGTTGCCAACGATCAACGTAAGGTCATTTATCAGCAGCGCAATGAATTGCTGGTCGCCAGTGACATTTCTGAAACCGTCAGAACGATCCGTGCGGATGTTACCAACAGCGTGATCAACAACTTTATTCCGCCGCAAAGCGTGGAGGAACAATGGGATGTGCCGGGGCTGGAGGAAGCACTTGAGGCCGAGTTTGGCCTGAAGCTGGATATACAGGGCTGGCTGGATGCGGATAGCAATCTATATGAAGAGCAACTACGCGGAAAAATACTTGCGGCGATGGAAGAACAGGCAAAAGCCAAAGAGGAAAGTGTCGGCACCGAGGTTATTCGTCATATTGAAAAGGCCGTCACCCTGCAGGTGCTGGATAACCAGTGGCGAGATCATCTGGCGCTGATGGACCAGTTGCGCCAGGGGATTCATTTGCGTGGTTATGCACAGAAGAATCCAAAACAGGAATATAAACGCGAGTCCTTTGAATTGTTTGGCGAAATGCTGGAACGCATTAAACATGAGGTGATTAGCATACTCTGCCGAGTACAGGTGCAGAGCGAAGAGGATGTGGCGGCGATTGAAGCGCTGCGTCGGCAGCAGCAAAATGCGGGTGAAATGGAATTTCAGCATGCCGAAGCCAGCGCCATGACTGAAGAAGGAAGTGATGAAAAAGAAGCCGCTGCCACGCCCTATGTGCGTGAAGGCCGTAAGGTTGGGCGCAACGAACCCTGTCCCTGTGGTTCCGGGAAAAAATA
>Ga0316207_10001709_pt1 | contig 25509 bp, 18 predicted proteins | sample 6weekpyrite_MG_FD_204943 | JGI IMG/M metagenome (GOLD analysis project Ga0316207, IMG submission 204943) | Microbial mat bacterial communities from mineral coupon in-situ incubated in ocean water Damariscotta River, Maine, United States -... | ecosystem: Environmental > Aquatic > Marine >... | reverse complement strand
CATATGAGTGATGATAACGAGAATGCTGACCACAGACAGTGTGTTACATTCCGACTGGATTATGAGATTTATGGCATCAATGTAATGTCGGTGCAGGAAGTTCTCAGAGTAACTGATATTGCACCTGTACCTGGGGCTCCTAATTATGTAATTGGAATTATCAATTTACGCGGTAATGTGGTCACAGTTATAGACACACGTATGCGATTTGGATTACCAACAAAAGAAATGGATGATTCCACACGCATTGTCATTATCGAAGCAGAGAATCAAACGGTGGGTATTGTTGTTGATAGTGTATCTGAAGTAGTAGATATCTATGCTAATGAAATCGAAACTGCGCCGAATGTTGGTAATGATGAAACAGCCCGATATATTGAAGGGGTTGTTAGCCGAAATGATGAGCTGTTAATCCTGGTGGATTTGAACAAACTTTTATCTGATGATGAATGGGCGGAAATGTCCAGGTTCTAATTCAGAACTGCTCTCTTTTGGCTTTGAGTATTTAATATCGAGTCAGCTTAATCGAGCTTTGGAGAGTAAAAATGAATGCACTGGTTATATTGTTATCGAGTTTAATGTTTTTAATGTCACTGGCATTATTTATTTATACAAAAAAACAGCTAGCGTCTTTGCAGCAATCAATTCAATTTAAAATTCATTCCAACCAGGTCAATAGCGAACTTACCGCACTTAATGCCGGTTCATTTGGTTTGGGTGAGCGCTTTATAAAGCTCGAAAAACAAATGCAACAAATGGCCGCGCGAATAGACGAAGTATCGAGTGAAATGAGCAGCAACTCTCCCTATGCTTACGCCATTGAGCTGGCATTAAGAGCAACTTCAGCTGAGAACATTGCAGAGTTATGTCACATTAGCCTCACAGAAGCACAGTTGTTAGTTATGATGCATCAACAGCAGGCAGCATAAATTTCAGTAGATCGAATCTGATCTGATATCTCCTAATAACAGGAGTAAAGAATACAGGGGAATATTATTAATTGTAGGGTGGATCAAGCGAAGCGGATCCACCGATTCGAGTACCCCGATGGATCCGTGTTGCTTGATCCACCCTACAAAATATTTATTCTCTCTTAGTTCTTTGTAACAAATATTTAGATTTAAATTATATTATGGATTAATATATTTATAACCACTATTCATATGATCAATTAAGCCCACAGCTCCAGATGGAACCATCTGTACGCCAGGTAATAAATCTGAAGTGACCCAAGAGTTTCCGCGCATTGTGTTTTGACACATATAAACTGTTACACCTCGGGCAATTAATGAAGCAGTTAAATCTGAAGTCGGGTTACCCGTTGTCACATTGTATGTGCGATTATACGCCTCATCAGTTAACAACCAGCGACCACCACCCGCATAGCCAATTGCAACCACTTCAAAATCCTTGTTTATTTGCATGTCATAAATGCCTTCCCAGTTATTAACAGAGTTCCTGGTTACCTGAACCTGTTGTGCAAACCCACTTCTTTTATTTACACTGGCAAGATTCCAGGCAATAACGCTTTTAAGCCCTGAACGTTTCTGAATACATTTAGTGCGTTCACTGGTGCCAATTCCAAACTGGTTATCCATGTCTTGTATAGCCTGGTCTGGGCATTCAAGTTCTTCAGACTTACTATTACCAGCAAAAGTGCTAGTTGCAACACACATCATGATAAGAAGTAAATAGAGTTTACGTATTTTAAGCATTTTAATCCCCTTGTTTAAATAATTGTTACTGCAATATGACAGAACAATTATTATTTTTTAGTTTGATTGAATTAACTGGGCCTCAGCAGGTAAGTGTGTAAACAAAATATAATCTACATATACAGCAACATCAGCCCGAGTAGTTTATACACAAAACTATTTGTGTTCGGTTAGGAAACTATTGCGAACAGTTATAATTATTTTGAGGAGATTTGAATAGTGTGATTTAGTTCTTATCCAGGCGGTAATCTGATGGCGAGACCCCTACATGTTGCTTAAATACGCGGGTGAAATATGAATGATCACTAAAACCTACAGCAAAGCCAACATCACCTACAAGTAATATCGATTCCTGAAGTAACTCACATGCCTTGTTCACTCGATATTTAATCAGGTATTCACGAAAAGTAATGCCTTTTTCGCGTTTAAAAACACGACTAAACTGATAGATGGAAATCTGGCACTGCTTAGCAAGTTCAGCAATGTATATTTTTTCGTGATAATGGTTTTCAACATACTTGATAACGTTAAAACTAGTGTCTTTTGATGTTTTTTTAAGGCTTTGGCCGATTTTTATATCATTTGCCTGAGCGGGTTTTAAAATTTTTCTGGGACTATTATCGCTCAGCCTGTGGCCTCTTAAACTGCAAAGAGTGTTAATTGAGTTTAAGATTTCTTCAGGTTGTACGGGTTGAGGGAAATAATCCCATACTCTGGCTCGAAGGGCCCATACTGCCAGCTGTTCATCATGATACTGAGTGACCATAAGAACTGGAATGGATGGGAAGTTATACCTGGTGTTTTCAAGTATAGTCAGTGATCTGCTGTCAGGGTAATCAAAGTCGAAGCAAATTACATGTGGTTGTTTTGATTCCAGTTGTTCATATAAGTCATCTAATTTATGTAAAATATTTACGTTACAACGTTTTGATAGTCTGGAACAAACAGGCGGTACATCTTTATTTGCTCTAAGGTCAACTAAAAATAGCTCGGGTAAGTGCATTATGTTAGCTCTTAATTTATGTCATTTTTTTCTGTACCAGCTTGAAGTCAGGTAATAAAGAGGCTGGCCGTTAAATATTTATTCCATTTAATTTTGTCTATTTTTATATGTTAAATAAAAACATGAACAACTTCACAAAGTTGTCTTAGAAAATAAAGATATTTAAAAATATATATAAATACAATTAGGGAATAACTATTTAATCTCAGTGCAACAATATGAATTTAAGATATAAAAATATAATAAACAAATGTGAAGGAGTGCACATTACCTATATATGCTGATTATTAACCAAACTAAGTTTAGCTATAAATTTAATTTTATTTGTCATGAATCAATTGTGCGCGCGGCGCCGTATTTTATAAAGATTAATTGGTGTGATCATGGGTAAATGTATTGATAATTTTGTTTTTATAATGCAAAGAAATACCAGTTATTTATGCTAATTGAAATTTATTTCATTATGTTATTTTTCTGTTCTTCAAATTTATTTAATAATTAAATAGGGTGTTTATATTAATTTACACCAGGGGGATCAGATGAATAAAAAACTATTAACTGGGCTGTATGCATCGGTGTTTTGTATTGCACTTAGTGGCATGCAAACCTTATCTGCAGGTGCAAAATATGATGGCAATGGTAAAGAAGACAGTGGCGGTGCAGTTGAGCTTACCTTAATTCATATTGGCGATATTCATGGGCACTTAACTCCACGACCTCATTTACGCAGTGATGGGAATGGTAAAATGCAGGGTGGTTTGGCGCGTTTATATAAAAAAATAGAAGATATTCGTGAAAAGAGTAACTCTTCTCTACTCATTAATACGGGTGATACTATTCAGGGATCAGCTGAAGCGCTTTATACACGAGGCCAGGCACTGGTTGATGTTATTAATCATTTTGATATTGATTTTTTTGCACCGGGTAACTGGGAGTTTGTATACGGTACGGAACGTTTTCAGGCGTTATTTGCAGGAGTAGAACCATTGGCACCCTGGAATAGCCTGGCGGCCAATCTTTACTTCAACGGAGCGCCTTATGAAAATCGCACGGGTGAACGGGTTTTGCCACCTTACAAAATAATTACAGTTAATGGCGTTAAAATTGGTGTCATTGGTTTCACAACAGAACGTGGCCCTAAAGTTATTGGTGCTAATGTGGTACAAGGTTTCAGGTTCAGTAAGGGGAATGCAGAAATGGCGGAGTTTGTTCCGCTATTACGTCCACAGGTAGATGTGTTGCTAGTTATATCAGAGCTGGGCTTAGCAAATAATATTCGCTTAGCTGAAGCAAATCCCGGTATTGACATTATACTGTCATCCGACATGCATGAAGAAACGCTTGAACCTGTTATTACCTCTACTACGGGTACACTGATAGTTGAAGAAGGCCAGGATGGAACTCGACTTGGTGAGCTCAAATTAAGAATAAAAGATGGGGGTATTGTTAGTACTGATTTCACTATGCATGTTATCGACTCTAAAATAAAGCCAGATCACGATATTGCTAAAAAAGTGGCTGCTGTGCGTAAATCATTTTTGACAGGATCATTTAAACCACAGTTAAATCCGGTTAATGGTACAACGCTTACAATGCCTATCGATACGGTTATTGGTTATGCTGATATAGCATTACATCGATCAAATTATGCCCATGAAAATATGCCCGCAGTGATTGAAGGTTCATCTCATGATTTTCTGGCAGATGTATTTAAAGAAATGACGGGGGCTGATATTGGGGTTATTCGTGGGTTTCGCTATGGTACGCATATTGCGCCTGGTCCAATCAAACTGGAAGATATTTATCATTATGTGGCGATAGGGCCCTTTATTGCTAAAGGTGAAGTTACGGGTAAACAGATTAAAACGATTATTGAAAACACATCTGATGGTTCATTAAATTCCAATCCTGCATTATGGCGAGGAGGCTGGTTATTTGGCTGGAGTGGTTTGTCATATGATCTTAGTCCATACAACCCTATTAATGAGCGAGCCAGTAATATCAAAATTTATGACCAGGTAACAGATAGCTGGAAACCATTAGATCTTACTGCCACATATACACTGGGAGGTTATAATTATGATGAGGAACCAAATCTGATCAACAAGATACCTGCTCTAAATGTTGTTCAGTATTCAGATCAGAATGGTAGTGCTGTTGAAGGTACTCAGGTGGTTGCTGATTATTTGAAAACACACACAGCAAACCCCGTGTTGAATCGTATTAACATTCTGGTGCCTTTGCCTGCGCCTCTCTATGGTAACTATGAGCTTCAACCCTTACAGGGGGCGACGCCTTAGGCGTATTGGTTTTTTATCAACCTTAAACTATTCACCGCTATAGCGGTGAGTAGTGTTAGGGGGGGATAATGATAGGCTGTTTTCCAGAACCCACTTATCCAGAAGATCAAACAGCTGATATTCTAAAATTGGCTTGGTTATACAGGCATCCATTCCCGCATCTAAAAATGTTTGCTGCTCGTTTGGTAAAGCATGTGCGGTGAGTGCAATAATAGGCGTTGTATTATCAGGCTTGTTGAGGCGTAAGTTTTCAGTTACTTCAATGCCATTAAGACCTGGCATACGAATATCCATGAGAATCAGGTTGTAGTCCTGGTGTTGAGCCAGGTCCAGTGCTTCAATACCATCCCTGGCCTCTTCTGTCACGACCCCTTGTTGATTAAGTAAGGTGGTAACTAATTTACGGTTGATAGCGTTATCATCGGCAACTAAAACGCGTATTCCGGTATATTTATCGTCTGTACTACCGATACTTCTTTCAACTAATGTAGGCGTTGGGGGCTGCTGAGTGACTTCAACGGGAAGTTTAATCCAGAAGATTGAGCCCTTATCGATGTTCTCTTTTACGCCAATTATTCCATTCATTAATTCAATGAGTTGTTTTGATATTGCCAGCCCTAAGCCCGTGCCCGAATCAGGCTTATATACTGAATCATTAGTTTGGTTGAAAGCTTCGAAGATATGAATTTGCTCATCAAGTGGTATACCTTTTCCGGAATCAATGACTTCAATTATTAATTCGTGTGTATTATTTATACTGCGTAATTCAGATGTGATGCAAACTGAGCCGCTATCAGTAAACTTAATTGCATTTCCGATAAGGTTTGAAATAATCTGTCGAAACCTGAGTGGATCGATAATAATATTATCAGGCAAAGAGCCATTTTCCTGATATGTTAATTTAAGAGATTTCGATTTTGCCGCTTCAGAAAATAGCCGTATGACAGATTTTATAAAATCACTAATATTAACAATCTGGGTTTTCAATTCTAATTTTTCAGATTCAATTCGTGAAAAATCAAGTATGTCATTAATAATGTTAAGTAGATCTTTCATAGAAGTATTAATGGTATCTACATACTCAGATTGTTTTTTATCGAGTTTAGTTTTGGATAGTAAATTGGTAAATCCAACAATTCCATTCATTGGTGTGCGTACTTCATGACTCATATTTGCTAAAAACAGGGTTTTGGCCTTGTTTGCTTTTTCAGCCTGATCTTTTGCCTTAATTAAATTTTCCTCTTCATTTTTTCTGGCTGTAAAGCTTTGTCCTGTTCCTTCTACACCAATTATGTTTCCTGCCTCATCAAGTAAAAAGCGTGCATTGGTTGAGAGCCATACGGTTGATCCATTTTTATGTTGTAATGTGAAAGGGTACTGTTCCACATAACCGTTATTTTCAGTTAGAGCCTCTATAAATTTACTGCGCTTATCAGGGTCAACATAAAAATCGGTTGTTTTTTTGCCAATGAGCTCCTCTGCGGTATAGCCTAACAACAATTCGACGGAGGAGGATACAAACAGAACCAAACCATTAAGGTCAGTTCTGTAGTATGTTTCCTGGAGGTTATCCATCACGCTTTTTAATTCACGTTGAGATGTATTCAGGCTTTTTTCAATGACTTTATTCTTTTCCAGGCCATCCGCCAGTATGACCATGTTTTTCTTAAGTTTTATAGATGTTTTAAGCCAAAGGGTTGTGGTGATAATAGTGCTGATAATAAAAATGATGAGAAGGGTACTTAAAACTGTCATAAATCTTCCTGGCTGAATAAGACGGTGGAAATTTGTAGCATAAATATCTGAGCGATTATACCTTATGATTGACATTTATGTGTAATAAGGCGCGTTAAAAGGTTCCAGTTATATAGGATATTGGATTCGGTGGTGATCAAAATATCAGAGTAATGCTATTATACGATGCTTGTTGTCGCAAATATTTATTTAGAAAAGGACTATTGGTCTTGTTATTTTGTGACTGATTAAATAAAATTTAAGTTCATTCCCGCATGCGTCTTTATGGGAATATGGATATTGAGTTGTATGTGCGGCATTTTAAGTCTTTAAGTCTTTACGTTTTTGTAATAATGCCTGTAGGTCATCATTATCTCCTTCACTGCAACCATTTCTAATGCATTATATTATTATTTACTGTTAGTGCCGAAAAAGGCCATTTATGGTGCGGATTAATATAAGGGGCAATAGAAATAGGAAGCTGAATCAGGCGTAGTTATCTGGTGCTAAGAATTTAAAAAATATCGACTGTTTTTTATTTAGGCATTAAAACATTCCCACAGAATATTCTTCATGAATGTGCAGGGGGGTGTCAAAATAAGGAGAGTAAAATGAGTTTCAGAATTCTTTCAATAGATGGTGGTGGTATCAGGGGTGTTATACCCGGTAAGGTTTTGATGCAGCTTGAAAAAGAAATAAAATCTCAATACGGGGACAATAAAAATATTACCGATTATTTTGACCTGGTTGCGGGTACCAGTACGGGAGGTATATTGGCAATCGGTTTATGCATACCTGGATTAAATGGAAAGCAAAAATTTAATGCAAAGGAATTAACGGATATTTACGTGGAGCGGGGTGATGATATCTTTGATATTTCGGTCTGGAAATCTATAATCTCAGCCAGGGGTTTAAATGATGAAAAATATGACGCGGAAGAACTAGAGGATGCATTAAATGATTACTTTGGTGATGCGTTACTCAGTGATCTCACGAAGCCCTGCTTGATCTCTTCTTATGATATTAAAAGAAGACGTGCACATTTTTTTAGACAAACAGCCGCTGTTAAACATGATAAAGATAATTTTTATGCCAGAGAAGTTGCCAGGGCAACATCAGCAGCACCTACCTATTTTGAAACAGCAAAAATTAAATCTATGACAAATATTTCCTATCCATTAGTTGATGGGGGGTTGTTTGCAAATAATCCAACTATGTGTGCATATGCTGAAGCGAGAAATATTCATGAAATTTCTGGTTCTAATGATATGACTATTCTCTCCCTGGGTACAGGTGAGTCCAAGGAATCATATCCATATTCTGAAGTTAAAGACTGGGGTGCAACGAGCTGGGTAAAGCCTGTTATTGATATCATGTCTACGGCGGTTTCAGAAACCACTAATTTTCACCTGGAACAAATATTTAGCTCATCTGGACGTAGCGAGCATTATCAGCGAATTCAAAAAACGATACCTACCTGGTGCTCAGCCGAGATGGATGATGCCAGTCCGGGTAATATAAGGGCATTACAGGAGGTAGGTGAGGAGCTGGCAGCAGAAAGTCAGGACAGGCTGAAAGATTTTGTGGCCTTGTTAGGTGAAAATAGTCAATAGAAAGCAGGAGGTAACAAAATGACAGATGTAAAAGATTTTTTAAATCCAACATCCATGTTAACGCCCGGTTTAGCTGGTGGTATGGTGGTATCGATATCATTGCCGTTGGCTGTTAACTTTTAGAGGTGCCCTTAAAGCTTAATTACAGAAAGCGATTAAAGATGCTGAGCGCGAGAAAGAGCTTAGGCTTAAGCGGGAGAAAGACATAAAAAGTTATAAAAGCTCTAAAGAAAAGCATAACGCCAGATGGTCGTGGTGATTTATTAAACTAATTTAAAGTTTTTATCTGCTGATTGCTAAATTTCGTCGTTCTCGATAGGTGTGTTTGGGAATGATGAAGTCTATGTTGTAGCGGGTGGATTATTTGTTTGCAATGTTTAAATGGCTTTATTAATCACATTAAAATAGTTTGAATTATAGAAAACGCAAGGCCACTAAGTTTTTTTCAGCTTCTTTAAAGGCATCCAGTGATTTACAGGGTGGAAAGTAATCAGACTCATCCGTTTCACTAGACTCAACTACATTTGTCAAAGCCCAACCTTCTAATGATAGCTCTTCATGTAGGATTTCCATGGCGGCTACTTGGTTTTTAACATTGACCCATGCGTTTAATTGACTGCAATTGTCTGTGTGATTAGTCGATTGCACATCTAAAACCAGATACATCATAAAGAAACAACCCTGAATATAAACTCCAAATGCTGATTTTAGCATCCTTAGCCAGTTTGGCAATGGTATGGATTTGGGGTTTTAATGAATCCATATGCTCATTATAATCTGCTTTCCAAAAGCACCCTTAATAAAAACTGGATTAACCATGTATTCTTATCAGCAGTTACAAATGGATTTGGGTTTTGAAAATGAGCTGCCAGTGACCCCTGACTGGTCTGCAGCAGCGGATTTTCTCTTTCTAATAAAGGAATATTGCCTTGAGGCACAGCCGCAAACTATTTTTGAATGCAGTAGTGGTTTAACAACCCTTACATTAGCCCGATGCTGTCAGGTAAATGGGCGTGGGCAGGTGTTTAGTCTTGAGAATGGGGAAGAGTATGCCAAGCAGACCAGGGCTAATTTAAAGCGATTTGAAGTTGATGAGCATGCAAATGTTATTCATGCGCCGTTAGAGCCGATATTCGTTCAGGGGCGTAATTATGACTGGTATGGGCTAAAGGGGGAGGAGGATATAAAGATTGATATGTTGGTAATTGATGGCCCCCCAGGCTTTATACAGAAGCATTCTCGATTTCCAGCTTTGCCGTTATTATTTGATCAACTGGCGGATAAATCAATGGTGTTTCTGGATGATGCGGCAAGAGATGAAGAAAAAGAACTGGTAGCCATGTGGTTAGGCTTGTATTCAGAAATAGAGCATGAATACGTAGATACTGAACGGGGATGCTCTATTTTAACAATAAACAAATGCTGAGTAAGCAGATCAGGTTTCTTCATCTAAGCTGCTTAGGGTTATCGACTCGAAATGGTTAGATCCTGGGTCTAATCCCTACGAATATTATTTAAAAGCTAAAAGCATATCGTCCGCAAATGAACGCCAACACCCGCAAATAAAAGCAAAAGCTTTATACAGGGTGCAGTGCACAGCAGGCGCATAAAAATAATCGCGTTTCTTTGCGTTGACGTGCAAGGAAGCACTAATGCTGTGGGCGCATGGATGCGCAGGAACTGCCATTTGCGGATAAAATGCTTTATCTTTTTGACTTTTTACCAAGTTTTGTGAGGGTATCTCAGGTTTAGACCTTAAATTGGCCAACCAGCATCTGTAATTGGTTCGAAAGTTTGGCTAACTCTTCACTGGCGATAGATGTCTGAGTGGCGCCTTCAGCGGTTTTATCTACAATTGCACTGATATTAATGATGTTTTTATTAATTTCATCGGCAACAGCGCTTTGTTGTTCAGCCGCGGTGGCAATTTGTGTATTCATATCTCGAATATTGGCTACAGCTCCTGTAATTGATTCCAGGGATGAACCCGCCTGAGCTGCCTGGTTAACGCTTGAATCAGCATGACTTCTGCTATTGTTCATAACGCTAACCGCAGACTTTGTGCCTTCCTGTAACTTTTCTATCATTGTCTGGATTTCCTGGGTAGATTGCTGTGTTCTACTCGCAAGCGTACGCACCTCATCAGCAACCACCGCAAAACCTCGCCCTTGCTCACCGGCTCGAGCTGCTTCAATCGCCGCATTCAGGGCTAGCAGGTTGGTTTGTTCAGCTATGCTTTTAATAACATCTAACACGGTGCCTATATTTTCACTATCCTGCTCCAGTTGGCTAATGACGCTTTCAGCGGAATTTAATTCAGATGAAAGACTTTCAATCGTTTTCATGGTCCTGATAACAACCTCTCGGCCTTCAGTTGATGCACTATCGGCATTTGTTGCTGCTTCTGCCGCATCCGTTGCATTACGAGCAACTTCCTGTACTGTAGCGGTCATTTGATGCATTGCGGTTACGACCTGGTTTGTTTCCGATTGTTGCTGGTTCACGCCACGACTGGTTTCATCTGTAATGGCCGACATTTGCTCAGCCGCTGAGGCTAACTGCATTGTAGAGCCAGAAACATGCCCTACCATTAATCTCACTTTTTCGGCAAATTGATTAAATGCGGCTGCTAGCAAACTAATTTCATTACTGCCCGAGTCATCTAATCGTTTAGTCAGATCCCCATCTCCCTGGGCAATATCATCCATCGCGCTTACGGCTTTATTTAAGGGTACGACTATCATACGTGCAATGATGGTTGCAAAGATGAGCCCAGCAAGCAGCGATATGCCGCCTAATGTTAAAGCAATAGTCGTTGCATTGTTAATAGCGGAAGAATAGTGGCTCCTATCCATTGCGATCACGATTACGCCAACCGCTTTGCCAGAATAGTCATTTATTCGATTAGCAAACACCGCTAACTTCATTTCATTATGATTAATCTGTTTAATGACGGCCTGTTCATTCAGGGCTATATCTAACTGGTTTTTGCTGAGCAGCTCACCATCCTTAATGGTTGAGGCGAATAAATCAAAGCCATTTTGAGTTTTTAAATGCAGGCTAATATCGACCCCATATTTCTGCTTGAACTGGTCGAAAAAGGGCTGGCCAAAGGACATGCCAAATTCAACGGATCCGTAATGTTTGCCTTTGTGGTAAACAGGTGAAATACCACGGATACCCAGGCCAGCTACACCTTTTTCCAGGCCCATAATATCTTTTTTCTCAGAGTTGGTAGCGACTACAGTGCTTCGAAATGAAGATAAATCATCGCCAAATTTAGCAGGTTTATGTAGCCTCAGGAATGAGGTGGCCGGTGGTGTATGAAACTGAAATTGTCGGGCATGGAATTTGTCCTTCATCGCTTTAAATGTAGGTTGTAGTGCATTGCTAAGGGCGTCTCGTTCATTGTTGGCGAACATCTCAGCGAAATAGTCAACATTAGCGACCATGCTTGACAGGGCAACAGCCAGATAACCCTGGGACTTTAATTCGGTTTTAGCGCTTTTAAATAAACTAGCCAGTTCACGTTTTTCAGCTTCTTCGACAACATCAGATATTGTTGAAATGATCATCGGCACATTAATCATTGTTACCAGTATAAGAATAAAGGCAAACCCGGCGCTTATTATGGTTTGTATTTTGATGTTTTTAAGCATGTATTTTCCTGAAATTGAGAAAGCGAAGTAATAATTAAATTCATAGGCACTATTAAAAGCCGCGCCTATATTAGATAATAGACCAAAATAAATGATTATCTGCATGGAAAGCCGGTTTCAGGGTATTTGTATATATGAGTTTAAGTAGCATATACAACTTAAATCATGGTCTTTTTTTATGTGGAGAGACGTCTTGACGAAGCGACTGCTATACACCGCTATATTGGTCTTTATTACATTAATTTCTTTAAGCTCCAGGGCGACAGAGCAAAATAAGGCTGCATTACAACTAGGTATTTTTCCTTATGTTAGCCCTGGTCAACTCGTAAAATTTCACACTGATCTAAAAAACAGACTTGAGACGGCTTTAGGCAAAAAAATAGTTATGGTGACAGCGCCAAGTTTTAAGAAGTTTGTTATGCGAACCAAGCATTCTTCATATGACTTTATTTTGACCGCTCCACACTTAGGGCGCCTGGCTGAAATTCGTGATGGATATCGCCCCATTGCTCACACAAGACATGAGATTCAGGGAGTTTACCTGGTGAAATCATCATCAGATATTCATGAGTTAAAGGATCTTGAGGGCAAGGTAATTACGTTGGTTGGTCGAACGGCATTAGTTACACAAATGGTCGAGAAGCAGCTCAATGGCATGGGTTTATTTAATGGAAAAAATATTACCTTTAAATTTACCAAAACACATAATAATGCAATGTATGCACCCCTTCGAGGAGAGAGTGATGCATCAGTGACCGGAATTTTACTTTGGTATAAAATAGGTAAACTGGAAAAGGGTAGCAAAATGAGGGTGATTGGAAAGTCACCCGCATCAATAGGTTTTCAGGTAATGGCTGCCAGTAATGTGCCTGAAGAAGATGTACTTAAGATCCAGAAGGCATTGTTTAGCTTTCATGAAACTGATATTGGAAAGGAGTATATGGTTAGAACGGGTTTTAAGCGATTTGATATAGTTGATGATCGGGAGAAAAAACAGCTTGAACCGTATATTCAAATTTTTTTAAAGAAGTAAAAGTATTTTATGAGTGTGCCCTTTTGAGATCGTTTTCTAATTTATCAATACGTTTAAAACTTATTATTATTAGTACTTTAGTAGAAGTTATTATGTTGGGATTGCTGGTAGGTAACAGCATGCGTCTAATGAATAATGCAGTTCAGTATCATGCCGAAGCATTCGTTGAAGATTTATCCCCTCTGCTTGATGGTGCGTTAAGTTTGTTTATGTTTGAGCGTGACTTTGCCTCGATGCAGGAAACTCTGGGTAAATTAGTTAAGTATGGTGAATCAGAAGTGATTTACATCGTTGTGCTGGATGAAAGCAATAACATATATGCTAGTGCCGGTCATAAGTTAGAACATCTTCCAGATCTGGATAATAGTATAGAGTCAGCAATGAACGATAAGGTGTATGACTCAGTCGCCACACTAAAGTTAGGTAAGCTTAAAGTGGGGGAAGTTCGTTTTGGTATTTCACTGAAAAAGATGGTAGAGGCGCGTTCTGATTTACTGCAACAAGGTGTTTTTATTGCCTCATCTGAAGTTATTTTAACCGTTATTTTATTAAGTCTTGCGGGTTATTTATTAACACGACATATATTTATACTTGTGGACGCTACGCGTAAAGTGGCTGATGGAAATTATTTAATTAAGGTAACGAAATCCTCCAATGATGAAATAGGCCAGCTTGCAGATAATTTTAATAATATGGCACTTGCCATAAGGCAACGCGTTGAGGCATTAAAAACTTCTGAACGCGCATTAACAGAAGAAAAAGAACGGATACTGGTTACATTAAACTCAATAGGTGATGGTGTTATTACGACTGATATGGAGGGGAAAATAGAGTTGTTAAATCCTGTTGCTGAACAGTTAACAGGTTGGACACACAAAGAATCATTGGGTAAACCCCTTGAAGAAGTTTTTAATATTAAAAATGAAATAACCGGCCGAGCTGTACACAATCCAGTTGTTAAATGCATTGAAAGTGGAGCAGTGGTTGGTGTAGCTCATCATACTGCTTTAGTCAGGCGAGATGGTCATGAGTTTTCAATAGAAGATAGTGCTGCACCTATACGAAATGTAGAAGGAGAAACAATTGGTGTTATTCTGGTGTTTCACGATGTAAGTAATACCCGAAAAATGGCCAGGCAAATGGCTTATCAGGCTCAGCATGATTCATTAACTGGGCTGGTTAATCGAACAGAGTTTGAAAATCGTGTGAAAGAGGCAATGAAGACAGCGAGTGATGAAAATCGCCAACATGCATTGCTGTATATGGACCTGGATCAATTTAAAGTTGTAAATGATACATGTGGACACTTTGCTGGTGATGAGCTTCTAAAACAATTATCTTCAGAACTAAAAAGTAAGATACGTGAAACTGATACGCTAGCTCGCTTGGGTGGAGATGAGTTTGGCGTGTTGCTGGTAAATTGTGATTTAAATCGCGCCGATATTATTTCTGAAAGTTTGCGTCTTTTTGTTAAAGAATTTCGTTTTGACTGGGAAGACAAGCAGTTTGATATTGCGATAAGCATTGGTGTAGTTCCTATAAACAGTCATAGTGGTAATATGGCTGAAATACTCAGTGCTGCTGACGTGGCCTGTTATATTGCAAAAGAAAATGGGCGTAATCGTGTGCATATTCGTGTTGATGATGACGAAGAGCATGCAATACGCCAGGCTGAAATGCAGTTGGCTTCTGATATATCAATGGCTATTGAAGAAAATAGATTTACATTGTTTTATCAAAATATAAATCATACTAATGATACAGATGATTTAATTCAACATCATGAGTTATTAATTAGAATGATTGGGCGTGATCAAAAAATAATAAACCCACTAAAATTTATTGTAGCTGCAGAACGTTTCCATTTGATTGAAAAAGTAGATATATGGGTAATTCAAGAAGCATTAAATTATATTTGTAATCATCATGATGAATTGAAAAATGATGTTTTTTCAATAAATTTATCAGGCCAGTCAATAAACTCGGATAGTTTTTTTGATTTTTTAGTTGATGAAATAAGTAATTCTTCTGTGAATCCAAAACAGCTTTGCTTTGAAATTACAGAGACAGCAGCGATAGCCAACCTGAAAAATGCAACCCGTTTAATATCGGAGCTTAAAAACCTGGGTTGTTCTTTCTCATTAGATGATTTTGGTAGTGGTCTGAGTTCGTTTGCGTATCTTAAAAACCTGAACGTTGATTATTTAAAAATTGATGGAGGGTTCATTAAAGATGTATTGATTGATTCATCTGATGCCGCCATGGTAGAAGCAATAAACCAGGTTGGTCATGTTATGGGGCTAGAAACAATTGCAGAATATGTGGAAAATGAAGCCATATATAAAGCGATTATAAATATGGGCGTTGATTTTGTGCAGGGGTATGCAATACATAAACCTGAACCATTGAGCACGCTGTTACAGGGTCGAATATAAGAGAAGGCTATGTATGTTCTACTGATTACTAAATTCAGTTAATCATAGTATTTTGAGATGACTTTGAAAGTGTAAACTGAATAACTTTATAAGCAGATATTGCTAAAGGTCGCTTTTTACATAGAGTAAGTATATATTATGTGACTTCTAATTTGGTTTTGCTTAGGTTTGTATTTAAATTTCAAATTATCTGTTCAATGCTCAGGGAAAAATGATGAAAAATATGAATAGTAGAGGGCTAATTAAATCGTTAGTAACTAATTTTCATTGGGAAAATTATTCATATTTTAAAACTTCAATAGTTAATCTGTTACTTATGCTTGTTTTATCGTCTTGTAGTTTTATAGATGATATCCTGGATATAGATCCGGGTATAGGTACTGAACTTGGAACAGCTCCGGATAAACTTAGATTTGTGGCGATTGGTGATGTTGGTAAAGGTAATTCGGGGCAGTTTAAAGTCGCCCAGGCAATCAAGGAAAAATGTCAAACGGATGGCTGTGATTTCGTGTTGTTATTAGGCGACAATATATACAGCTCGGGAGTAGATAGTCTGGATGATGAGCAGTTTCAGGCAAAATTTGAAGAGCCTTACAAAGATTTGAATATGCCGTTTTATGCTGTGCTAGGTAATCATGATTATGGTGGAAGTGGGGCAGGTCATGAGGTTGGTAAATCGATACATCAAATTAGATATACTGAAGTTTCATCTAAGTGGCGAATGCCTCGCCATTATTATCGTTTCCAGGTTCAAAACACCATGTTTTATGCTATGGATACAAATGCTCAATTTTATAAGCTGGCCAAAGACCAGAAAAAAGATATTTCACGGTGGCTTTCAGATGCAAATTCAAAATGGAAGATAGCTTTCGGTCATCATCCTTATAAATCAAATGGTCGTCATGGTAATGCTGGAAATTATGATGGCGTTTCAGGTATGCCCATTGCAAGCGGGGTTGAAGTAAAGAAATTTGCTGAATCTGTCTGGTGCGGCAAGGTCGATTTATACTTATCCGGTCATGACCATAATCGTCAGTGGCTGAGTGATAAATGCGATGGAACAGCCCTGGCTGTATCAGGAGCCGGCGCCACAACTACGCCTTTGCAGGGGAGTAATCCGTCATTATTTGAAGCAGAGACAATAGGCTTGATATATATATCTATTGATGGCAATACCCTGACAGCTGAGTTTATCGATGCAGATGGCAATACAGAGTTTACCCATATAATCGAAAAGACTGAATGATATATAATGTTCAGGCCTGACCTGACAGTTTGATTGTTATTAAAATTAAAAGACTTGCCACAGAGACGCAGAGAAATACTATTTTACGTAGAAGGGTGGATCAAGCAACGCGGATCCACCAGGTTCCGTGATAATGGTGGATCTGTGACCCTTGATCCACCCTACGTAACATTTGTGGTTTGTAGTTACGAAGCGTTGTAATTGATTTTGAACTCCTCCAGGGCTGCGTTTAAGTCGCCTTTAGCGGATATTTTATTCCAGAATTTTTCGAAGTGTTGAGGAGCATTTTCCAGTGAAAAATTCATCTTACTGGTTTTGTCCTTAAGAAACAGCTCAATATTGGAATCAATCGTTTCAATATAGTCTTTTGCAATATTTTCTGCATTTTGATTTTCATCACAGTGCAGTAGAATTGCTTCTTTATACGCTTTCATAATTCCAAAATTTTCACGTTTACTGAAACTTTCTATGGTCTGTTGTTTGTTTCTACTAAGGTGAACATAAAAAGCACTATTGCCATACTTCTTATCAAGTCTTCCCAGAAACCAGGAGAGTCTATTGTCTGATTCTATATGCTGTGCTGGATAAGCTAATCGTTTTATACCTGTATGTGCGGTAAGTGATTCGTGTGCTGACGAGTAATTGCTTATGTGTTTACATGCGTTAATAAACGTGGTTGAACCACAACGTCCCGTACTGAGTATAAATATATTCATTGTAGATTATTTTCTGTGTTAATAATGCTTTCCCATGCCGACATATCGCTAGAGTAGTGGGTAATCGCTTCTAATATTTGGGCATGATAAGCCTCAATTTGTTCATCTGAATTTATAATTTTGTAAATAGATGCATCTTCCCCGAAGTTAAATTCGATGTTGTCTATAAATTGAATGAATCTCTGGGTATCAGGTTTCATGCTTGGCAATTTATTCCACCAGTGTTGAGGGTCATTAATTAAAAATTTCAGAGAGTTAATTTTATTATTTATTTCCTTATGTTTTATTAAATACTTATCCTGCATGGAATATATAGTTTTAGTGATGATGCCTGATATATCATCTAAGACCTTTTTGTTATCTGGAAACCCCAACTCGGTTAGTTCAATAACACTAAATAACATGACATCCCCAAAGAACTGTCGTGTGAACTCATCTGATAAATCTATTCTACTTTGCTGGTGGCTAACTCCGGCTCTAAACTCAGACTGTCCTACAGACTTCTCTGTGCGTTTGTGAAGCATTGGCAGGTTTGCAGAAACAAATTTATCTTTGATATCTGATTTGATAATTCGCCCTAATACTGGTCCTGCCATACGTAGTTTTAAATTGGCAAAAGGTATAAAATATTTAAGATTTTCTGTTTTGAAAATATAGTTTCCAGAGTATATTGTTCTTGCGGGTTTTATGTTGTCCAGGACATGTTCATGCTTATAGTAACTTTTTCGCGTCGGGTGCTCACCATCAAAAAACTGGTTTAATTTTTTAGATACATCGGTAAAGCATTTACTGTGATCATGTTTTTCAGTGATAGAGCAGTGATAATTAAATGTCTCTGATGCGGGTTTAAAGCCAAATAATTCAGCCATGTCATGATAAGAAGCATCATCAGCATTGGTGATGTTTTTATTATGAAATTGACAGTTTTTATCAGGTATCAAGTTAGCTATTTCTGAAACAAAACAAATCAAATCATCGAGAAAATTTCCGGCCATAACCGAGGGTGAAACAGGCGGGTCGCCAACAACTTTTCCAGTTAGTATGCTTACATCTTTTGTGGTAAATATTTTATCCAGATAATAGAAGTAGTTAATTCCATAATACTCTTTATCTGCATATTCCCCTGGAACCATTATCTGAAATTCCTGATCACTATCTATAAAGTAAAACAAAGCAGGTTCATTTTTGTTATCTAGCTGTTTTAATTTTAAATAAGTGATATTCCGGGTAATTGAAGCGCCCTTATGAAAAAACTCGTCGGGATTGATATTGCCGATAATATTTTTTACAAGTTTTTTATTATCTTTTAATTGCTCAATAATATGTATTTGTTCATGCGATCCAAAGTAATCTACTTTTAGACCTTGTTGTGTAAATAAAGTGGCTAATTCCCTGTTTTTATAAATGTTCTGGGGCTGTTCACTATCATCAGCAATGATGACTTTGATTTTTTTGTATTGGCCATTTGACATGCCGCCGTATTTAAACTTAACACATAAGTTTAAAATGCTCTGTAAGCAGGATTCTAAATGTTTTGGCCTGTCCGCTACAGGAATGGCAATGGTGAAGTTGTGCCTTAAATCCTGGGCGTTATTTATTTTTATAATATGTTCTAATTCATGGAAAATATTCTGGTAGCTTTCAATAATTTCCTCATTAATCTCATTTTCCCATATATGATGTTCGATCAGAGGGATTGAGGTCTGGTATAGTTCGATGAGCTTTATATGATCATCGGCATCATAAATTTTATCGAGATACTTTATTTGATTTTTAATTGAAACGTCATGCTGGTAAAGCGTGAGTAATTTTCTTAGTGCGAGTGTGCTGATCTGTTCCATCCTGCTGCTATTTTTTTAACGTCTTGAAGAATAGGTGGGAAATAAATCTTTATCGATAATGATTTCAATTAAATTAATAGAATTCTGGTAATCAATGTTGTTAAATAGATCTTGCATGTCTTCCGCCTTTTCTACTTTTTTGTAAGCGATGTCAAATGATTTGGCTAAAAGGCTGTAATCAGGATTTATAAAATCGCAATCTATATATCGTTTTTCGTATTGCTGACTCTGGTTTTTTCTGATTAATCCCATTGTGGAGTTGTTAAACATTATTACCGTTAGTGGTATTTTGTAATTAACCGCTGTCATGAGTTCCATGCAACACATCTGGAACCCGCCGTCACCGAGGACGGCTAAGGTTGGGTGTTTTATCGCAAAGCGAGCGCCAATTGCAGCGGGTATTGCATGGCCTAAAGATGATATGCCAGAATTGGAGTAATATCTGTTTCCATTTGAGACATTGAAAAAATTCTGCGCGAAAATAATATTATCATCGAATATCATCATGTCCTCAGAAAAATGCTTTTCCAGCTCATCAAAAAAATTCTTAATTAATGAAAATCTCTCATTAAATAAAGCAGCGTCACTTTCTGCGGGAATTTTATATTCAATTTTTTTATAGGTTTTTTTCTGGATATTCCGTGCCTGTAGTAAATCGAGTACACCGGCAATAACCTGTTTTATGTCGCCGAGTATAGGCAGGTCGGCTTTAAATACTTTTTCCAGCTGTTCCTGGCTGGTATCAACCTGGATAATTTTTTTATCTTTGAGTAGCTTCTTATCCCATAAATAACTTGTACGTTCATTAAAGCCAGCACCCAGGAATATAAGAAGATCAGCATTATCAATTATATAATCACGCGCATTACTGTATGAAGTAACGCCGAGACTGCCAAGTGAATGGGTGGATTGTTCACTGATTACACCTTTGCCTTTTAAGCTAGTGGTGACGGGAATATTCAAGCGCTCACTGAGACGTTCTACCTCCCGTTGTGCATCTGCTTTGATGCAGCCATGGCCTGCGATAATAACCGGTTTATTTGCCTCTGAAATTAATTGAGTAAAATCATCAACCGGTAAAGAGTTGTTACGGATTGCAGTGATGCGTCGTTCAGTGATAACGGCATCGAGGATATCTTCTTCAATTAATTCTTTTTGTACATTGTATGGGAAACTTAGTAACACTGGCCCGGAACTATCTGATAGAAGGATTTTTGAGACCTGATTTAACACGTTTTCAAGATAGTCGGTGCGTTCAATGACTTTGTTATAGCGTGTAATTCCTTTAAATAATGCATCCTGGTCAATGCTACCACCTTCACCGGAGCTTTCCTGTAGGCCACCCTTACCAAAGATATAGGTTGGGGCTTCACCGGTGATAACAATGACCGGGAGTTTATCCGCATAAGCATTAGCGATGCCGGTTACCAGGTTTGTAGCGCCTGGGCCCGCGGTGGTGATGCATGCGGATATTTTATTCGATGCCCTGGCGCAACCACCCGCCATAAAGGCCGCACCCTGTTCATGTTTTGCCAGAACACTCTGAATGCTTGAATCATACAAACTGTCGTAGACTGGCAGAATATGAGCACCGGGCATACCAAAGATATATTCAACGCCCAGGCGTTCTAAATATCTAACAATGAGGTCACTAACTTTAATTTTCATAATAAGTTGATGATTTTAGCTGATTTTTGTGAGATTAAGAATGATTTTATTAGCTGTTTTAAGGGCTATACTCTAGATAAAGTTTTGTTGGATTAGGCCTCTTTAACCCGGCTACTATCAGAATAGGTACAGGTATGAAAACAGTCAGTGATATTATGGTAAGCAATGTTTTGAGTGTTAAAACATCGGATAGTATTCATCAGGCGCGAATGCTATTCAAAGATAAGGGAATACGTCATCTGCCTGTAGTGGATGATCAAACCACTCACTTTGTAGGCTTATTATCGCAAGGTAGTTTATTGAATCATGCTTTTAATATCGTTGAAAAATTTGGCTTGAGTGGTTTGGAAAAGCGTGAATTGCGTACCCAGGTGAAGGAAATAATGTCGATGGAATGTATTACGGTAGAACCGGATGTTGATTTAATTAAAGCTGGTGAGTTATTTGTCATGAAAAAAGCGAGTTGTTTGCCGGTGGTTGAGGGGCAGCAGTTGAAGGGGATTGTGACTTCGGTTGATTTTGTGAAGCTGGCGTTGTATTTGTTAAAAGATTAATGAGGTTGTTATGGTATGTCTCCATCAGGGACAGTCCGCTGCTTTTTAGCGCCCTGTCCCATGTGGTAATTCCGATCAGATGGGCAGTGCGATGAGCTACTCCGCTCAGCTCTTGGTGGTCTCACAACAGGGTAGATGGGCAGTGCGATAAACTACCCTGCACAACTCTTGGTGGTCTCAATAAGGGGACAGAGCGCCAAAAAGCGGCGGTCTATCCCCGAAGGAGATGTTCCTTAACAGGGTACAGATATTGAGAAATCAGATATTTTAAGCCACAGCCTCATCTTCGAAGCGAATCATCTCAATATCCCATTCCCTGTCAGCTGATGCGGTTAATATCAGGCAGGATGGGCCGCCACGTGTGCGCGTGGCTCCGGCAGCACCCGGGTTAATTACCCAGGGTCTTGTGTCATCATCAACCAGCATGGTATGGGTATGGCCATATACTATTGCCCGTGCATGTGGGTGGGCGGCTCTTAGTGAGGCATGATCTGGTTGGTGCATACCATGCTTGTGGCCGTGCTCAACAGCCACTATTCCTCCGGGTAAATCTATTTCAGCAATCGCAGGAAGTGCATTTACAACGGCTTTTTCACTCGCAGCCCATAAGCTTTCAGCATCGTTGTTACCTGTAACAGCGGTTACCTTAGGGCAGACTTGTTGTAATTGTTCAAGTATGTGTGCGCCACAAATATCACCGGCGTGAATAATATGATCACAGGCTTTGATTGCATCCATGATATCAGGGCTTATAACACTGTGGGTGTCAGAAATTATGGCGATTCTCTGGGGAGTAGAATTTACAGGTGTCATGATTTTGGTCTAAGTATTTATTAGAATAAAAAATCGCCAGCAATCATGCGCTAAAGGTGCGCTACTTGCTGGAATTTAATATTAGTCCTATGTTGTGGAAAAGAAATCCCCCAAAAAGAGTAGAGAGATTTTACAGATTTTTTACTAATCTTTGTCTTTTGGTGGTTCTTCGGATTCAACTTCCTGTTTATAAGCCTGGTATGGGTCATTGGCTTTCATTTTTTCTATTTCCAGTTTACGACGCATATCCATAACCTCTTTGCGCTCTTCTACACGTTTATCCAGTGCGCCATCAACTTCGTTTAGCGTTTGCTCATTGAAGAGTACCTGGCGTAGCAGGCGGAAACCAAAATACATGCAGGCAACATCATCACTAGCAACTTCGTCATAAGTTGCATCATCGATAGTGTAGTTCTTTTTAAAGGCATCACTGGCAACAAAACGGCGGAAACGATCCTGATCGTAGCAGGCCATAAAGAAAAGCTGCAAACTCATTTCAGGTGGTGTTCCAACACCGGGACCCATGGACTTTTTCTTTAAAATTAGCTGGAAATATTCAATATTGTGCTGATCAAATTCTTCTACTTTCTGTTCTTCACGGAAGCTTTGAATATTCTGCGTATGGTCTTCTTTGTGTCCCATGCAGTGCTCTTCGTTAATAAGCACGAAATGCTGGTTTTCATGTGCCTGGTCTGCTTTCTTCATTGATAAATTACCCAACGGGTAATAACGGCATGAAGATGGGCGGTTTTCATAAATAGTGCAGCCGTTAACTTCGTCCATAAACAGGCAGGCGCCTTCATCGGTAGTGCGAAGTTTAAGGCCTGGAACCCCATCTGCATCCATGGTGAAAGGTACGGTGTGCTCATTTAATACGGCAGATGAGTCTTTACCCGTGGCTTGTTTAAGACGCACAATATCATAAGGAGTGAGGGTGATATCCGCTTTTTTGCAGCAGGCATTCCAGCAGGATATGTCCTTGTGGCATCTGAACTTGATCTCGGTATTTGGCTCGAGAATTTTTGGCATCACATCGCTGGTGAAGGGAATGTCTTCGATATTAATATTATCACTCATGTGATGTCTCCGGTGTTGCGGGTGTTTCGTAATTATTAAGGCAAACACCCATATGGGGGCGGTTGCATTAAAAATCAAGGGCAAAATCAAAAGCTATTTTCCGCAAATGAACGCAATAAAACGCAAATATTTTAGGATTAAGCGCCTACGGCGCATAAACCAAATTTAAATATTTTGGTTTTATTTGCGTCTATTCGCGTTCATTTGCGGAAAATAGCTTTTGACTTTAACAAAAAAACGGGCCCCTTTACAGGAGCCCGTCTCTTAATCTAACAATTCAAATAAGGCTTATTTGAACAGCTTAGATTTATCTACTAGATCAACGTGTGCACGTTTGAAACAAGTCCACTTTTTAGATTCCTTGTCGTAGATAGAGTTTACAAAGCAATGCCAGTTTTCTTCATCAACGAAGTTCTTATCCGTACGATAGTAGAAACCTGGGTAACGAGATTCCTGACGGAACTCGATGTGCTTCAGATGCGCTTCAGCAGTTAAGATGCGGTGATAGTTTTCCCATGCACGAAGTAATTCGTGAAGGTCTTTTGCACGCATTTTTTCTGCATCTTCTTTCAGCATGTCCAGCTTTTCGCCAGCAACTTTCATCATCTCTGCATTAGTGTTGTAGTAAGTTGCAACACCTGCTACATATTCGTCCATGATTTTCTGTAGACGGAACTGAAGCATTTTAGGCGTGATGTAGTTAGGATTAACATCAATAGCCGTTGTGTAATCTTTAAACTCAAGGAAGTTTTTAGCAGGCTTAACAATCGCAGCAACTAAATCATCTACAGAAGTATCTAATTCAGGTTTGAAGTCTTTGTTATCCAGGCAGTACTTAACCATCGCTTTAGCAGCTAAACGGCCTTCAGCGTGAGAACCTGAAGAGAACTTGTGACCAGAAGCACCAACACCATCACCAGCTGTGAATAAGCCGTTAACAGTCGTCATACCACGGTAACCCCAGTTCCAGCCAGCAGGTAAGTGATCAGGAACGCCAGCTTCTGTTTCAGAAGTAGGTGCGCCAACATCATTAGGACCAGAAGTCCAGATACCACAACAACCTGAGTGAGAACCTAACAGGTATGGTTCAGTAGGCATTAATTCAGAGTTTTTCTTTTCTGGCTCGATGTTTTCACCAACCCAGATACCACACTGGCCAACACACATGTCAAGGAAATCTTCCCATGCTTCAGCTTCTAAGTGCTTAACTTCGCGAGGAGATAAAGTTTCACGTAAGTTGCCTAATGCTGTAACCGTATCCATCCAGATAGGGCCGTTACCGTCTTTCATTTCTTTCAGCATTAAGTGGTTACGTAGACATGATGCAGGTACAGCTGCGTGGCCGTATGGAGGATAGTCATCCAGCATCTCTTTGTTTTTCTGCATGTAAGCTTCGCCGTATGCGTTAGTTGCCTGAGATTTGAATAACAGGAACCATGCGCCTACAGGACCGTAACCGTCTTTGAAACGAGTTGGTACGAAACGATTTTCCATCAGCGTTAACTCAGCACCTGCTTCAGCAGCCATTGAGTAAGTAGAACCAGCGTTCCATACTGGGTACCATGCACGACCTGTACCTTCACCAACAGAACGTGGACGGAAGATGTTTACACAACCACCCGCAGCCAGAAGGATTGCTTTAGCTTTGTAAACAACAACTTTGTTTTCACGAGTAGAGAAACCAACCGCACCAGCTACGCGGCTAGGATCGTTCTTATCGTTGATTAATTTAACAATGAAGATACGCTCTTCGATGCGATCCATACCCAGTGCTTTTTTCGCTGCTTCCGCAACGATCCACTTGTAAGATTCACCGTTGATCATGATCTGCCATTTACCAGAACGTACAGGCTTACCACCATCTTTCAAAGATGTCATGCCTTTAGCACCGTCGAAACGTTCGCCGTTTTCGTCAGTTTTCCAGATAGGCAGACCCCATTCTTCGAACAGGTGAACAGATTCGTCTACGTGACGACCTACATCGTATGCTAAATCATCACGGGTAATACCCATCAGATCGTTAGAAACCATACGTGCGTAATCAGCAGGATCCTGCTCAGGACCAATGTATGTATTGATAGCAGACAGACCCTGTGCAACCG
>Ga0316207_10001708_pt1 | contig 25511 bp, 27 predicted proteins | sample 6weekpyrite_MG_FD_204943 | JGI IMG/M metagenome (GOLD analysis project Ga0316207, IMG submission 204943) | Microbial mat bacterial communities from mineral coupon in-situ incubated in ocean water Damariscotta River, Maine, United States -... | ecosystem: Environmental > Aquatic > Marine >... | reverse complement strand
GGTTAATGCAGCTGTTCGTGCGGGCGCTGATGCTTGTGAACGTGTTGGTGACGGCCTTGTGGCTGCGCACATTATTGCTCGTCCACATTCTGAAGTTGAACCTGTTTTACCTGCCGCTGCTAGCAGTACACCTGCTAAAGCAAAAGGTTAAGGCTTTAACGTTTTATAGGAGAACAAGCCATGGCTGACGAATATGGTATTGCTTTAGGAATGATTGAAACACGTGGTTTGGTGCCTGCAATTGAAGCAGCAGACGCGATGACTAAAGCAGCTGAAGTTCGTCTTATTGGTCGTGAGTTTGTTGGTGGTGGTTACGTAACAGTCCTGGTTCGTGGTGAAACAGGTGCTGTTAATGCCGCTGTCCGTGCGGGTGCAGATGCCTGTGAACGGGTCGGGGACGGCTTGGTCGCGGCACATATTATTGCTCGCCCACATCGCGAAGTAGAACCTGCGCTAGCGAATAGTAAAGGTTTTACGCCTAGAAAAGTTTCATAAAATCTGATCGGTATTTGATTTTTAATGCTATATGCTAATGCAGATCAGTCAGTCCTAGGTTATCTCGGTAGGGCACTTAGTTTGGAAATGACCGCAGTACAACAGTACGCGACGCATGCCAAATTAGTATCTGCCTGGGGTTTGGCTGAAGATGCACGTATATTGCATGAGGAATCGCTCGAAGAAATGGGGCATGTAGAGAGGGTCATTTCTCGCATGCTCGCTCTTGGGGCGGCGCCTAATGCCTCTATGCTTCGACCAGTGAAACTCGGAACTTGCTTGAGTGAACTGCTGTATGCAGGTGCTGAGTTAGAAAAGGATTTGGTCGAACTATACTCTCAAGCTGTACATCACTGTGCAAAAAATGCGGATCACGATAATCGCAAGTTCTTTGAAGGTATACTCAAAGAAGAGCAAGAACATGATGCGGCCCTGACAGCATGGATAAAAAGACTAGAAACTATTGAGAATCCTAGTGTTTCTCGTGCTACATTCTAGCTTGGAGGAAGCATGCAATCTGAGTGGAAAGACCGTAAACGCCCCAATCGTCTAGAAAGACAATATCAGTTTGAGGACTATGAAGCCTTACGTGATTTTCTCGATCGCGCTGCTGAATTATCAGAAAAAGTAGATTATTTCCCCGATATGGGTTTTGGTCGTGACTATGTTAATGTTACTATCCATGCAGAAGAAGATAGTGACGAAGTCACAGAAGAACAACGTCAATTTGCCGAACAACTTGACATCCTTTTTAGCGAGAAGCCTACAGAGCACTAGTTGATGAGTATTATTGCCATTGTTGGTAACAAGGGTGGGGCAGGAAAAACCACATTATCGGTTAACCTGGCTACAGGCCTAAATAAACGTTCCCGTACGGCAATCATCGACGCGGATCCACAGCGCTCATCATTACAATGGCGTGCCTTTTCTGAAAATGACATTGTTTCAGTTTATGCTGCCGAAGATGCACTTGGCGAACAAGCTGAAAAATTAAAACAAGACTATGATCGTATCGTTATCGATTGCCCACCCTCTGTCTATGCACCTCAGACTCATAAAGCTCTTGTAATCAGCGAACATGCCGTCATTCCTGTACAGCCATCTCCGATGGACTTGTGGGCAACGGTGCACATTGTTGATGCAGTAGAAAAAGCTCAGGAAACAAACCCCGATTTAAAACCACTGTTGGTCATCAACCAATTAGAACCACGTACCTTGTTATCCAGGCTGGTACGCGAAGCGGTCGAAGAAATTGGTGTTCCTGTTGCTGATGCGATGATTCGACGCCGTGCTATTTTCCGCAGTACGGCCTTAGATGGCAAAAGTGTTTATGAGGCTGGTCGTCGAGGCGAAGCGGCTGTAGAAGAAATTGAATATTTGATTCAGGAGATTGTTCAATGAGTACCAATAAAACGATGAAGAATAAACTCGTTAATAGCATGCGTGCCACTAAGGCTGGCAGCACTGAAAACGTCGTAGAAGCCAAGAAAGAAGAAGCTCCTGTAGCAAGTAAGCCCGCACCTGTAGCAAGCAAACCCACGCCTGCCACTAAAAAAAGCACACCTCGTAAGAAAGCTGCGCCCGTTTCGACAGGGTACATCTCATCTAATCGCGTTTGGCCAGATTAAATCGGTCAATATATAGACTTAAGTCTATATAAATAACAAATAGACTCTGTTATATTGTATGTATTAAGCGTTCAGTTTAGGAATGTTGATCCTTAGGGCGGTTAGAAAAGGGCACGGGTCGTATTTAAATTACAATGTGCTTAAGACGAGAAGATTGATGGATTGGTTCATCATTCGAGTAAATACCTGGTAGTTACTATGTCAAAGTCCAGCGAAACTAACAGTAGTCAATCCATTGCCGTTTCTTCTGATCATCTTATACGCCACGTTACATTGCGGCAATTACAAGTCTTTGAAGTTATTTTTCGTTTAGGTAGTTTCACACGTGCTGCTGAGGAATTATTTCTCACACAGCCGACGGTGTCGATGCAAATCAAGAAGCTCACAGAAGCAATTGGCTTACCTTTATTTGAACATGTAGGGCGTCGAGTAGAACCTACAGAAGTTGGTACTGAGCTGTATGACGTCTGTCATAACATGTTTGCGTCCTTGCAAAATTTTGAAATGAAAGTTGCAGATATGAAGGGCTTAAAGCGTGGCCGCTTGCGTTTGGCTGTTATTACCACGGCCAAATACATGGCGCCTGAAATGCTGGGTGATTTTAGTAAGCTTTATCCTGGGGTTGAGCTTGCACTCAAGGTAACTAACCGCGACAGTATTATCGATCGCATGCATAAAAATGTTGATGATCTGTATATCATGGGGCAGGTACCAGAAGGGGAGCTTGAGGTAAAATCATATTCTTTTGCGACTAATCCATTAGTTGTTCTTGCGCCGCGTGATCACCCATTAGTAAATAAGAAAAATATTAGTCTTGAAGAGATTGCCAATGAACCATTCATTGTACGTGAGCCGGGTTCAGGTATGCGTGATGCTACGTTTAGGGCGTTTGATGCGAAAGGTTTGCATCCAAAAGTCAGAATGGAGTTAGGTAGTAACGAAGCAATCAAACATTCAATTGTTGGTGGGCTTGGTTTATCGGTAATGTCTTTACACACGGTTTTGCTAGAAGGGATTGAAGGACCTGTTGCGATTCTTGATGTGGAAGGATTTCCTATTATGCGTCACTGGTATATGGTGTATCCGAAAGGTAAAGAGTTGTCGTTAGTTGCTAGTACTTTTTTGGATTTTGCCATTGAGTATGAGTCAAAAATTAATAAACGTATGGAAACGATTTGGCCGGCATTGAAAAAAAGGTTATCAAAATAATAATTAACCTTATACAAAGTACATCTATAAATTGCGGGGTTAATGGTCTTGGTTTTTATCAAAGCAAGTTATAGTCACTATAGTGAAATTAATGTGTAATTTAGAGTAGAACAACGGATAATTTAGAAATAAAAGAACGATTAAAATAAAAGTTAACACATTAAAAAAATAAAAATTATTTTCTTTGGAGGCAAAGAAATGTGTGTATTAAATAAAATATACTCGCGTGGTATGGGGCGAGATATTTTCGATAGTGTTGCTACTTATGTCGTAAAAACATGTGCAGCTGCTGAAGTCGAATGTTTACAAAGGACTGCAGCCTGACGCAGGTTAAGATATGAATATGGAGCAACTTATCATTGTGGTAGCAGTGCTGCCGATTTTTTCAGCTTTATTGATTCAGTTATTTTCCAAACGTATTGGTCGTGGCGCTGCTCGACTCAGCGTGGTGATGACGACTCTAGGTTTTCTTCTATCATCTCTATTGCTAGCCTGGGCACTAACAGGTCATGCGCCGCAGGCACTCTCATTAGGCGATAGTTCCGCAATTATGTTGTTTGATCCGTTAGGTACTTTGCTAGCAACGATCATTCTTGGTATCAGTTTAATTGTTCATTTGTACTCAGTGCGATATATGGCCGAAGAAGCAGCTTACGGTCAGTTCTTTGTGTTACTCGATCTAATGACAGCGGCTTTGTTATTCATGGTTGTAGCAGGTGACTTGATCACACTGGTGATCGCCTGGTATTTGGTTGGGGTATTACTTTATTTCTTGTTGGGACAGGATACTCGCAGCCAAACAGCTTATCGTTTTGCTTTTTGGACGTTGATTACATACAGGATTGGCGACTTACCATTAATACTCGCTGCGGCTTTATTGTATAACGCTTATGATACCTGGTCATTAACGTTCATCTTTAACGAGATTATGGCTAACCCTCATGCTCATCAGATACTGGGTTTCTCCTTAACTCAAGTGGTCGCCGCATTAGTTGGGCTTGCCGCATTTGCGCGTTCAGCACAATTTCTTTTGCATACATGGCTACCTTATACAATGGATGGGCCAACTCCGGTATCAGCATTAATGCATGCTGGTATTGTTAATGCGGGCGGTTTTTTAATAAACCGTTTTGCGCCGGTATTTGTTAATGGTGGTGATGTCTTGAACTGGGTATTTGTCGTCGGTCTAGTCACGGCAATATTTGGTTCATTATTAATGCTAACTCAGAACGATATCAAAAAAGCATTGGGTTATTCGACGATGGGACAAATGGGTTTCATGATTATGGAATGTGGCATTGGCGCATTTTCACTTGCCATATACCACATGTTTGCCCATGGCGTTTTCAAAGGCACGATGTTCCTGTCAGCAGGTGGTGTGATAAACAGTGCACGACAAGATGATGGTATACCCAAAGATGAACTATATACATTTGCTGTAGAGAAGCAGCCTAAGAAAGCGCGCAAGCCGTGGGTATTAATGGCAGCAATTACTCTGGCGGTGCCCTTGGTCATTCTTGTTTTTGCTCACTTGCTTATTGCTGAAGATTATTTCCAGAAACAGGGGGCAGTCATACTCTTGTTCTTTGGTTGGGTGACGGGTGCTCAATTAATTTTTGCGACATATCGGATGCGAAGTCAAAATATTTGGCGGATGGTAGGCTTGAGTGTGTTATCACTCGTGATTGTTGTATTAGGTTATGTCTTCATTAGTCATGCATTTGATCTATTCCTGTACCCAGACGCAGCATTTCGCGCACAACTTTATACTACTGCCTCTATCGATATTTTACGCTTTGATGTGTTAGTTGTGATTACCACCCTGATTATTGTTTCTGGATGGTTCATCACTTACTACAATGAACAAAGTGGTTATCGTCAACGTCAACAGAGTAAGCGGCTCTGGTTAAACTTCTACGCACTGATTTCACGAGAGTTTTATATCATTGATATCTATACCCGTTTGACGCGTACTTTGTTGGCTATCTCCAGTCGATTAAATGTCTGGTTGAGGTGGCTATAACATGACTGAGTCAATGATTATTTTATTTGCGGGTGTTTTTTTACCGTTGTTTCCTATGAGCATGATTTTCAATGCTGTGCTCGATAATATTAAGCAACCCTGGTTAAAGGTGGTTTTATTTATCGCATGGCCATTATGCGGTTTATTCATTGTGTCGTTTAGCGGTGTTGCGATCCCCGATTGGGTTATAGCGCTTGCGCTGTTTACATCAATACTTTATGCATTGCGAATGCTTAGCTTGCGCGAAGTAAACCAGTGGAATGGTTTTCTAGCAACCTCTTTATGGAGTTTGTTATGGCTAGCGGCTATCACTGATACACCCGAAATGTTGTTGTATGGCTATGCATTGAGTATGACGGTGCCATTGGTTTTGTTGGTGATGTTGAGTGCGGGTTTGGAGAAACGATTCGGCGCGGCCTATACCGGTTTATATGGCGGATTGGCACGAACTATTCCACGTTTCTCTGGTGTGCTGGTCACAGTGATAGTGGCTGCGATTGCGACCCCATTGTTTCCAACATTTTTTATTATGTTCGATCTGGTTGTCGAGACGGTTTCAATTATGCCAATGGCTGCAATGGCGTTGTTACTCATTTGGTTGCTGTGGAGTTGGGCAGGTACGCGTGTAATACAGGGTTTAATCGTGGGAAGAGCCAGTAATGTCAAGATTGCTGATTTTGGTATTCCTATTATCGGTTTTTATAGCATTGTTCTACTGGGATTAGCTGTGGCGGGCATTTATATGGCTAGGGTGATTTTATGAGTTTACCTAAGGGGCAGCGGCTCAGTATTCGCTCCATGATTTATGTGGCGAGCGAACAGATCCCCTTTTTTTGGCCAATGCGTACTTTTATTCACCATAACCCTTTGCACGGTATGGAGGATTTGCCTTTCGAGCAGGCAGTGCAGGAAGGCAAGCGGTTATTGCATGGCAGAGTATTCTTGCGTCGTCCAATTTACCAAATGTATTTGCAGCAAGGTAAGGTTGATCGTGATGATTTAATTGCCCAGGTCAGTCACTATGTTTCAAAACGGGATGCTATTCCCAATATTGATTTGCAACAATGGCTGATGGCGTTGTTGACGGAAACAGAGCAAAAGGTTGTCACGAAGAATGAAATTGCCAGTGACGAGGATATTCAGGCTGCAGTAAACGGCCAACCCTTTGCAGAAGGTGGTGCCTTTAATCCTGACAATATAGTGCCGCACTTACGCCATGAACTGCTTGGTGACAGGCCTGTTTATGACACGCTTGATGCTTTGTATGGGACAGAAATTGGCAATGAGCTTGATGAGCTGGTTATTAAGAGTTGTCTGGACTTTTTTGACGAAGGTCAATCTGTTTGGTCGATGCCTGGACGTAAACGTGGGTTTTTTAAAGCATGGCGTGAAGTTGCTAATCGCAATATTAGGCTTTATTTGCGTGGCATGGATATCAAGGACATTCTTGCGGAAGATGATTCACCTGAAGGCGTTATTGCCCATGTGATGAATACACTTGGTATACCTGAAGATCGCTGGGTTCATTATTTTACTCGTGAGCTTGCACAACTGCATGGTTGGACAGGTTTTATTCGTTGGCGCTGGAATACGAAAAATTATCACTGGAGCAAAACACATCCTGCTGACTTGATTGATTTGGTTGCAATTCGTTTAACTTTTGCGTTAGCACTGCTGAGTGAGCGACAAGGTGAGCATAGTTTTGAAAACATCACCATAACTGCTCCCGCTATTGAAGATGCAATTAAAAACAACACTGCGGAAACCTACCTACGTTATGAGTTGTTCGGTAAAACTATTTTGCCACGTATGGCAAAACGGGTAGAACAGACACTGGCACGTGGAAAAGTTTCACAAACAGAAAAAGTTTTCCGTGAATATACGGTCTTTAAGCGTGAGCATGAAGCAAAAGCACAGGCTGAACGACTAAAAACAATAGCAAACCGTGTTAATCAGCTCGAAGCATTGCAGTCTTTGTCGGGAGAAGAATTTAGTTATTTGCTTGAGAGCTTACGCTTGTTTGAATTTTGTGAGGGTATGCTTTGGTTACGTTCAATGGAAGCACATGCCATTAATAAATTGCTTGATGGTGTGAATGCGGCGCCTCCTGAGCCACGTGAAAAACGTCCTTTTGTACAAGCCATGTTCTGTATTGATACGCGTTCTGAACGTATTCGCCGCCACCTTGAAAGTGTCGGTGATTATCAGACTTATGGTATAGCTGGTTTCTTTGGTGTGCCAATGAGTTTCATGGAACTGGGTAAAGGGAGTGAAATGCATCTTTGTCCAGTGTTGTTAACACCGAAGAACCTGGTGTTGGAGATGACAGTTGCTGATGCTGAGGATGTACATGCAGTGACGGCGCTTGAAAAAGCTATGCATGAACTAAAAGAGTCGGTGTTTGGCCCGTTTGTAACAGTTGAGGCTATTGGCTTGTTGTTTGGCTTTGATATGGTCGGCAAGTCATTAATGCCACAGACTTATAATCACTGGCGTAAGCAATTACATAAAAAGAAACGTTCTACTCACTTGTTGATTGATAAGTTAAGTCGAGAACAGGCAGACTCCATCTTAAGAACAGTGCAACGAGCTGTGATTATTATGGCGATTGAGCAGGAGTTCGGTTTTAAAGCAGAACAAATCAGTGATGACATGGTGCGTGAGATACGCGAGGCAGCATTAGGCAGACATTCTGGCGCACCAACATTGGCGAATGCAAGAAATCTGAATAAACAGCAGGAACAGGAATTCATTCTGCGTATACGTGATACATATCGAATTGATGCAGCTTATACGCAATTGCAAATGGAACGACTGGGTAGAATCGGTTTCAGCTTAGATGAGCAGGTTGGTTTTGTTAGTCAGGCATTGCACTCAATTGGTTTAACCAAAGATTTTTCACGTTTTGTATTATTGTTTGGACATGGAAGTACCTCGGAAAACAATCCGTATGAGTCAGCACTGGATTGCGGCGCCTGTGGTGGTAATCATGGCCAGTTCAGTGCACGTGTACTTGCGCAAATGGCGAATAAAATAGAAGTACGTCGTAAGTTGCGTGCACAGGGGATTGTGATTAATGATGATGCCTGGTTCGTCGGTGCTCACCATAATACGACGACGGATGAGCTTGAGCTTTATGATTTAGATCACGTACCTTCAACACATATATTTTATATGGATCGATTACGTACTGGGTTATTGGCCGCCTCACGACTATGCGCCCAGGAGCGTCTGCCAAGTTTGCAGCTGAAACCAAAGCCACAGGAACCTGCAGCCGCTTATCGTGAGATTGAACGTAATGCCATGGACTGGTCACAGGTTCGCCCAGAATGGGGTCTATCCCGTAATGCTTATATTATTATTGGGCGTCGAGACTTGACTAAGGATATGTCATTAGAAGGGCGCGCTTTTATGCATTCTTATGATTACCGTTTAGATCCCAAACAACGATTGTTAGAAAACATTATTACGGGTCCTTTAGTTGTTGCACAATGGATAAACATGGAACATTATTTTTCTACCGTCGATAATGAAAAGTTCGGCAGCAGTAGTAAGGTTTACCACAATGTAGCAGGGCGCTTTGGCGTAATGACGGGTGGCCTCAGTGATTTACGTACAGGGTTACCTTCACAAACGGTTCTTAATAATGGATTACCTTACCATGAACCACTACGACTGATTGCAGTGATTGAGTCACCACTGGAACATGCACGTAATGCGATAGAGAGTGTATACGCGGTTAAAACATTGGTTGTTAATGACTGGATCCGAATGTTAGTTATCGATCCAGAAAAACAAACTGTATATACCTATAATGATGGTGAGTGGGATGCCAAACCCCTTTCTGATGCAAATGAATTATCCTTAGCGAAGGAGTCAATGAGACAATGAAAAATCTTAACTTCAGTTCAGTAAAAAAACTTGAAATCATTCTTAGTGGTGAACATCAGGCCTTTGCTACTGATTTACTTGATAATGCTGGTGTTACCGGCTATACCATTATCAATAATCTTTCCGGTAAGGGGCGGCATGGCTTTCATGAAGGTCATCTCATGTTCAATGAAGAGGATGTGTTGATCATGATTATTGTCGCGATCCCTGAAGAATTGGTTGACCCTATTCTTGAAGGGTTAGAGCCGTTTTACAGTGAGCACACTGGCGTTGTATTCATATCTGATATACAAGTAACACGCCTTGTTAAATTTAGAGGTTAAAAGCGTTAGCCTTAAAACCTAAGTTCTCGAACAATAAGTTCCAATACTATAATGAAATAATTAGCGCTTATTCTTCGCTCATCATCACATATGCCATAAATTATTAGTGTATTCGATAATCTATGTAATTTGCAGTTGTCATATAAGTTTGAATTGGAAATAGGCGACTAATAAATTCTTTAATATATTCAATTACATGGTGTGGTATATCTATTTCAGACTATGATTTCTATTGTTATATACGATGGCATTCGTACGTCATTTGCAGCTAATCTTAATATCCTAGCTGAAAGTAAGATGGCATTACATAATTATAAGGTAAATGGGGTTTAGCAATTTATGCGTATATTTAATGAAATTGGTTTGCATAATTTTCGCGGTGATATTTTTGGCGGTATAACCGCAGCAGTTATCGCTTTACCAATGGCGCTAGCATTTGGTGTCGCATCAGGTGCAGGTGCTGAAGCGGGTCTGTATGGCGCAATCATGGTTGGTTTTTTTGCTGCCTTGTTTGGTGGGTCGCCTACACTGATTTCTGAGCCTACCGGTCCGATGACTGTTATCTTTACAGCCGTTATTGCAAAACTGATCGCATCTGATCCTGTCAATGGTATGGCAATGGCTTTCACAGTTGTTATCATGGCGGGTGTTTTTCAGATTCTTTTTGGTGTGATGCGGTTGGGGAAATACGTAACCTTAATGCCTTACACAGTTGTTTCTGGTTTTATGTCGGGTATCGGAATAATTCTCATTATTTTGCAACTTAGCCCGTTGTTGGGTCAAGCTACGCCAGATGGCGGTGTTCTTGGGGTGCTGGAAGAATTTCCTTCATTGATTCAATCTGTAAAGTTTGAAGAAACATCGCTTGCTATACTAACGTTAGCAATTCTATTTTTGTTACCTAAAAGTTTTAAACGTTATCTTCCACCACAGTTGGTTGCATTGGTGCTTTGCACTGTTTTATCAGTTATTTTTTTAGGTTCAGATGAGATACGCCGAATTGGAGAGATCCCAACAGGATTGCCAGAAATTCAAATGCCAGTGTTTAGTGCGGAGCAATGGCAAATAATGCTACTTGATGCCATTGTGCTAGGAATGCTGGGCTGTATTGATGCCTTACTAACATCTGTTGTGGCAGACAGTATTACCCGCAAGCGACATAATTCAGATAAGGAATTAATTGGTCAGGGGATTGGCAATATGATGTCTGGTCTTTTTGGAGGCTTGCCTGGGGCCGGTGCGACAATGGGTACTGTGGTTAGTATTCAAGCAGGTGCACGTACCGCTCTGTCAGGTCTTGTTCGAGCAGGGATCTTGTTAATTGTCGTATTGTGGGCAGCCGACTTGACTTCAGTTATTCCTTTAGCGGTATTAGCGGGTATCGCGGTAAAAGTGGGTATTGATATCATTGACTGGGGTTTTTTGAAGCGTGCCCATCTTATTTCGGGAAAAGGCGCATTAATAACATATGGTGTAATACTGCTAACTGTTTTTGTTGATCTGATTGCAGCGGTCGGGATTGGCTTATTTGTTGCGAATGTTATGACCGTTACGCGCTTATCCGAGTTGCAGGCAGATGATGTGAAAGCGGTAAGTGATCCTGACAAAACAGATCTCGATTTTTCATCTCGTGAAAAAGAATTAATAACACAGGCTGAAGGGCACATTTTGTTATTGTACTTACGTGGTACGATGATTTTTGGAGCGTCAAGAGCAATTACTCGCAAGAACTCAAAAATTGAAGCTTGCCGTGCGTTGGTCGTTGATATGACAGATGTTAATCATCTAGGTGTTTCAGCGGCTTTATCTCTTGAAGAATCTGTCGTTGATATGGTTCGCGCAGGTCGTTCAGTTTATATCGTTGCTCAGGATGGTCAGCCACTTCAACGTTTAGAAAAAATGGGTTTGCTAAATGGTATACCTGAACAAAATGTTGTTACTGAACGTGAAATGGCACTGGAAACGCTAGTAGCAAAAGGTTTCTCATAAGGTTAGTTGGTTAGCAATATATTAAATAAAAAGGCGAGACCAGTGTCTCGCCTTTTTAGGTCTGCGCTCTATTATGATTTTGGCTGATTAGAAAATCAGGTTCATCATAACCATCATCACAATCAAGAAGAGCACAGTCATAATGCCACCGGCACGCATAAAATCAGGTACACGGTAGCCAGCTGGCCCCATGATAAGCGCATTGACTTGGTGGGTCGGTATTAAGAACGAGTTAGATGTCGCGATAGCGACAGTTAAGGCAAACATGGCTGGGTTTGCACCAATACCAATGGCAATGTTCACAGCAAGCGGTACGAGTAATACCGTTGCACCAACATTAGACATAACCAGTGTAAAGAAGGTTGCTAGTACGGCAATTGCTGCTTGAATCACCCACACTGGTGAATTGCCCATTACCGAGAGCACTTGTTCAGCAATCCACTTTGCAGTACCCGAAGTTTCAACCGCAAGACCAAGTGGAATCAATGAGGCAAGTAAGAAAACAGTTTTCCAACTCACTGCTTCATATGCTTCTTCTATGGTTAGTACGCGTGACAATATCATACCCACTGCACCGGTTAGTAATGAAACAGACAGGCGTAAGTCAGTAAATAATACGAGTGTTAGAGCAATCGCGAAAAAGAACGATGCCCATGCCAGTTTTTCTGGACGAAGTTTTTCTGCACGTGGATACTCAGTAGTTACAACGACAAAATTTTGGTCATTTTCAAGGCGTTCTAATACGGTCCAATGAGTATGAACAACAAGGGTATCACCCGCCTGGAATGGAATGTTGCGAATATCCTCACCTTCACGCATCGTTTTTCCATTGCGGTGAAGACCAATCATAGCTATGCCATAGGTTTTACGCATCCACAGATCACAGGCACTTTTACCAATGAGTGTTGAACTAGGTGGAATAACAATTTCGGCAATACCGGCTTTGCTTGGTGCAAGTGAGTCTGAGAATGAGCGTAGTGATTTACGCTTCTTTAAACCATATTTAGTGACGAACTCATTTAAAACATCTGGATCGGCAACCACGCCGAGAACCATTTCAGATTCAATTTTCGTATCACGAGCTAATGAACCAGGGCCAACGCGACTGTCACCACCAAGGCGTTTGCTGGCAATAACACGAATACTGTTACTATTTTCTATTTCGTTAAGTTGTTTACCGATTAGCTCGCTACCTTTAATAACGACAACTTCAGACATTGAATAATTAACTTTATAAATATCCCGGAAGTACTGCATTGGATCGGAACCGCTGGTTGAGCTTTCGCTTTTTGTCGCAGGCAAAACAAAGCGACCGGCCACAATAAAATAAATAATACCGGTGGCAACCAGTGCTAAACCTATAGGAGTCACTGAAAATAGTCCCCAAGTTTCCATTTGCTGATCAGCAGGTAATGCTTGGTTGGAGCTCAGAATTAAATCGTTTAATAGAATTAACGGGCTTGAACCAACCATGGTGATTGTACCGCCGAGAATGGCACAAAAGCCCATGGGCATCAGTAAACGAGACATTGGTAAACCTGAGCGCGCCGAAATTCGTGATACGACAGGCAGGAATAATGCGGCCGCGCCTACGTTTTGCATGAAAGAAGAAATGACTGCAACGGTAGAAGAGATGATAGGGATAATACGGCTTTCTGATGTACCACCGATTTTAAGGATAAATGCAGCAACCTTGCTCATTAGTCCGGTTTTATCCAACCCTGCACCAATGATCATCACGGCGACGATCGACATGACGGCATTTGAACCAAATCCATCAAATAAGTGTTGGGTATCAACTAGACCTTTTTCAATGCCCATGACGGGCGCGAATAGTGAGGTCAACCCGAGTATTACCATAATCGATACCGCGGCCACATCGACACCAACAACCTCAAAGGCGAATAAGTAAATAGTGAGCACTAAAATGGCGCTAACCCAGGCAATTTCTACACTGGGTACAATTGAGGCAAGGTACAGTGCCAGAATGATGAATATAGCAAGAGCAACAAGCTGTTTTGTCGACATGAATTTCGAGTGTTGGTGTGTCTGCTCTTCATCTGACAGGGCGTTCATAATCTACCTCATGGGTTACGGTACTAGCAAATCCATCAGTAAGCGCGTTGATTACTGTTTGGATCCAATTTCACAGCTTAGTCAATAGTCCGAATGGAAAATGCGGAAAAGCTATATTTGTTGCATTGTCGCGATAAGAATTATCACTAAATGGCAACCACACACGCATTATACGTGTTTTAGAAAATGTTCCTATCTCCCTTAGGGGATAGAGGGGAATTAGGTCAGGGCATTCATCACGAGGTAGCCACCGAGCATGACGCCAATCCATAGAACCATGCTGCCGGTCGGCCAGCTTTCTGTGAGGTGGTATTTCGCGAAACGGCCGGTACGTAATGATTGTTGGAAAGAACGCCAGCTGTTTTGAAGTAGCTGCGTCATTGCATGGTTGACGCTATTCATCAGGTTAAATCCTGCTCGTCCGACAGCAGGTAATAATTTACGGTATGACCATTCGATATCGATGTTTACCGAGCGTAATTCGGGTGGATACAAGCCTTGTTTGTTGAGCCAAACAAATGCAAGCGCTGAGAAGAACAGGAGTTGCAGTTGAGCCAGCACATGGGTGAGATCATAAGGCCAGTAATCCATATGCCAAGGTAATAAGGCGTATAGGTACTGTGGCTGCATACCAATAAAGAGACATAAAAAGGCAGCAATGCTCATGGCAACGAGCATATTAGCCGGTGCTTCCTGTGTGCGGATCCCTGAATCATGATGGAAAAAGGCAAAATAGGGCACCTTAATACCTGCATGATGGAAAACACCGGCCGCGGCAAACAGCAGCATGAGCCAAATAATTTCATAACCTTCTTGCAATGTGGCGACCATGATGAGTGATTTTGCAATGAAACCACTGAATAATGGGAATGCAGATATTGATGCAGCGCCAATAATACAAAATGTCGCTGTCCAAGGCATGCTCTTATAGAGACCACCTAAATCTGAACCATTAATATTGTTAACGCGGTACAGTACGGCACCCATCGACATAAATAGTAATGACTTGTAAATAATGTGTGCAAAAGCATGTGCGACGGTACCATTGAGCGCGAGTGCAGTGCCAATGCCAATACCGACAACCATAAAACCAAGTTGGTTAATCATACTGTAGGCAAGTACACGCCGTAGATCATTTTCGATAACGGCATAGAAGATTGGGAAACAGGCCATGGCTGCGCCGACATAGATCAGGAACTCTGTACCGGGGTAGCCGCGAGCAAGGGCATATATCGCAAGCTTGGTTGAAAACGCGGACAAATACACTGTACCCGTTGGCGTTGCTTCTGGATAAGCATCGGTTAACCAGTTATGAAGGAATGGGAAAGCCGCTTTGATGCCAAAGGCAAGTAGAATAAGCCAGCCAGCAGCAGATTCAACACCAATAAAATCAAATGTCGTTGTGCCTGTTTGGTGGAAATACATAAGTGCCCCAGCTAATAGCAAGACACCTGACATCACCTGAAAAATGAGATAGCGAATACCGGCCTTTATCGCGCGCTCTGTGCGGCGTGCCCAGATGAGGAACACTGAACTAATCGCCAGAATTTCCCAGAAGATAAACAGTGTAATTAAATCACCCGCAAACACGGCGCCTAGTGCACTACCTGCATAGATTAATCCTGCTACTTGTTGCACGGTATCGCGGATATGCAGTGCATAGATGGCGGCCATAAGGGCCGCGATATGGAATAGATAACCAAATAGCAAACTAAGTTTATCAACACGCATGAATTCGAGCGTGTAGCTAAATATGTTGGTGGTGTATGAAATATTGTTCGTGACAGCAAGCCCCTCAGTGACAATGAGCGGGACATGTGGCTGCACATCAAACCATAAATGCAAGCCGCCAATTAGGGGTGTGGCGACTAAGATAATATTACGCAATTGCCCACGTGTTACGAGCACGAGTAGTGCCGCAATAAAAAATGGAATAAACGGTGGTAGGTTATTCATCCACATCGTAATAATCTTCCTTTCTCATAACGATTTTGCGTATTTCTGTCGAAATTAAGACAAGAATGACACAGGCAACCAACCCATAAATTGCATAGAAGCCAGGCAAATTTTCCCAAGGGTGATAGGTGTGACGATGGACGATAAAGTCGGCGATAAATAGTAGTGCACAAATAATGTAAAAGCCGCGCAATAGGTAGCTAACATTACGTGGGTTATCGAACAGATAGGTCTTTTCGTCGTTATCTTTATTCGTCATATCAGTTTCCTTTGACGGCAAGTGATGCCAAGTCATAGAAGGGATCAGGATAGAAAAACAGCACAACACACATCAGTGTTGTAAAGCCCATGGCAAGTAGAATAGGGCTAGAGGCTTCATGTATATCATTGAGCGATTCGCCTTGAGCTGGTTTAGAGAAGAACCCGCGAACGGCAATTGGTAATAAGTATGCAATGTTAAGCAAAGAACTAATCATAAACACGCCAAGTAATAGCCATTGCTCGGCATCGACTGTGCCAAGTGCGAGATACCATTTACTCCACATGCCACCAAACGGCGGCAGACCAATAATGCTCAGGCTTGCAATCGTGAAGGCGACAAAGGTGAGTGGCATACGCCTACCCAGTCCGTGCATCTGACTAATATCTGTTTTATGAGCGGCAACAAGAATAGCGCCAGCGGCAAAGAATAAGGTGATCTTAGCAAAGGCATGCATGGCAATATGCATCGATGCACCGATTAGACTCATTTCTGTGGCGATTAATGCACCAAGCACAATATAACTAAGTTGGCTAACTGTTGAGTAGGCAAGCCGTGCCTTTAGGTTATCTTTTGTCATCGCAATGAAGGAGCCTAACAGCACTGTCGTTGCGGCAAACCATATCAACCAGTCACTGGCACCTGAACTTGTAATAAAGTCGCTGCCAAATATATAGAGGGTGACTTTTAATATGGTGAATACACCTGCTTTTACGACGGCGACTGCGTGTAAGAGTGCGCTAACCGGAGTTGGCGCGACCATCGCAGCCGGTAGCCATTTATGAAATGGCATAACAGCCGCTTTACCAATACCAAATATAAAGAGTGCGTAGAGCATGCCTGCGTAGGCAGGATCAAGCTTACCTTCAAGTATCCCGCCGTGTTTAAAATCAAGTGTGCCAGCCACCGACCATGTTATTAGTATGGCGAGTAATTGGAAGCCAATGGAGGTGCCAAGAAGAATGCCAAGATAGATTCGACCGCTACGACGTGCTTCGGCGCTGCCAGAATGGGTTACTAACGGGTAGGTTGATATGGTCAATATTTCATAACACAAAAATAGTGTAAACATATTTGCCGAAAAGGCAGCAGCTAACGCACTACTAATAGCAATGGCAAAGGCTGCATAAAAACGTGTTTGGTTTTTCTCTTGATGACCACGCATGTAACCAATCGCATAGATGGAGGTAACTAACCATAAAGTGCCTGCAACAAGTGCGAACAACATCCCGAGAGGTTCAATTGAAAAGTTAACGCGGATGCCAGGAATGACCTCAAATAGATCAAGCGTTGGTGTCTCACCTGCATTGACACGAAGGAAAAGATTAAATACGAGTACGGCAACACAGCTCGCTGTAATGAGCGTGATTGCTTCACGAAGATTTGGTTTTTTATCGGCAAGTACAATCAATACTGCAGCGACTAATGGCAGCACGAGTGTCAGGATGATCATGGTTTGGCTAGACATGCTCATTAGTATGCACTTGGTAATAAAAGCTTAACGGCTTGTTCAGCGGTGCCGACGGTTAATTCTGTATTGAGACCGAAATAAATGTTGGCAATAACTAGTATCCATGTTGGTATGAGCAGCATGAGTGGTGCTTCGTTAACGTTTGCGTGAGCAGTTTCATTTGCCGGTTTAAAGTACAAGGCTTCGATAAGTTTCCATACATAGATGACAGCAAGTAATGAACCAATCAGGATGACACCAATAATTAACCAGTTTTGCTGTTCCATGGCGGCGAGTACAAGATACCATTTGCTAATAAAGCCAGCGGTACCAGGTACGCCAATTAAACTTAATCCGCCGATGATGATCGCAGCAAAAGTCCATGGCATACGTTTACCAAGTCCAGCCATAGTGTCGATGTTGCTTGAACCAATACGGTAGATAATGGCGCCGATGGCCATGAATAGCGCACCTTTCATTAGGGCATGATTAAATAAGTGCACTAATGTTGCGGTGACGCCAAGTACTGAACCAAAGCCAAGGCCTAGCATCATATAACCGATTTGCGCCACACTTGAATAAGCAAGTAGTCGTTTGCTGTCTTGTTGGTAAATGGCATAAAAGGACATGAGTAAAATGCCAGCAACACACAGTAGCAAGAAAATTTCATCGGTCGGCGATCCTTCGATGAAAGAGAATCCAAAGACGCTAAACATAACGCGAAGCATCACATAGACAGCAACCTTGGTTGCTGTCGCTGCAAGAAACACAGTAATAACCGATGGCGCATAGGTGTATGCATTTGGTAGCCACAGGTGTAACGGGAATAAAGCTAGCTTTAATGCAAAGCCAACCATGATGAAGGCGAATCCGGTTTGAACGGTACGATGTTCTGTGAGTGCGGGTAAGCGCTCAGCGAGATCAAGCATATTCAAGGTGCCCGTCATTGCATACAGCAAGCCAACACCAATTAAAAAGAAGGTCGCGCCAATTGTGCCCATAATAAGGTATTGATATGCCGCGGTAAGTGCTTGTCGTTTACTTCCAAGACTGATGAGTGCATAAGTCGAGAGTGAAGATATTTCTAAGAATACGAAGAGGTTAAAAATATCACCTGTTTGTGTAATGCCAAGTAAACCTGTTAGGCATAACATAAACGCAGAATAAAAGAGTGAAAGTTGCTTTTGAGGTATCTCTTTTTCAACACTGTATAGTGCATAGGGAAGCGTAACAGCAGCAATGGCGGCAACAATCAACGCAACTAAGGCATTAGCTGCATCAATGCGGTATTCGATACCCCATGGCGGTGCCCAACCGCCTAACTCGTAACTAATAACATTGCCCGTGCTTACATTAATAAGTTGCAGGCAAGCCATTGCAAACACAGCGAAGCTAACGAGTGTGCTGACAGCCCAAGGTAGGCGTCCGTTAGGGAGAATGGCAATTACTGGCGCAGCAAGTAATGGCAGAACAACAAGTAATAGGCTTAAATGAGCTTCAATCACAGTGACTGATCCTGATTATGGATATCGTCTTCTTCGATAGTGCCGTAGGCTTCCTTGATGCGTACAACGAGAGCAAGACCAAGTGATGTGGTGGCCACACCAACAACAATGGCGGTTAGAATTAATACGTGTGGTAGTGGGTTAGAATACAGGCTTACATCTGATTCAATGATTGGCGCAGCACCACCTTTTACATTGCTAACGCTAATGTAAAGCATGAACACAGAAACTTGAAAGATATTAAGTCCAGCAATTTTTTTAATTAAGTTACCTTGACTGATAACGGTATAAAAACCTGCCATCATAATAATAATAACTAGCCAGTAATTATAATGCCCAAGAATCCAATCCATCATTACGATCCTTCTTCAGTCTGTCCACGTTCTGCAAAAGCAAAGAAAATAATCAACATGACAGACATGACTGAGATACCAACACCAAGTTCAATGAGTAGAATACCAAGATGTTGCCCCGCAACTTGAGTTGAAGCGAGCACACCATACTCAAGATATTTGCCACCGAGTAATAAGCTTGCAACACCAGTGCCTGCATAAAGCAGTACACCAAAGCTGGCAAGGCTTCGTAATACAAACGGCGGGATGATTTGTTTGGCAGTCTTTACACCAAAAACAAGTGCATAAAGAATGATGCCTGTGCTAAAAATTACACCTGCCTGAAAACCACCGCCGGGCCCAAAGTCGCCATGAAACTGTACGTATAAAGCAAATAAGAAAATGAGTGGAATCAAAAATTTTGAAATAACACGTAGAATCAAGTTATGTTTCATGATCACTACCTGTCGTATTATTATTTTTACTACGTCGTCTTCCACCAATGAGTAACATGACTGCAATTCCAGCGGTAAAAATAACAGTGACTTCACCTAATGTATCAAAGCCACGGTAACTGGCGAGTACCGCGGTAACAACATTCGGTACACCTGTTTCAGGAATACTCTTTTCCAGATAATAAGGAGCGACATATTGTTGTGCAGGTGCTTGTGGGTCACCAAAATCAGGTATGTCTGAAGTGCCATAAATCAACATCGCGCCAGTAATACAAACAACGACAAGTGGTAACCACGGTTTATGTGCTGGTTGTTTTTCTTGTTTGTCTTCAGTGTGACGGTAGGTTAAGGCAAGTGTGCCTAGCATCAGTACAGTAGAAATACCTGCACCAACGGCTGCTTCTGTGAAAGCAACATCTAATGCGTCCATAACGACAAATAAACCTGCGGAAAGAAAACTAAACGAACCAAATAGCATAATGACTGCAAATAAATTACGCAGGTAGATGATTGCAAATGCGTGAACCATCAGCATGGTCAACAAAGTGATATCGACGAGATTATCAAGCATCATTTTTAGTCCAAGGTTTTACGCCACCGAGCATGGCTGCATTCGCAAGTGAATGAGATGCGGTCGGACTAGTAAAAAAGATAAAGGCAAAGATTAAAAATAATTTAAAACTTGCTAGTGTTAGTCCCGCTTGTAAGCCAAGTCCTAATAAAAATAATGCGGCACAAAGCGTATCTGTGGTGCCGGCTGCATGCAAGCGCGTATAAAAATCAGGAAAACGGTGCATACCAATACCACCAATGATGCCAAGAAGACCACCAAGGATAAGGCAAACCCAGCTTAAGAGCTCAATCATGATTGCTCCTTATTGTTGGTCGTGCTGCCATCAGTGTAGAAATTGCCTTGTTCGATTAATTTTAAAACAGCGACGATACCGATAAAGTTAATGAGCGCGTAGACAAGGGCTATATCTAGTAGATCATGGCGATCAGTAACAAAGGCAAAAACAGCAATGAGCAGAATAGTTTTTGTACCAAGCATATTGATGGCAGCAATGCGGTCATAGACAGTTGGCCCGAGTAGGGCACGTGCTAGGGCGAGTAGTATCGTAATAAGGATAGCAATGATTGCAACGGTATACATTATGATGCAATCTCTTCGTTATCAGGTACTGCTTGTGCCATATCACCTGTTTCTAAATCAGCTGCAGTATCCGTTGTTAGCGCGTGTACCCTGATTTCATCACCTTTCATATCCAGAGCCACTGTACCGGGTGTCAATGTAATTGAGTTGGCATAAATAACCTTACTTAGCTCCGTTTGTTTACTAGCAGGGAGGGTAAATACTTTGGGTCTAATACTTGCTGGTCGCAGGATACACTTAATAACAGCGATATTAGCAATGATAATTTCTTTGCCAAGATATAGATAATAGCGAAGCAATCGTAAACTCAGATGAAAAGGCCAGCTTTCATGGTCGATGATATTCATGCGCCGTGATAGGAAAAGCGTTAGTAAGGTAGAGGCAACGCCAAGACCAATGAGGAGGCCTTCAGTGTGTCCTGACAACATAAACCAGAACAGGAATATAAGGCTCCCTGTAATTATTATTCTCATTTAAAACTACGTCCCACTCCACCTACGTATTATGCAGATGAGTATAGCAACCTCATATTTAGATAAAAAGCGCTATCACAATGACAAGATGGTGACGAAAAGTGCTTGTATCGACAAGCCTTATACGTGCAGATAACGTATAATCTGTAGAATAACTAACATATTGAATAAAAACACGAAATGACGATTCCTGCTGACAAACACAAGCGCGCAGATGAGCTGAGCGAACGGCTTAATTACCATAATCATCGCTACTATGTGCTGGATGATCCAGAAATTCCAGATCTCGAATACGACATGATGTTACGTGAGTTACAGGATATTGAGACCCAATATCCAGCGCTTTGTAGTCCTGATTCACCCACACAACGTGTGGGTGCCGCACCACTGGATAAGTTCACTGAGGTGAAGCATGAAGTGCCGATGTTGTCATTGGGGAATGTATTCTCTGAAGACGAACTCAATGATTTTGATCGTCGTTGCCGCGAAGGGTTGGATATCGACAAGATTGAATACGTTGCTGAGCCAAAACTCGATGGGTTGGCGATTAGTCTCTTATATGAAGAAGGGCTGCTGGTTCGTGCAGCGACCCGTGGTGATGGCATGAAGGGTGAAGATGTCACTGCGAATGTTAAAACCATAGGTGCAATACCGCTACGCCTCAGTGGTAAAAAAATCCCGGCTATTATCGAAGTGCGTGGTGAGATTTACATCTCTCGTGATGGATTCGAATCTCTCAATGCGCGTCAACGCGAAAAGGGTGAGAAGACCTTTGCCAATCCGCGCAATGCAGCAGCAGGCTCTCTAAGGTTGCTCGACTCCAGTATTACTGCACAACGCCCATTGACCATGTATTGTTATGCAGTTGGTGTATGCAGTGAAAATATTCTTGCGGAGACGCATAGTGAAGTACTTGAACAATTACGTGACTGGGGTCTTCGTGTCTCACATGAACATGCAGTGGTACAGGGGGCGAAAGGTTGTTACAACTACTATGAAAAATTATTAAAGCGTCGTGATAGTTTGCCATATGAAATAGACGGCATCGTTTATAAAGTAAATCGTTTTGATCAACAGCAAACATTGGGTTTTGTTTCACGCGCACCACGTTGGGCGATGGCACATAAATTTCCCGCTCAAGAAAAAACCACTCAGTTACTTGCTATTGATATTCAAGTAGGGCGAACCGGTACATTAACCCCAGTTGCACGACTTGAGCCGGTAGAAGTGGGTGGTGTAACAGTGACGAATGCCACGCTGCACAATCAAGATGAGATTGAACGCAAAGATGTTCGTGTTGGCGATACAGTTATTGTTCGCCGTGCCGGAGATGTAATTCCTGAGGTGGTAAGCAGTGTTGCATCAGAACGTAAAAAAGGTGCGCGTAAATTTAAATTTCCCACGCATTGTCCTGAATGTGACTCAGAGGTTGTGCGTATTGAAGGGGAAGCCAAAGCGCGTTGCTCAGGTGGTCTGTATTGCCCCGCACAGCGAAAAGAAAGTATTAAACATTTTGCATCACGACGCGCGATGGATATAGAAGGTCTGGGTGACAAATTAGTTGAGCAACTGGTTGATGAAGAACTTATTAGCGATGCTGCAGATTTATATACGTTAAGTGCCGAACAATTGTCAGGCATGGAGCGAATGGGTGAGAAGTCTGCGAACAACTTAATTGCGTCCTTAGAAAAAAGTAAGTCAATTACGTTACCGCGTTTTATTTTCTCGTTGGGTATTCGAGAAGTAGGCGAGGCGACAGCGCGAAGTCTTGCTAATTATTTTGGCAGTTTAGAAAAAATAATGGCCGCCACCAGTGAGGAGCTTGAACAAGTGCCTGATGTAGGCCCTGTGGTTGCACGCAATATTGAGACCTTTGACCATCAATTACATAACCGTGACGTGATAGATAAGCTAATTAAAAATGGTGTTCACTGGGATGATATTGAAGTTAATAGCATAGATGACCAACTTCTGGCAGGAAAAATAATTGTTTTAACCGGTGCTTTATCTATGCCGCGAGGTGAGGCGAAAGATAAACTGCAAGCAATGGGTGCCAAGGTAAGTGGTAGTGTTTCAAAGAAAACTACGGTCGTTATTGCTGGTGCCGATGCCGGCTCTAAATTAACCAAGGCGACTGATTTGGGTATACCTGTGCTTGATGAAACGTTATTGCAGCGATTGTTGCAAGGTGATGTGTCTGTTATTCCTATAGAATAATGTTTAGTAGCCCATTTTTACACTAATGGTTTTATAAACCTTTTCCCTGAAATCATTAGCCGCATTGATGATTTTTATTTCTTGCGGTTTATCAATATTATCGCCGGCAACCAGATTCCTGCCTAATTGAAATGATTTGTTATGTAACGCTATGCAAGTAGGGTTATTAAATATATTTTTACGAGTAATAATGTGTGTTGTGATACCTGACATGAATTTATTATCAGTGCCTCTAAAAAAACCGCCGATTGAGCAAATTTCATAGGGATCATCTTGTGCGAATGCACCTGGAGATGTAATGAGCGATAGCAGGACGATTAAGTAGGCTTTTCTCATGTCACCACTCTATCATTGTTTAATGAGTTTTGGCCACTTTGCATCAGCTCGCGATGTGTAGCCATTAACATTGCTGTTCCAACGCTGTTGTATTGCGGGGGAATAGTTGAGGTAAAGTTTGTTATTAACAATGCTCCATGAATTAGGATCACTGGGCACGATAGTACCTTTTGCCGCGGCGTAAGCGCAGTAGCCGCCGTATTGTGGTGCATACTTTTCGGAGTTGGCGATGAAGAGATTTTTATTTTGCTCGGAATCAAACTGCCATTTCACGCCTTGCCATTCGTGAGTGTGTTTTGAATTACCCCAAACCGGACGTTGCTCGGTGAAATAAGCGACAGCATCATAGCCGCCAATGGCAAGACCTGAGTCATTGTAAACAGGATCGACAGCCCAGACTGTAAGACTAACTGTTAATAGCGTCAGTAGCAGCAAGAATTTTTTAAAAATAATGCGCATGATTAATTATTTGAATAGCTTTTAATATCAATATTCTGATGTTGAGGGATATTGGGTTTGCTATCTTCAAAATCAATCACTTTAATCGTAGCTGTTGTGCGTAACTTCAGAAAGTAGTCTTCGACTTGTCGACGTTGTAACACAATCCGGACACGATCTTTTACTTCTTCATATTTTGGTGGTGGGTTTACGCGTACATCATCAAGATAAAGAATGTGCCAGCCAAAGCGGGTTTTGATGGGTGTTCTTGCGTACTGGTCTTTCTTTAACTTACCAACAGGGGCACGAAATTCAGGAAGTAAATCAAATTCTGATTGCCAACCTAGTAAGCCATCTTCGCTGGCAGAAGGGCCGGTTGAATATTTCTTTACCGTGGCAAGGAAATCAGCACCTTTGTTAAGTTCGTTCATTACGGTTGTTGCATCATCGCCATTAGTGAGAAGTATATGTCGCAGACGGTATTCGGTTAAGGTTAGTTCAGACATTTTTGACTCATAGTCTTTGCGCATTGCTTCTTCAGTTAGCGGGTTTTTTAGCACAAAGTCGTTAAAGGCGGCATTAACCAACAATGTTCTGCGTTGATTTTCTAGCTCTCTTTTTATGTCGGCATTGTTACCCAAACCTTTCTTTTCAGCGTCTTGGAATGCGAGTTCAAAATTAATGAATTCATCTAATAAACGAGCATCAGAGGTTTTATCATCTTTAGCCTTGCCGGCTTTGCGTTGTTTAACATAAGCATTGAAGTTTTTTTCCAGAATGTTTTTGCCATTAACGATCGCAATAACTTCATTGTTTTCGTTGCTGGCCGACATGGGGGCTTTGCTTTCGGATGCAGTCATGTCTTTTTTTATGTTGTCCGTGGTGTTTGATGATTTTTCACCACCACCGCAAGCTGAAAGGAAACTGCTTAGCATGACGCCAATTATTATTGTATTTATTGTTTTCATATTCATTCCTACGTAGTCCTTTTTATTACGATGGAGTTGATGCTTTAATGCTTAATGCATGAATGTCTTTTTGCATCATATCACCTAATGCTTCGTATACCATGCGGTGTCTTTGTAGTAATGACTTGTCGGCAAAGGCATTTGCAACGATGTGCACCTCAAAATGTCCCATGCCTGTTTTAGCACCGGCATGGCCTGCGTGCTTGTGGCTTTCGTCAATCACTTCAACACTATCAGCATTAAGATTGTCTGTTAGCAGTTGTTTGATGCGTGGTATACGTTCACTGTTGTCAATCATGGTAGTACCTTTTTGAATGGCTTGACGGTTACGCGTT
>Ga0316207_10001706_pt1 | contig 25547 bp, 23 predicted proteins | sample 6weekpyrite_MG_FD_204943 | JGI IMG/M metagenome (GOLD analysis project Ga0316207, IMG submission 204943) | Microbial mat bacterial communities from mineral coupon in-situ incubated in ocean water Damariscotta River, Maine, United States -... | ecosystem: Environmental > Aquatic > Marine >... | reverse complement strand
TTATTTAGAAAACGCTCGCCGACTTTGCCAAGCAACTTCGCATTTTTTAATGAACAGTGCTTAAGAATACCTTCGCGTGACTCAAACGTGAGGTTAAGACCAGGGAATTCTGCATATTTTTCTTCCAGCTCGTCGACAACACGAAGCGATTGCAGGTTGTGTTCGAAGCCACCATAGTCGCGCATACAGTCATTGAGTACATCCTGTCCTGCATGGCCAAAAGGGGTGTGACCAAGATCATGAGCAAGGCCGATGGTTTCAGACAAATCCTCGTTGAGATGCAGCGAACGGGCGATGGTTCTGCTTATTTGCGCAACTTCGATAGAATGCGTTAATCGGGTTCTGAACAGATCACCTTCATGGTTAACGAAGACTTGTGTCTTATATTCCAGACGCCTGAACGCCGTGGAGTGGATAATGCGATCACGGTCGCGTTGAAATTCACCTCGGTATGCGGGTGAAGATTCAGGATGGGCCCGGCCAAGGCTGGTTTTACTTTTAGCAGCATATGTTGCAAGCCGGCTGTCTTTCATCATTATCCCTGTTTACTACCATTGAGTGCTTTATCGAGAAGTGCCTGGAGTTTTTCAGTGTCGAAGTCATCGCTGATAAAGCTTTCACCAATGCCCTTCATGAGTACAAGCCTGATTTTTTTCTCGAGGTTCTTTTTATCGACAGCCATAATGTCGAGAAATTGCTGACTGGTCATTTGCCCGGGGGCAATGACGGGTAGATGAGAAGCCTCGAGAATATGGCGAACACGTGCCAGGTCATCGTCGTTTACCCAGCCGTGCATATGAGACAGTTCAGCGGCCATCATCATTCCACATGCCACCGCTTCTCCATGCAACCAATTTCCGTAGCCAGTACCCGTTTCAATGGCATGACCAAAGGTATGACCGAGATTCAGCAATGCACGCATACCGGATTCTCGTTCGTCTGCAGCGACGACATCAGCCTTGTCCTGGCAAGAGCGTTCGATCGCCCATGCAAGCACGGCAGGATCACGGTTAACGATAGCATCGATTTTGCTTTCTAGTGCATCGAAGAATTCAGGGTCATTTATAAGACCATACTTGATGACTTCGGCGATGCCGGCATACAGCTGCCTGTCCTCGAGGGTATTCAGGGTATCTGTATCCGCAATGACACATTGTGGCTGATGAAAGGCCCCAATCATGTTCTTTCCGAGGGCGTGGTTAACGCCGGTTTTGCCACCTACTGAGCTATCGACCTGCGCAAGCAGGGTCGTTGGTATCTGTATAAAATTGACACCACGCTGGTAACTTGCAGCGGCAAAACCCGTAATATCGCCGACGACGCCACCACCAAGTGCTACCAAGGTACAGCGGCGCGTAAAATGCCGTTCCAGCAAGGCGGTATAAACCATATTCAGCGTATCGAGGGTCTTATACTGCTCGCCATCGGGAAGTACAACACTGGCAACATCGAAGCCCTCAAGCAGGCTTAATGTCCGTTCCAGATAAATGGGTGCAATGGTTTCATTGCTGACGATCATGACCTCATTGCCGTGTATATGTGGGCGAATCAGATCTGGATTATCGAGCAGGCCGGCCCCGATGTGGATCGGGTAGCTACGCGTGCCGAGGTCGACGTTTAAGGTTTTCATAATCCGGCTATCTTGGAGTAAATAACTATGGATTATATATTGTTTGCATGATCAATGTCTTGCATGGTTAGGGAAATTAGCCATCGGCCAATTTTTGCATAATGGCAGTGACCACCTTGTGAACAGTTTGGCCATCCGTTTCGACAATATGGTCGGCAACTTCACGATATATAGGGTCACGATGTTCAAGTAACTCGGCAATGCGCTGTTTTGGATTATCGGTTTGTAGCAGTGGGCGGTTCCGGTCGCGGTGTGTGCGTTGGTAGAGCTGATCGATACTGCCATGCAGGTAGATAACAATGCCTCTTGATTGCAAGGCGACGCGGTTACTCTGTGCGAGAACGGCCCCACCGCCTGTGGCGAGGACTAATCCGGCTCGCTGAGTCAGTTCATCAATGACCTGCGATTCACGGCTACGAAAGCCTTGTTCGCCTTCAATGTCGAAGATTGTGGGTATGTTTACACCCGTACGGTCTTCAATCTCTTTATCACTGTCGACAAATTCACACTTCAGTGTCTTGGCTAGTTGCCTGCCTACTGAGGTCTTTCCGGCTCCCATGGGGCCGACAAGAAAGATGTTTGTGGACGGTTTCATCATGTTTTTAACTATTCATAAAAAATCGGGGCCGTTACGGCCCCGATTGTGACGTGCGATGTGCCAAGGATCAATTAAGTCGTAAAGTATCCTTGATAATCTTTGGCGTGACAAAGATAAGCAATTCCTGTTTTTCATCAACATTGGTTGATTGTTTGAACAGGAACCCGACATAGGGCAGGTCACCAAAGAACGGTACGCGTGTGGAGTCATCTCGCGTTTCACGGCGGTAGACCCCCCCAAGTACCACGGTTTCACCGTTATCAACCAGAACCTGTGTTGTGACTTCTTGCGTATCAATACTTGGAACCGAGGAGCCATCAAGAATAATAAGCTGACCAACAGTATCCTGGGTGACGGTCAGGTCCATAATGACACGGTCATCCGGTGTAATTTGTGGAGTTACACGTAGGCTCAATACAGCTTTCTTGAAGGTAATGGTTGTTTCACCATTAGCGGCCGTTGTCAGGAATGGTATTTCTGTACCCTGCTCAATGTAGGCCTCTTTCTGGTTAGCGGTAATGACGCGAGGGTTTGAAATGACCTCACCACGGCCTTCTTGTTGCAAAGCAGATAGCTCAAGTTGTAACAGGTTGCCAAATGGCAATTTGGCGATGGCCAGGCCGATACTGGCAGCGACTGCATCGACCGGCGCGGCAGGCAGGTTGACATTCAAGCCATTGTTACCAAGTGGTAAGGCGCCAAACTGGATGGCGTTGTTAGCACCTGTTACATCGCCCGATATCGCAATGCTGGTGCCATCAATGCGTTCTTCAAATGATTCGCTGCTAAGATTGGAAACACCAAACCTGACACCAAGGTCCTTACTAAAGTCATCGTTGGCAATCACGACACGCGATTCGATAAGCACCTGTCGAACTGGGATATCGAGGGTAATGACAAGTTCTCGAATCTGTGCAAGCTTATCAGCAGTATCTTGTACTAACAGGGTATTGGTGCGCTCATCCAGAGTGACGTTACCGCGTATTGATAACAAAGTATTGTCTTCAGATTTAAGTAAGGCGGCAATGTCTTCTGCCTTGGCATAGTTGACCTGGATGTACTCAGAACGTAGCGGTGCAAGTTCCTCAATTTGCTTTTGAGATTCAAGCTCAAGTTTTTCGCGTGCTGCAATTTCCTCTGTCGGTGCGACGAGGATGACGTTGCCTGTTTGACGCTTGGACAAACCTTTTGTCTTAAGAATAATATCCAGGGCCTGATCCCAAGGGACGTTCTTCAAACGCAGTGTAATGTTACCCTGGACAGTATCACTGGTGACAAGGTTCAGGCCGGTAAAATCAGCAATGAGCTGCAACACGGCACGAACATCAATATTCTGGAAATTCAGGGATAGTTTTTCACCCACATAGCCGAATTTACGCTTCTTAAGTTCAGCCTGTTTTTCCTTGCTTATTTGACGAACATCAATGGTCATGACGTTATCTGTCTGGAAGGCAAGATGTTCATATTCAGCAACAGCCGGTTCGATAATGACACGAACGTTATCGCCACGCTGGAAGGCATCGACAATCTTCACAGGTGTTGCAAAGTCGACGACATCAAGGCGACGCTGGAGTTTTTCAGGGAGCGTGCTATTGAGGAAGTCAGCAACGATCTTGCCACCTTCCTCGCGCATATCGACAATCGTTTTAGGGTCAGAGAGCGTGACGACAATGCGACCTTCACCTTTGACACCGCGTCTGAAATCAATGTTGTTGACACTGTGTTTACCGGTCTCAATTGCAACCGCGGCAGGTGTTTCAGCTGCAGTGGTCGTACTGCGGCTATTGCCACCGGTATCGAGGCTGACGTAATAATCATTTCCTTTGCGTTTGATGGTGTAAGGAACGAGCTTGACGAGGTTTAGGACCACGCGAGTACGACCGCCTGCTTCAACTGTTGTAACACTGCGTGCAACACCGACACTAATAGACTGTGATTTCTTTTTTAGTTTGCTGGTTGTGTCTGAAAATGTCAGTGCAATACGGGCAGGATTATCGGTTGTAAAACTAATCGGCTCTTTTACGTCGCCTGACAGGCTTATTTTAAGCTGCACCTGGTTGCCGGGCAGTGTTGAGTATGAGACCTCATCAAGAGTAGCGGCAGCGAAGGCAGAGACTGGCATTAACACGAAACTGAATAAGGCGAATATCCATGTAATCGCACGTTTCAGCACTGTACTGTGTTGTGTCAGTGTAGTTGGGTTATTTCTACTCATTATTCTATTCCCCTCATTCTTCACTCAGGGCAATGGAGGCATCACGCTCACGCCAGCCCCCAAGTCCATTCGGTATGATTTCGATGAGATCAATTTTATCTTCAGAAACGTTAATAACACGACCATAGTTTTGGCCAAGGTAGTTACCTGTAACGATGCGATGTATACCACCGTCAGGGTTGTTTGCGATTTTTACTATGGCCCACAATGTGTCATCGCGTTGCAGCGTACCAATCATGCGTAATGCATCGAGCGGATAGGCTTCAAGGGCCTCTTTACGATGGTTTGTTGGCGGCCGGACATTGCTGTCGGTATCAGCAACGGCAGCTTCATCGGTGGCAACAATATTCTTGAAGGGGTCGCGTCGATTGCTTTCCCGGTAGAGGAAAGTTTCGTAGGGCTGTATATCAGGAAGTGCATCAATGCTGGTGACTTTCGCTGCTTTTTTATTGGTTCTATCGACAAAGTCCTGCAAATCCTGATGCTGTGTACCTGTGTCACACGCTGATAGAAATAGCCCAAGGCTGCCGATAGAGAGTATTTTTATAAACTTTGGGAGCCATGTGTGGTTCATTTTTTGGCCCCCTTGGTATTTTTATCACTGGGATCTTCAGCTATTTCTTCAATGTAGCGGTAGGTTTTAGCGGTGGCTTCCATCACGAGCAGACCGGCTTTCCCCTCTTTAATGGAAAAGTCATGCAAGGTAACAATACGCGGTAGCGCCGCAACGCCACTGACAAAATTACCAAACTCATGATATTCACCCGTGACACGTAATCGGATAGGTAGCTCTGCGTAGAACTCCAGGGGTATCTCAGGGTCAACCTTGAAGAGGTCAAATTCGAGCCCACTTGCCAAGCCTGTCTGGGAAACATCGACCAGCAACTCGGCTACTTCTGTCTTACTTGGCAGCTGTTTTAACATTGCACCAAATGACTGTTTCATGTCTGTCATTTGTTCTTTATATAAACCGATATTGGCGGCCTTTTTGGCGTTACTCTTGTACTTGGCTTTGAGCTCACGTTCTTTTAGTTCGATTTTTTCAAGCTCTGCAAGTTGTTCTTTGGTATCAAACCAGTAGCCAGCAAACAGTATGGCTATACACACAGCTGCAATTGCAAGTGCTTTTGCAGCGGCAGGCCAATTACCGATATCTTCAAAATCAAGCTCATTGAGTTCGGACAAATTCATTGTGCGTCCTCCTGTTCAGCTTGAGCGGCCGCCTTTTTTGCTGCAGGCGTGGTTTGTTTTACAACGAGGGTAAATTTGCTGATGCGTTGTCCCTTAATATTTTCGGTATTAATGACATCCAGTCGTGGATCCGAGAGCCAGTCGGCATCATCAACTTTACGCATGTAGGATGAAACACGTGCATTGGATTGAGCAAAACCATCGAGCGTAATCAGCGCACCGGTATTTTTGATTCCGGTAAGGTAAACACCGTTTGGCATAGTGCTGACCATTTCATCAAACACATGTACGACCTGGGGGCGTGAGCTTTGCAGCTGTTGAATAATATTCATACGTGCCAGCAGGTTCGATTTTTCTTTTTCAAGATTCTCGATCTCACTAATACGCGCTTTAAGGATCTTATTCTGGTTAACAAGGAAGTTATTGCGTGATTGCTGGTAATCGATCAGGCCACTCATACGAACGTGTACGAGGAGGATGATTGCGATCATGAGAACGGATGCCAAAATAGTAACAGTCTGGAACTTTTTTAGCCTTTCCTTGCGCTGTTCCTCGCGCCAAGGTAATAGGTTAATTCGTGCCATTAGCTAAAACTCCTTAATGCCAGGCCGCAGGAGATCATCAGTGCAGGCGCATCGTTACTGAGCGTTTGGGCCTTGATACGGGATGATAGCGACATGTTAGCAAACGGGTTTGCAACCGTGGTGTTTGTTCCAAGTTTGCCCTCGATCAGTTCATCCACACCGGGTATTGATGCACTACCACCCGCCAGGATGATGTGATCAACACTATTATATTGGCTGGAAGAGAAGAAAAACTGTAAGGAACGACTCACCTGTTGCGCCATAGCTTCTTTGAACGGCTCGAGGACCTCTGGTACGTAGTTATCAGGCAGGCCGCCTTGTCGTTTAGCCATACCAGCTTCTTCATACGACAGGCCATAGCGACGCTGTATTTCTTCGGTGAGCTGTTTGCCGCCGAACACTTGTTCGCGCGTATAGATGATTTTACTGTCATGCAGGACGCTCAATGTCGTCATGGTTGCACCAATGTCGACAATTGCAACGGTTTTATCAACACCTGAGTCAGGGATTTGGTCAGCAAGCAGGTCGAAGGCGTTTTCCATCGCATAGGCTTCAACATCGACCACTGAAGCCTTTAGCCCACCTATTTCACAGGCTGCAATACGGACATCGACATTTTCACTACGCGAAGCGGCTAATAGCACATCGACACGATCATCGTCCTTGCCTGAACTTCCTATAATTTCAAAATCGATATTCACTTCTTCAAGTGGATAAGGAATGTATTGGTCGGCTTCAAGCTCGATCTGGCTGGCCATTTCATCATCGGACAGTGTCGCAGGCATCGAAATAACTTTCGTGATCACCGCAGAACCGGCCACAGCGACTGCCGCGTTACGGGTTTTAGTCCCAGAACGTTTGACTGCGCGACGAATAGCTTCGCCTACCGCTTCGACATCACTAATATTCTTTTCAATGACGGAATTAAGCGGCAAAGGCTCAACGGCATAGCTTTCTACACGGTATCGGCCACCAGACTGACTCAACTCAAGTAGCTTGACAGCCGTAGAGCTGATATCTAACCCCAGTACCGGGGGCTGCTTTTTTGAGAATAAACTCGAGAAGGCCACCTTATTTTCCTTTTTATCATCCGTGGTTACGGGCTTTATATGTTTATCTACATTAAATACCAGAGTCAACTATTTATCAATATTAATTATTGAGTAAATGCAGTATCGTAAACATTTATAAGTACTTTATAATCGATCTTTCAGGTACACACCTTGAAGCGGTTCACATACTGAGAATCAATTGCTTACACTGGCTTTATGAAATTTTTCCTTAAATTCCTTCGTCTTAGCCTAATTTGGCTGTTTACAGGCTTTACCCTGGCCATATTACTGATGGCGGGTACGTATGTTTATCTTGCCCCGGATTTACCTGAAATCGATACCTTAAAGGATGTTCAGCTGCAAACCCCGCTGCGTGTCTTCTCACGAGAAGGTGCCCTTATCGCCGAATTTGGTGAAAAGAAACGCTCACCCCTTAATTATGCCGAGGTGCCGGACTTGATGGTAAAAGCCGTGCTGGCAGCTGAAGATGATCGTTTTTTTGAGCATCCAGGCGTCGATTATCAGGGTATTTTGCGCGCAGTTATCCATTTGGTAAAGACTGGCAGGAAAGGTCAGGGTGGTTCGACCATAACGATGCAGGTGGCAAGGAATTTTTTCCTGTCACGTGAAAAAACCTACCTAAGAAAACTTAATGAGATCTTCCTCGCACTGAAAATTGAACGCGAGCTTACCAAGCAGGAAATCCTCGAGCTATACCTGAACAAAATCTACCTGGGTACACGGTCATACGGCGTGGCGGCGGCTGCCCAAGTATATTATGGTAAAAATATCAAAGACTTAAGTGTAGATCAGTTTGCCATGATCGCAGGTCTGCCCAAGGCACCCTCAAAATATAACCCGATTGCAAATAACAAGCGTGCCACGATACGAAGAAATTACGTGCTTGGCAGAATGCATGAACTCGAATTCATTGATCAGTCCACCTATAACAAGGCGATCGAGATTGAAGACAACGCCAAACGCCATGGTCTGAGTATCGAGTTAAATGCACCCTACATGGCAGAGATGGTGCGTGCGGAATTGGTCAAGCAATACGGAAATGACGCTTACACGTTAGGCTACAGGGTCTACACAACACTGGATACCCGTTTGCAGCGGTTTGCCAATAACGCCTTGCGTCGAAATATTCTCGAATACGACCTTCGTCATGGGTATCGCGGCAGTGAAGGCCATATAGAGCTCGAACCTGACTTGTTAGCCGCCTTGCCTGAAGTTGAGGCCCCCGTGCTGAACCAGCCGGGTTCGGCAGCTGGTCCACAGCGGGTAGTACCGCCTGATTTGTCGTTGGTGATGACGGCTTCTGTTCGAGAGCAATTGAAAGATATCCCGGTCGTTGGTGGGCTAGTGCCTGTGGTTGTTCTCTATCTTGAAGATCAAGCCATGACAGTATTGCATGTAGACGGCCGGCTCGAGCGAGTTGCTTGGAAGGGGCTTAAATGGGCGCGAGAGTATAAAGACGAGAATCGACGCGGACCAAGACCTAAGTTTGCGTCAGATATCGCCAATCAAGGTGATATTGTTCGCCTGGCGACCAATAACGCGGGTGAAGTACGGTTGGCACAAATTCCTGCCGTCAAAGGTGCATTAGTGAGTATGACACCGGAAACTGGCGAAATACGATCCCTGGTCGGTGGCTTTGATTTTTACTACAGCAAATTCAACCGCGTCACGCAGGCTTATCGTCAGCCTGGTTCCAACTTTAAACCTTTCATCTATTCAGCCGCACTGGACAGTGGCTATACTGCAGCAAGTTTGATCAATGATGCACCTGTCGTGTTCGAAGATGCGGGTCTGGAAAACACATGGCGACCCGAAAATTACAGTGGCAAGTTTTTTGGTCCAACGCGACTGAGAGTTGGATTGATGAAATCACGTAACCTGATTTCGATTCGCCTGCTGCGTGCAATTGGTATCAAGTATGCGATTAACTACGCGAAGAAATTCGGCTTCGACGAAAAGCGTATTCCAAAAGATTTATCCCTTGCACTCGGGAGCACATCACTAACGCCCATGGATTTATTGACGGGTTATGCTGCGATCGCTAACGGTGGCTATAGAGTATTCCCAAGTTTTATTCAGCGTATTGAAGACAGTCGAGGGGAAGTGATTTACCAGAACAACCCCGTGCAGGTATGTCATGAATGTGAAAAGCAGGCTGAGCTTGAACTGCAACGTGCACTACAAAGAGAAATCGCTGAAACAAATGGTGATGTTGAGGATACGACAGCAGATGATATTGATAATCGTGTAGAACAAAACACGGTGCAGAATGATGAAAAAGATCTCACGTCAATCCGTGTCGCCGAACGAGTAATGACTGAACAAAATAATTACATCATGCGTAGCATACTCAGTGATGTCATACGCAGTGGAACTGGACGACGTGCACGCAAGATTGGTCGTGCTGACCTGGCAGGTAAGACGGGTACAACGAATGAACAAAAGGATGCATGGTTTTCGGGTTACAGCAGTACGTTGGTGACAACGGCATGGATGGGTTTTGACCAGCATCAACCTTTAGGTGCAAAAGAAACCGGTGCCAGTGCAGCACTGCCAATGTGGATTTATTTTATGGAAAATGCAATGAAAGGTGTTCCTGAAAAAGTACTTGAAGTACCTGCAGGAATTGTTTCGGTAAGAATTGATCCGGAAACAGGTTTGCTTGCTGCACAAGGTCAAACGAATGCAATTTTTGAAACATTCCGTACCGTCAATGTTCCAAAAGAAACGGCGCAAGTGAAGATTGTGAAGGACAAAAACACCAATGTTCCAGATGTACAAGTGCCGGAACAAATTTTTTAACCAATACAAGATCTAAAAGCCATGAGTCGAAAAGCTCACCGCATAGATTCAAATACCCGTCAGCGTCTTGCCCAGGACGCTGCGCGGCTGATGTCTGAACACGGTATTAAAGATTATCGCATTGCCAAGCAAAAGGCTGCCAGCAGTTCAGGCGTCACAGATAAATATGCTTTGCCGAGTAATAGTGAAATCGAACAAGCGTTCATGGAGTATCAACGCTTATTTCATTCGGATAAACACCCCCGGCACTTAAAGCAATTGCGTGAGACCGCTGTAAAAGCTATGCGTATGTTGGAACCATTTCAGCCACGCCTGGTAGGGTCTGTGCAGCGTGGCTCTGCAGGCGAACACTCGGATGTAAACCTGCATGTATTTACTGACAATCCTGAGTCAGTCGGAATTCACCTGGATAAACATACTATCCCTTATCAACAAACCGAAAAGAGATTTCGTATCAGTAAAGAACACTATGAAGTTTATCATGGTTACAGTTTTATAGCGGGCAATACGCCAATTGATATAGTGGTGTTTCCTGTCGACGGTCAGCGTCAGGCACCCTTGTCACCGGTGGATGGCAAACCGATGCAACGTGATGATATTAACAAGGTAGAGTACGATATGGAGCATGAAAGTTTATTGTGAAATGTATAGTACGATCCCGTTAAACAAGGAACAGGTTTAAATATGAAAAAACTGCAAACGATAATAATGAGTTTAATGTTTGTATTCTCATCCTCGGCCAGTGCAGGGATCTATGCGGATGATTTATCCAGGTGTTTGGTTGAGTCCTCAACAGAAGACGATAAGATTAAATTTGTGAAGTGGATGTTTACTGCCATGGCATTGCACCCTGCAGTCAAGGATCTTGCAAAAATCGAAGCAGGTCAAAGAGACACAGCGAATAAAGGTATGGCGGAGATTATGATGCAACTTATTTCCGTGAGATGCCTTGACCAGTCAAAGAAAGCACTGCAATACGAAGGAAATATTGCAATTCAGTCAAGCTTTCAATTGTTTGGTCAAATAGCCGGCCAGGAACTTTTTTCTAACCCTCAAGTAGCAGGTGGGTTGTCGGGTTTGCAGAAACATTTCGATACAAAAGTGCTGAATCAGCGCCTTGGTGTGACGAAATAATTTTGTTGAGTACCTCAACTTTCGGGTTTAGGCAAACGAGGGTATGACTGGAAATGGCCGAAGCCAGGCACCCATCAGTCAACATTACTAAAAAAAGCCCCACCAGAGATGGCGGGGCTTTTTAAATTATTTATAAGCACTATCAAATTTGGTTACCCATATGCGCTTATCGGGTTTGTTAGCCCAGTCGAAGCCCATTTGGTAGATAAGGCTGGCAATTAATACCCCGTTGTAGGTGAATGGTGAAAGGTTGGTTTCACTGAAGTGTTTTTTATGACGGACATCGTCAGGAAAGGCTTTATCCGGCGGGTTAGGACCATTTGTGCGTTTGGTACCGGTCTCGTCATAACCATACAGGCTGGCGTAACCGAGTGACCAGTAAGTGATATCACCCAGTGGTACTTCATAGGCAACATCTTTCGGTGTGCACCACTCGAACGGCGCTACCTTTTCTGATTTTTTTGAACTGTGCCAAAGTACTGCCGAGACACTCCAACAACCACGTTCCTGTCGTTCTGTATGCAGTAATGGGAACTGGGTGTTATGAAACCGGGGTTCACTATGAACGGTTAGCGCAACGCGCGGGTATTGTTTACTTTTATCCAGTTTGGAATCAAAAACGTGATCCAGGAAAATATTATTCAGTGCTGTTGCTTTCAGGGTGCGACCGCCCTTGCCAAGATTACTAGCGCTTGATCCAGAACTGCCCGGTTGGCGCTTGTTGGCATTATTGACGGCATCAGAGGCCGCTTTAGTCGTGGACTCAATGGCGCCACCCACTTCTTTAGCAACGTTATTAAGCGTACTTTCAAGATCGTTAAGAAAGTCGAAGGCGTAGGCGTTGAGAGATAGACCGGTTAGGAGCGATGCGAGACACACGCGTGAAAGCATAGAGAGGTGTTTCATATAAACATCCTTGTTAGTGGTGAACGCTCATTCTTGAGCGGGTTACTGTATTCAAAATCTATGGCCAATTATATCGGATAATTTTACGTTAGGGTAGTTTAGGCGAGATAGTGAGATTAAAAAAGCCCCGCATTGCGGGGCTTTTTACTAGCCAAAACGAATAAGGACTACCTTTTCATCGAATCAAAGAACTCGGCGTTGTTCTTGGTGGCCTTCATCTTATCGAGCAGGAAACCCATTAGAGGTAGGTACTCAATAATTTCAATGAAAATGTTTATAGTATTTTATGTCGGCAATATCGAGAATTTGTTTGTCACCGTCACTGTCGCCGTAGGCATAGATAGCATCATAACTGGAAAGGTCATATTCTTGTAGGATCCGGTTTAGCTTTTCCTCGCCATGGCAGTTCGGTGTGGCAAATTTGCCTGATAGTGTATTGCTATTGATCTCGAGGCGCGTCGCGATCAGTGCCAGACCATGTTGCTCACACCAGGCCTTCAGCCAGGACTCCATCGATGCAGATATGATAACAACTTCGTGCCCCTGGCTGATGTGCCAGTTAATCTGCTGCATTGCATTATGCCTGACAATTTCAGCAAGGTGTTCTGACGAATACTTGTCAGCAGTAGCCTGGAACCTGTCAGCATCCCAGCCCCTGAAAAAGTGAGATATGAGCATTTCCTTGGAGCGGTGATTTGATATGAGCTTCAGCTTGTACGCGACAAGTATAGGGCTGAGTTGTAGGAGTCCAAGATAGTAGGCCGGCTTGCCGACAGCAAACTGGATAAAATCAGCAAGGCTATCCTTGTGCGTGATGGTTCCATCAAAATCGAACAGGGCTATATCCATTGCGATAATTACCAAGGGAAACGTGTTTTGTTACAGGTAAGTAATCGCATGAGCCTATATGTTGGTCCGTTTGAAGAGCCACTCGGGGATAGCCCTTATAATCAGCATGATCCATCGCCATATCCTTTTCGTATAAATAACATCCTTACCAGATTGCTGTGCTTTGTAGATGTGTTCTGCAACCTCCCCAGGTTGTGTTGTTAGTGGACCAGGTAAGTCCATGTTAGCTGTCATACGTGTCGAGACAAAGCCAGGTTTAACCGTGAGTACCTGCACGCCTTTGTTATTTAGCCTGTTCCGCAGACCAGACAAGTAGGTACTCAGTCCAGATTTCGCCGAACCATACAGGTAATTACTCTGCCTGCCACGGTCGCCGGCTACTGAACTGATACCGATAATAAAACCATGACCACGTGCCTCGAAATCATTGGCAATGATGTTTAGCAGGTTGACGATGCCGGTATAGTTCGTGTTGATGATTCGTGCCACCTCGTCAAAATCATACTGAGCGGTTGCCTGTTCACCGAGATAACCGGCTGCAACGAGAATACCCGCAGGTTTTTCTTCGAGGGCATCGTAAAATCCTTTGTGTGAGTCATAGTCGAGGATATCGAGAGCAAGACTCTGTGTATTTCGGCCTGAACGTATCTTCAGATCCTGGACAAAGCCTGTCATGTCGTCCGGGCTTCTGCAGGCGAGGTAGAGATCAAAGCCGTGAGACGCATATTCTCTCGCTGTCGCTTTCGCAATATCGCTTGTTGCACCAATTACAAGCAGGTAGCTCATATTACAGTCCCAATCGTGTTGATTGAAGTGAGTTGAATTTAGTATCCATTTGGTGTTCCTTGCGTAGATTTCGAAATGTCTCGACCTGTGGGTAGCCCTGTTCGAGCATGTCCTGGCTCATCCGTGCATCTTTGGTCAGGTAGATACGGCCTCCATGATCGAGCACAATCTGATCCAGCAGATCCAGTAATGCAAATACACCGTCGTCAACCTTGAAATCAAGTGCCAGTGTATAGCCTTCCATAGGAAACGACAGGTAGTTGTTGTTAGCTTCACCAAACAGTTTTAGAACGGCAAGAAACGACGGTTTACCTGAAGCAGAGATCGTGGTGAGAATTTTTTGTAGGCCTTCAAAGCTGGATTGCTTCGGTAACGCGCACTGGTATTGCACAAAGCCTTTACGGCCATAAATCCTGTTCCAGTTCCGGATAGCATCGAGCGGGTAAAAGAAACTATCGATATTGACACGTTGCCTCGACACACCATTCCTGGCACGGTTGTAATACAGCCAATTAAATGTTTTTACACTGTAGCTGTTTAGGGTGAAACTGGGCAGGTTAAATGGGATGTTAAGACGCTTGCATGGCTTATAATCGAGATCACCGTCATTGGTAAATTCACCTGTCATAAGCAGGCACCTTCCGAGTTCATTGCCGCTCGCATAGCAGTCAATCCATGCTACCGAGTAGGTATTATCGCTACAGGATTCAAATGCTTCGAAAGTTTCTTCGAGGTTGGTTGTTTTCATAGTGACCTGGTCTATGTATTGCGAGCAAATACGTTCCAAGTGTATACGTGCGTCAATAATTATGCCGGTAAGCCCCATGCCACCACATGTGGCCCTGAATAACGCTGTATTTTCATCGCGACTACAGCGGACAATATTGCCATCGGGCAGCATGAGGTTAAAGAACTCGACACACTCACTAAAGCAACCGGCCACATGGTGGTTTTTACCGTGAACGTCACTGGCTATGGCGCCGCCAACCGTGATCAGTTTCGTGCCAGGTGTTATCTTCGGGAACCAGCCTCGTGGTACAAATGTTTCAATGATTTCTGACAGTAGCACACCTGCTTCGACATCGAGCTGGCCAGAGGCTTCGTCGAAGTCGAGGAAGTAGCCATGTGGCCTGACCTGGATGATGTGACTGGCGAGTGAACTGTCTCCATAGCTCCTGCCGTTGCCTCGTGGGATCAGGTCATCATTATCTGTGACGACATTGCGCAGTTTCGTGATGTTTTCAAAATCGAGCAGCTTGCTCGTGCTTGTCGGGTATCTACCCCAGCCATGCATGTTCATGTGGCTGTTTCCCTGAACACAAAATGCTTATCGAGAAAAAATTTTAGTGTATAGCCAATTGCGAGCCCGGTTACGGCACCATAGTATTTGGCATTGTCCGAAGCGATAAAATGATCAAAGCCAATTTCGGTGACCCAGAAAATTAGCGTTGTGCCAATGCCTGTTGAGGTATACAGGGCAAAACATTTTGCGTCGTGTGTTCGGCTTTGTGGCTTATGATAGAAAATGTATTGTTTGTCGAGTACGTATTTGCTGACCAGTCCGGCGAGTGTCCCAGCAAACATGGCAACATATAGGTCTGCCGGTCCGCTATAGATACTGAAAGACAGGTACTGGAAGGCAAGGTTTAGCAGGGTGGCGATGATCGCGAAGACGATATATTTAATAGCGGTCATAGGTAGATGATCCATGCGAACGCAAACAACCAAGCTGCGATGGTTAGCTGGATAAAACGGTCTGTAAGTACTACCCGGGTTGGAGAGCCGCTATTTTTATCTACAAAAGCAATCTGCATGTAACGCAGGATACCCAGTATCACGAACAGTGATGTAACGTACAGGTAGTCACTCTGGAATTTCTGTGCGATGGTGGCGGATGTCGTGTAGAGAATATAGGCAACGATGACAACGGAAGCCATGATCATCATCGCGCCATCGATAAGTTTCAGGTTATACCCATCGATGACTTTACGGGCTTTCTCCCCTGTATCTAGGAAAACGAGTACATCGTCACGGCGCTTGGCGAGTGCAAGAAACATTGCTAGCAGGAATGTCATAATCACAATCCACATTGATAAGGGTACACCGGTAACTGATGAACCGACAAACAGGCGCAGCACGAAGCCTGTTGCGATCACCACAACATCGAGGATAGCGATATGTTTGATATGGGTGCTGTAAGCGACGTTCATGGCGACATAGGCAACGAGTATGGCCAGCGCATTTAGTGACAGCCAGGCCATTATCGCGCTGCCTGAAATAAAGACTACCAGTAGCATAATAATTGCACTGGTCTTTGATACTGAGCCAGATGCGAGTGGGCGGTTTTTTTTCTTTGGGTGTAGGCGATCTTCTTCGATATCGTGGTAATCATTAAGGATATAGATCGCGCTGGCAGTCACGGAGAAGGCGATAAAAGCGATAAAGGCGTTAAACAGTAGTTCGGGATTGGCGACTTCGCCCGTAAAAAATATCGGCAAGAAAATAAACGTATTTTTGATGTACTGTTCTGGTCGTGCCAGCTTGATCAGATCTTTCATAATTATTTTATAAGTTAGATTTTTCCTTAACGCCCGGTTTGCCAGCCCCCCAGCCGTTACAATCTCCGAGGCGATGCGATACCTATTATACTAGTCGGAAAAGCTAATCTTGCCAAAAATGACTGTCTGGTCACGTGTTGCAAGTATTCATGACAGGCAGTATCAACAAAAAGCCCCGTATTGCGGGGCTTTTTAATACATCACGACAAGAAAATATTACCGCTTCATCGAGTCAAAGAACTCGGCGTTGTTCTTGGTGGCCTTCATCTTGTCGAGCAGGAATTCCATCGCGGCGAGGTCTTCCATCGGGTGTAACAGCTTGCGCAGGATCCACATCATCTGCAGTTCGGCTGGTTTCGTCAGCAACTCTTCACGACGTGTACCTGAGCGGTTCAGGTTGATGGCCGGGTAGATGCGTTTCTCGGCAATACCGCGATCCAGGTGCAGTTCCATGTTACCGGTGCCCTTGAATTCTTCGTAGATAACATCGTCCATACGTGAACCTGTTTCAACCAGTGCGGTGGCGAGAATGGTCAGTGAGCCACCTTCTTCAATGTTACGTGCAGCACCGAAGAAACGTTTCGGGCGTTGCAGGGCGTTGGCATCGACACCACCGGTGAGTACCTTGCCTGATGATGGCACGACGGTGTTGTAGGCACGTGCCAGACGTGTAATCGAGTCGAGCAGGATGACGACGTCTTTCTTGTGCTCAACCAGGCGCTTGGCCTTTTCGATGACCATCTCGGCAACCTGTACGTGACGGCTGGCTGGCTCATCAAACGTTGATGAAACAACTTCGCCGCGCACCGAGCGTTCCATTTCGGTGACTTCTTCCGGACGCTCATCGATGAGCAATACGATAAGGTGGCAATCCGGACAGCTCGCAGTAATCGACTGGGCGATGTTCATGAGCATCATCGTCTTACCGGCCTTCGGTGGTGAGACGATCAGGCCACGCTGGCCCTTACCGATGGGTGAGGCCATATCAATGACACGTGCAGTGATATCTTCCGTACTACCGTTACCGATTTCCAGTACGAGACGCTCGTTGGCATGCAGCGGTGTCAGGTTTGAAAACAGAACCTTGTTCTTGGCATTTTCTGGTGAATCAAAGTTGATTTCCTGCACCTTGAGCAGGGCGAAGTAGCGTTCGCCGTCCTTTGGTGGGCGAATCTTGCCGGCGACGGTGTCGCCGGTACGCAGGTTAAAGCGTCGAATCTGGCTCGGCGAGACATAGATATCGTCTGGGCCGGCGAGGTAAGAGCCTTCTGCCGAACGCAGGAAGCCAAATCCGTCCTGGAGAATTTCGAGTACCCCGTCACCGTAGATATCTTCGCCTTTCTTGGCGTGTGCCTTGAGGATGGCAAAGATAATGTCCTGCTTGCGAGAGCGGGCCATGCCTTCGATTTTCATTTCCTGGGCAAGGGCGACGAGGTCAGAGGCGGATTTTTGTTTCAGTTCGGTTAGATTCATAGCTTAGATTCGTATGGTTTGATCGGAGCGAAAGAGTGTGAGTGGAGCGATCTATCGAAATGACCTTAATGGTCGGACCCCGACGTGCTGTTGATTTTGGGTTTAGTAAGTTGAGGTTTAATCGGTGTGGCAAATATTGTCTGGAAATTATTCCGTACGACCTTTCTACCGACAGAATGAACACTAGCACCAATAACGCGCCGCGTCCAGAAACCTGAACGCGGCGGTTAGATTTAGATATTGCTGTCGATGAAGGCGGTCAGCTGCGACTTGGAAACAGCGCCAACCTTGGTTGCTTCAACATTGCCGGCCTTGAAGATCATCAGGGTCGGTATACCGCGGATGCCATATTTAGGCGGCGTACCCGGGTTTTCATCAATGTTCAGCTTGGCGATGGTAATCTTGTCGCCGTATTCAGTGGCAATTTCATCAAGGATCGGTGCGATCATCTTGCAGGGGCCACACCAGTCTGCCCAGTAGTCTACGAGTACAGGGCCATCAGCCTTGATAATAGTGTCTTCAAAAGTGTCATCGGTGACGTGAACGATACTGTCGCTCAAAACGTAGCCTCCCGTTCTGTATTAATGAATTGAGCCCGGCTTCGGACCCGCTGTTTGAGTTGTTTCATTATGCTTTACCCAAGATTTGAGCCTAATCGGATCAGTATTGCAAGCCCAATTACATCATAGTTCTGTTATGCTCCCATCCCCATGAGCGAAAAACATCTAACTGAAACCGAATTTTCATCCCTGGATCTGCCTTCGGAGTTATTACAAGGCCTTGAAGAAGCAGGGTTTTCACGCTGTACTCCTATCCAGGAAAAAACCTTACCCCTGGCATTAAAAGGGCATGACATTGCCGGGCAGGCACAAACCGGTACCGGCAAGACAGCCGCATTTTTGCTGGCAGCCATGACACGGTTACTGAAAACGCCGGCCCGTGATGGACGTAAAAAGAACCAGCCGCGTTCCCTGATGCTGGCACCAACACGTGAATTGGCGATCCAGATTTTTAAGGATGCCGAGCAACTGGGTAAGCATACCGGGCTGAAGCTTGCATTGGCCTATGGTGGCACAGGCTATGAAACTCAGCGTAAGACGATTGAGGAAGGTTGTGACATCCTGATTGGTACGCCAGGCCGTATCATTGATTACTTCAAACAACATGTCTTTAACCTCAAGGAAGCTGAGGTAGTGGTGCTTGATGAGGCCGATCGCATGTTCGATCTCGGTTTTATTAAAGATATCCGTTACCTGCTTAGACGTACACCGGAGCCGTCAAAGCGACTTGGTCTGTTGTTCTCTGCAACCCTTTCACACCGTGTCATGGAGCTTGCCTACGAGCACATGAATACCCCTGAAAGTGTCGTCATCGAAGCAGAAACCATGACTGCCGACAAGGTGACACAGGTGGTTTACCATACGGCTAACGAGGAAAAAATCCCGTTTTTGCTTGGCTTGATGAAGCACAAGGATCCGAGTCGATCGATTGTCTTTACCAATACCAAGCGTGCTGCCGAGAAGGTCTGGGGTTACCTCGAAGGTAATGACATTAAGGCCGGCATCCTGTCTGGTGATGTTCCCCAGAACAAACGTCAGCGCCTGCTGGAAGAATTCAAGGAAGGTAGCTTGCCAGTGCTTGTGGCGACCGATGTCGCGGCACGTGGTCTGCACATCGATGGTGTCAGCCATGTCTTCAACTTCGACCTGCCTGACAATAGCGAGGACTATGTCCATCGTATAGGTCGAACTGCACGTGCAGGAGAGTCAGGCGACGCAATCAGTTTTGCCTGTGAAACCTATGCCTTTAACCTTATGGATATTGAGGAATATCTGGGCCACCGTCTGCCCGTGGACCAGGTAGATACGGATATGTTGTATGAGCCCAAGCCGCCTGTGCGTATCCAGCGTAAGCCACGCCCGGACCGAAAACAGGGCCAACGACGTCCAGGCGGTAAAGGAAGCCAGGGAAGAGGTGGACCGAGGCGCCCAAGACGCCAGTCATCGTAAATAAAAGTGCTAGCGGTTCTCATTTTGGACAAAAGACGTTTTCCAGATGAGAATTAGCTGCTAGTATCGAGAGAAAGCAGGTAAAACCCGGGCCAGTCCCGGTTTTTTTGACTAAAAAATACAAAGATTACTGACAGCAAATGCCTGAGTTATTAAGGAAAATAACCGACCGTGTTGGGGAGCAAGGTCTGGTGTGGCTCGTCAACCTGTGTGTACTGGCATTATTGGCCTATACCATAGCAGGTCTGACATGGCAGGTGGTTGAACCACCGGCACAGCAGGTTAAGACAACCGGTCACACGACTAACCGACCCTCACCGACATTGTCGGCCAATGCGCTTGCCCAGCAAATAGTCTCCAAACATTTGTTTGGAAAGGCAAATTCTATTGATGGGAAAGCCGTCAATGCGCCCGAGACAAAGCTGAACCTGAAATTGAGTGGTGTCATTGCATCGACATCAGTTGACGGGGCAGTAGCACTGATTGCACCAGGTAAGAGCGCGAGGGAAAAGGCCTATAAGGTAGGTGATAATCTACCTGGAGGTGCCATACTAAAGAATATAAGCGGGGACAGGGTACTACTTGAATACCGCGGTCGGATGGAGACGCTAACCTTGCACCGTAAGCTCCTGAGCGACAAACAACTCGGAATACAACAATAACTGCGGTCTGCCTCACAGTAGCCAGATGTAAACCAGAGTAGAGTTGATGCACATGTTGCTTGCCCACAGGGGCAGGCAGATGGCCCTGTCACCCCTGATGGAAGCCAGGTTTATCGTTAAGCCGGGTCTGGGTGGTCGAACACATTTTGGGAATGACAATGAAACATAGACATAATAACCGTCTGAAATCTATTGCAGCAGCCTGCATGCTAGTGCCGCTGCTGGGGGCTGGGGTGCCCGTACTGGCTGCGCCATTGGCAGACGATGAAACCGCCATGCTCAATATGGAGAACACGGACATCAAGACACTGGTCTCCACGATAGCTGACAAGACCGGTAAAAACTTTATTGTCGATCCACGTGTGAAAGGTAAAGTAACGGTCATCTCGCATCGCGAGGTGGATCGAAAAGAGCTCTACCAGATATTCCTGTCTATTCTCGAGGTGCATGGTTTTGCCGCCATTCCCGGCAAAGACGTGATCAAGATCGTCCCGGATTCCACCGCTAAACAAAATGGTATTCGCACCGCGACAACCAACTACCCCGGTTTTGGTGACGAGCTCGTAACACGCGTCGTGATGGTCGATTACGTCAACGCGATGCAACTCGTGCCGATTTTGCGACCCTTAATTCCACAGCAGGGGCATATGGCCGCCTTCCCGTCATCAAATGTGTTGATCGTTTCAGACCGCGCTAAGAATATTGCCCGCATCATGAAGTTGATTAAACGTATTGACCGCCCGAGCAGTGCCGAGGTTGAGGTGATCACCCTGCAGCACGCCTCAGCATCAGAGATGGTGCGCATCCTTGGCGCACTGGATAAGTCAGGTGGCAAGACCAAGGCTGGTGGTGGCGGGCCAACACTGGTTGCCGATGAACGCACCAACAGTATTTTACTCGGTGGTGACAAGGCGCAACGTCTGCGTCTGCGCGCGCTGATCTCACATCTTGATACCCCAACCGATGACGGTGGAAATACCAAGGTTATTTACCTCAAGTATGCCGAAGCGGCCAGCCTTGTGCCGGTCCTGACCAGTGTCAGTGAAAAGTTTGGAAAAGATAAGGGAAAAGGCAAAGCTGCCGCAGGGGCTTCTTCCAGTGTCAGCATCCAGGCGGATGAGAATACCAATGCCCTGGTGATTACCGCCCAGCCTGATGTCATGCGTTCCCTGCAAAGTGTCATCCGCCAGCTCGATATCCGTCGCGCCCAGGTGTTGGTCGAGTCCATTGTTGCTGACATCGCTACCACGAATAATTCAGAATTGGGCGTACAGCTGGCTGTTGATGCGGCGTCTTCAGGTAAGGGGCCAGCGTTGGCCACACAACTACCGGGTTCCGGTGTCGGGATCCTTGATTTCATTTCAGGCACAGCGACAACGGCCGGTCTTAATGGGTTCAGTCTTGGTATTGGTGATTCGAATGGTGATAATCGTTTCGGTATTCTGATCCGTGCGCTGGCAAGTGATACGGACAGTAATATCCTGTCGACACCGAGCCTGGTCATGCTCGACAACGAAGAGGCCGAGATCGTGGTCGGTCAGAATGTGCCGTTTGTAACCGGTTCACAGCAGACCACCGGTGGCCTGGCCAACCCGTTCCAGACCATTCAGCGACAGGACGTCGGCCTGACCCTGAAGGTCAAACCGCAGATCAATGAGGGCGATGCCATCAAGCTCGATATTACCCAGGAGGTATCGAGTGTTGAAGAGGACAACACCACTGGATCGGCAGATATTATTACCAACAAGCGTTCCATCAAGACCTCGGTGTTGGCCGATGATGGCGACATTGTTGTACTTGGTGGCCTGATAACCGATGACCTGCAGGAAGGAGAAACCAAGGTACCGGTCCTCGGTGACGTACCAGTCGTGGGTTCACTGTTCCGTAACCGTAGTGCAAGGAAGGTCAAACGCAACCTGACCGTGTTCATGCACCCGGTGATTATTCGTAATTCAAAGACAGGCACGGCAATCGCGAGTAGTAAATACAACCTGATCCGTGCTCGTCAACTTCAGGCAAAACAGGAAGGCGTGAAATTGCTGGACGACAAGTTGGCACCAGTATTGCCTACGCTTGATGAATATCTGGAATTACCGCCAGCCTACACGGAAGAAGCACCCGGTGCGGAGAAACAGGGTGATGCAAGCAGATAGTGTTAACAATGAACTCAATGCCCAGGAGGCATTAGAGCCCGCCAACCTCCAACGCCTGCCGTTTAGTTATGCACGGCGCAATGGTGTCCTGCTGGGGTGTAGTGATACAGGAAAGACCAACGCAATTTGTCGCGAGGATGTCACGTCAGTCACCTTGGCTGAAGTGCGCCGCCACCTGGGTCATGCATTCGATATAGAATTTATTTCCAACGCGCAGTTCGAAGCACTGCTGCAAAGTGAATATGAACAGGGCAGCAGTGAAGCCATGAATATCATGGATGACATTGAAGACAATGACCTGCTCAGTGTTGCGCAGGATCTCGCCGAGCCTGAAGACCTCATGGAGACTGAGGACGATGCGCCGATCATTCGCCTTATCAATGCCCTGCTGACCGAGGCGATCAAGGAAAATGCCTCTGATATCCATATCGAACCTTATGAAAACCGCCTCGTCGTGCGTATGCGTGTCGACGGCGTATTGCGCGAAGTGTTGGAACCGAAAAGTGCCATTGCCCCCTTACTTGTCTCGCGTATCAAGGTGATGGCAAAACTCGACATTGCCGAGAAACGTCTGCCGCAAGACGGTCGTATATCACTGCGTGTTGCGGGGCGAGCGGTCGATGTACGTGTCTCAACCTTGCCGGCAGGAAGCGGCGAGCGCGTGGTGATGCGTTTATTAGACAAGCAGGCTGGTCGCCTCGATCTTGAACACCTCGGCATGCCGCCAAAGCCGCTTAAATTAATCGGCGAGGTGATCCGAAAACCCCATGGTATTGTACTTGTGACAGGCCCAACCGGTTCGGGTAAAACCACATCGCTGTATGCCATGCTTGCGCGTCTGAATGACAAACAGCGCAACATCATGACGGTTGAGGATCCCATCGAATACTACATTGATGGCATCAGCCAGACACATGTGAATACCAAGGTAGATTTAACCTTTGCACGTGGCTTGCGTGCCATCCTGCGCCAGGATCCTGACGTGGTCATGGTCGGTGAGATCCGTGACCTTGAAACCGCACAGATTGCCGTGCAGTCATCGTTAACGGGTCACATGGTGTTATCAACGCTGCATACCAACACGGCCGTTGGCGCTGTAACGCGTTTACGTGATATGGGTATTGAGCCCTTCCTGTTGTCATCCAGTTTGAGTGCCGTGCTGGCGCAGCGCCTGTTGCGCGTCTTGTGTCCAGACTGTAAGCGCCCGTATGTGGCATCGCAGAGTGACTGCGAAGTACTGGGCATAGACAGTGCGACACCTCCTACACTGTATGAGCCGTGCGGCTGTGAAAGTTGTAACGGCATCGGTTACAAGGGACGAACAGGTGTCTACGAGCTTGTCGTTATTAATGAAAAGATGCGCAGCATGATCCATGATGGTGCCAGCGAGCAGCAACTCGAGGCCTGTGCCCGTGAAGCCACACCGGGTATTCGCGATGAAGGACGACGTCTTGTGCAATCGGGTATTACATCAATGGAAGAAGTCCTGCGCGTTACGCGTGACGACTGAACACCTGACGCCGGGATGCGCAAACCATGAGTGCCTTTGAATACATCGCGCTGGACAGCACAGGGACTAAGCTCAAAGGCGTTCTTGAAGGTGATGCACCGCGCCAGATCCGCCAACAACTCCGTGATAAGGGGCTGACTCCGCTCAGTGTTGATGAGGTCAGGCAACGTGCCAGTCGTAAAGGCCGTCAGCCACGCGGGCGCAGCATCAGCGCCACCGAGCTTGCCGTCTTTACCCGTCAGCTTGCCACCTTGATTGAATCCGGTTTGCCACTGGATGAGTCCTTACAGGCCGTTAGTGAACAAACCGAAAACCCACGCATGCAAAGCACCACCCTGGCCGTGCGCTCCCGTATCAAGGAAGGTCACACGCTGGCAGACGCACTCGGTGACTTCCCGGCCATCTTCCCAGAGTTATACCGCTCGACGGTTGCAGCCGGTGAACAGACCGGACACCTCGATGTCGTATTGTCGCGGCTGGCTGACTACACAGAGAACCGGCAATTACTTATCCAGTCGATTTCACAGGCACTCATCTATCCCGCGGTGCTGACATTCGTGGCACTTGCCGTTGTGACGCTGTTGCTTGGTTACGTGGTGCCGCAGGTGGTACAGGTATTCACGGATATTGGCCAGACCTTGCCGTGGTTGACCCGTGCCCTGATTGCGACCAGTGACCTTGTGCGTGACTATGGCATTGCGGCTGCTGTACTGATCGGGCTGGCTGTGGTGGCCTGGCAACAGGCGCTGCAACGTGAACCTGTTCGCCGACGCTACCACCTATTTCTGCTAGGCTTGCCGATATTGGCAAGGCTGGTGCGCGCCGTGAATACCGCACGCTTTGCGCGTACCTTCAGTATTTTGACCGAGAGCGGTGTACCAGTGTTGGAAGGCCTGCGCATCAGCGCCAACGTCATGGGTAACCTGCCGATGCGTGAGGCCGTGCTCGAGGCCACGGCGCGTGTACGTGAAGGCACCAGCCTGCAAAAGGCACTTGAGGCAAGCGGTTACTTCCCGCCGATCGTGTTGCACCTGATCGGCAGTGGTGAAAGCAGTGGCAAGCTCGAAGAAATGCTCGAGCGTGCGGCACAGAATCAGGAACGTGAACTGGAAAATCGCATTTCGTTAATGATGAAAATCTTTGAACCGGCCCTGATTCTGGTTATGGGTGTTGTGGTACTGGTGATTGTGCTGGCCATCCTGCTGCCGATATTCGATTTGAATCAGCTGGTGAAATAAATGCGTAGTAATTTAAACAGGAACAATGCAATGCAAAGACGTGAAGCAGGTTTTACCCTCATCGAGGTCATGGTAGTAGTGGTTATCCTCGGTATCCTCGCCGCCGTCGTGGTTCAGCGAGTCATCGACCGCCCGGATGAGGCACGCGTGACCAAGGCCAGGCAGGATATCCTGAC
>Ga0316207_10001705_pt1 | contig 25563 bp, 25 predicted proteins | sample 6weekpyrite_MG_FD_204943 | JGI IMG/M metagenome (GOLD analysis project Ga0316207, IMG submission 204943) | Microbial mat bacterial communities from mineral coupon in-situ incubated in ocean water Damariscotta River, Maine, United States -... | ecosystem: Environmental > Aquatic > Marine >... | reverse complement strand
AAGCAAACAAAACTTACACACTAAATGTCGCGGAATAGAGCAGTTCGGTAGCTCGTCGGGCTCATAACCCGAAGGTCATAGGTTCAAATCCTATTTCCGCAACCAACTTCATTTAAAAATAATCATAAAACTAACTATAAACACTTTATCAAACAAACCTATGACTAAAGTCATCAGCCATAATGATGCTGCGCATAACATTCTGTCGCGCCGAGCTAAAAATGTGAAGCAGTTCACATTTTCTAAACGCTCTTTGGCGGTTCAAATCTTATTTCCGAAACCAAAGCATTAGCTTCTTTAGTCCCCAACTCTAATCTCCAGTGCCATTTTCATCTAAACTAACTATTCTATTTTTCTAAGCCTTAAAAACACCGGATACTTTGGATTACCAAGTCGTGTTAAGCCATAATATTTAAAACTTATCCTTGTACCCCTCGACCAAGCAAGCTTTCGCTCCTTATCACTAAATCCAGAACCGATCTTAATTATTTTTCCATCAAAGTCACATTTTAATGCACCCATCATTCCCTTATATTTTCCACTCCCTTCCACTACAGAGACTACCTTGCATTCAGCATCTTTATAGGGCTTATACTTTAAGGCTTCTTTTGTGCGACCTACATAATAAGGAAGCTGTGGATCTCGAATCACAACACCTTCGGCACCTTCGTGCACAAGTCTGTCAAAATACACTTTTACTTCATTTTGATTGCCTATCCTGATTTGTTTTACAATCTTAATTTTATCTGCTTTATGCTCTTTTAAATATGCCTGTAAAACACCCAATCTTTCGAAGAAATCTCCATCTTGTTCAGGTACTTCAAACACCATAAAATAGAGTTTATCCCATCTATCACTAGCCTCTTTGGTATTTACAATAGAGACAATGTTTTCAAAATCCCCTCTTTGAGTCCATAATTCTCCATCAAGTGCAAAAGAGGGAAATCCTTGTAAAAATGACAAGGGAGGATTGAAAACCTTTCCGCTGCGAGATATCAGCCTTTTCCCTTCCCACATAGCTCGCACGCCATCATACTTCTCACTCATTACCCAGCCTGTAACGTTAAGGTCATCTTTATAAGTCTTTAGAAGAAAGAGTTGAGGGGCCTTAGCATATACACAAAAACACAAAAGTAAATATAAACAAAGTAGTTTCATCTTTCACCTTAGCTTATATCTATGATCTTAGCTTTACACAAAGGATCTAAATCCATTACATAAAACTGGCCAAAGCCAGAAAAGATTAAACACTAAGCTCTTTTTTAATAGAGTCATACTTCTTTTGGCCAATACCTTTAACCTTCATAAGCTCTTCAGTGGTCGTAAACTTATGGTTTTTTCTGTACTCTACAATCTTGTGTGCTGTACTTGAGCCGATCCCTTTTAAAGCACTTAGCTCTTCTACACTGGCAGTATTGATATTGACCGCAAAAAGTTGTGCACTCATCATCAACCCTAGAACAATCCCTACTACAAACTTCTTCATTTCCCACTCCTTATAATTAATGGAAAATCAGTATAAATAAAATATCATAAAAAAGATATATGCTACATGTATTAGAATAATACTTTAAGAAATATAGATTATTATTTAATATATTTAAACTAAATAACACTGACTCTAGAGATACCAAAGCATTCTATTCCAGTAATAATTTAAAAAAGAGGGAAAAAAGAAGTTGTCAGATTCAACTTATTATATATTTTCACTGATGTAGCCTATTTCATCCTCACTCAAATAAGGGTTCATTGGAAGACTTAGGGTTTCTTGGCTAACAAGCTCTGCAATAGGGAAACTACCTTTAGCATAGCCCAAGTAAGAAAAGCATTCTTGAAGGTGTAAAGGTATTGGATAATGAATCGCAGTAGGAATGCCCTTGTCTTTTAATCGTGCTTGTAAGGTATCTCTATTTTTTGAGCGTATTGAGTATTGTGCCCATACGGATGTCATATTTGTTGCAGTTCTTGGAAGCATGATATCTTTGTCTTGTAATGCTACTGAGTAAGTTCTTGCGACCTTCTGACGCAAGGCTATATCTTTAGCATAATGTGATAATTTAACCTTTAATACAGCTGCTTGTATGGTATCAAGTCTAGCTCCAAAACCAATCAGCTTATGATGGTATCTCTTAGATTGTCCATGAACTCTCAAAGATCGTAACTTTTCTGCCAGCTCCTCATTATCTGTAAACACTGCGCCCCCATCACCAAAACAGCCCAAAGGTTTTGCAGGAAAAAAGGATGTTGTGGCTATGTCCCCTAAACAACTATCACATCTATCTTTATACCTAGCGCCAAAAGACTGCGCGCCATCTATAATAACACGTAAACCATGCCTATCTGCAATACCTTGTATACTATCTATCTCTGCAGGCTGTCCATAAAGCGACACCGGGATAATGGCCTTTGTTTTTTTCGTAATAGCAGCTTCTAATTTGGAAGGATCTAGGTTGAATGTATCTTCATCAATATCAACAAATACAGGTTTAGCCCCTATAAGCGCGATTACTTCAGCCGTCGCTATAAAGGTAAAGGGTGTTGTGATTACTTCATCCCCAGCCTTAATCCCCAAAGCCATCAGTGCAATTAATAATGCATCGCTCCCCGATCCGCAACATACGGCATAGTTTACACCTGTAAATTCTTGAAGTGAAGCCTCTAACTGAGAAACTTCTTCACCCATGATGTAGTTGGATTTATCTAAGACTGACTGAATCGCCTCGTCTATCTCATGTTTATATAATTGATATTGATCTTGTAGTTTTGCAAAGTCTATTTTCACTGATGTACTTTCTTGCAAAAGGGATGATAATCATCCTTAAGCCCAATTGGATCGAGTCGTCTTATATTCGAAACTGTATTGATAGAACTATAGGCTTCATCTAGCCCAAAGCCATTTCCTTTTAATATCTCTTCATAAGACCTTGTATGTAAATCTGTAAAACCGCCGCTAAACTCCAATTCTTCTCCGTCAACCGTGATTGATCGATACGTTGTTTGAGTGCTTTTACGCACATCCTCAGGAAGGTACTCATTGTTTACAGATAGAAACCATCTAACATTGGCATTTTTTAGTTTGAAGCTTCCTGCATTTGTGTCCGCTGTCTTTATATGTACTTTTGTGTCTTCAACCTCGCCAAATATCCAGCATAACATATCATAAAAATGCACCCCAATATTTGACGCGATCCCACCGGATTTAGCTTCATTCCCTTTCCAAGAGATAAAATACCATTTCCCTCGGCTCGTCAAATAGCTCAGATCAATCTCATAAACCTTATTAGGGTTTTCCTTTAACTCTTTAGAAACCTTTTCTTTAAGTGCCATAATGGAAGGATGCAAACGAAGTTGTAAAATATTATAGACTCTCTTACCAGTCTCTTCTTCTATCACTTTTAACTGATCTATATTCCACGGATTTAAAACAAGAGGTTTTTCACAGATGGCATGAGCACCACTCTTTAAAGCAAAACGGATATGAGAATCATGCAAATAGTTAGGAGAACATATCGATACATAGTCAATCTTTTTACCTGTATTTCGACGCCATTTGTCAACAAAACGATCAAAACGCTCAAACTCGGTAAAAAAGTTAGCCTCAGGAAAATGACTGTCCATAATCCCTATCCCATCATAAGGGTCTAATGCAGCAACCAGATCATGCCCCGTCTCTTTTATAGCCCTCATATGCCTAGGAGCAATATATCCAGCAGCTCCTATAAGTGCAAAGTTTTTCTTTGACATGAGATTTTCTTCCTTTACATAAAGTGTATTTGGTGCTTCAGCTTTTGCACATAGATTTCATTAAACTCATGAGGCTAAATTGCACATTAAGTGCTACCTTTATGAATTTCAACATCCAAAGAGCACCCAAAAACATCATCTATCAATGATTAAACAAAAAGAAGCCGTAGCTTCTTAAAATTAGCGTAATGCGCGATATTAGCTGATAAACACTCTTACTCTTCCCCAAACCACACTTTCATTTACGAAAGCGTTTAAAAACCTTGTCAAAGTTAATGCTTACCCCACATAAAGTTTCATTAAAATCATAAGTCTCTTTAGAAAAGTCACCTTGTTTATCATACTTACCATCCTTAAGCTTATAGACCTTTGCATACAGCTCATCAGGATAGACAATAATATAATACTTAACTTTCTCAGCCTCATATTTGTCAAATTTATAGCCTTCATCATTCTTAGCGGTTGACTTTGAGATAACCTCAACAATGATTTCTGGAGCTTTCGTTATGTAGGCATCATTAGGTTCATCACAGATCAACGCAACATCTGGACGAAGAACAGTATCATCAGAGAGTTTATAATCCTCTTCTCCTAAAACTAAACAACGTTCACATTCATCAACTGAGTTCCCAAGTTGCCTAGCTATTTCATATGCAATAACTTGATGATTGATCATAGGAGCAGGAGACATGGCAATAGGCGAACCCTCAAACAGTTCCCATTTTCCTTCCCACAACGTATAATCCTCATAGGTATAATGTGGTAGATAGTCTTCAGCGCCCATAATATGTCCTCTTAAGAATTTTTACTATTATAACACACAAGATATTTCCAATCCACAAACCTTCGCTCTTTAATCCTTACAATCAGCGTAACCTTCTTGGCAAATGGCTCTTGCTCTAAATAACCTAACTAGCTCCATCTCTAAACAAAACAACCTTGATCGTCTTAACCAAGATAACTAGATCAAGCCACAAGTTCCAGTTACGTGTATACCAGATATCAATATCCACACGCGTTTTAAAATCTAATTCATTTCGCCCACTTACTTGCCAAAGACCTGTAATACCAGGTTTAACCGCTAAAACCATATCAAGATCATTAGAAATTTTTTTTCTTTCTTTTCGCATATAAGGACGAGGCCCTATTAAACTCATCTCACCTTTTAAGACATTAATAACCTGAGGAAGTTCATCTAACGAAGTCTTTCTTAGTATTCGTCCTACTTTTGTAATGCGAGGATCATTTTTATATTTGTGAAACTTATCATAACAGACAATTTCATCAGGATGCTCTTTTAAGTATTCTGCTAAGACTTCATTTCCATTTTCGTACATAGAGCGAAACTTATAACAGGCAAACATTTTTCCATTCAATCCCATACGTTTTTGTTTAAAAAATATCTTTCCCTTAGGTTCTTCTCTTTTCATTAAAAATACAATTGTGACAAATATCATAATTAAAAATGGAAAAAGTAAAATAGAAAGGACTATATCGGAGATTTTTTTAATGAGAATATTCGATTTTTTCAAAAGAGCATTTTCTAAAACGATAAGATTCTTTCTAGCATTTGACAACTCTATGATACGAGCATTTGCAAAGTTATATGACTGAAGCAGGGGTATAAAAAGCACTTCTTTTTTTTCTTTTAAACTTATATCAAGTCGTTCCTGAAGCTCTTGAGCTGAAATGCCATGTGTATCTACAAATATTGTTTGTGCATCTGTTTGGCTCGTGTGAACATAACCTAAGTATGAATTTCCAAAAATCTCTTTTTTTACATAATTATCTTGTCCGCATATTTCTGCACTGCGTTTCCACAAACCAAGTTTAAAAAGAAGTTTTTTTAAAAGGTTCTTACTCGTAGGTATAAGAATAATCATAAATACAAATGCTAAAGATAACGTTAATCGAGAATACTCACCAACTGTTTTCGCTAATGCTAACATTGCTAAAACAAGTATCCAAGAAACTATTAAAGAGCGGAACACTATACGAGTTTCTTCCCAAAAATCATACCTATAGTGATAAATTTTTGATAAATTAAAACTGACAAGCACTACAAAATAAAACAAAAAATTATAAACATACATATCAAAGCTACCACTAAAGCTTGTTTCTAAATATGTATCAACATCTAGTCTTAAAAAATATGCAAGAGACAACGAGATATATATTACAAAAATATCTACTAAAAAAAGTATGAGTAAGGATATGTTGTTTTTCATTGAAATGGCATTATACTTAGAAAATATATAAACTTTGATTTATCCAAAAAAAGATTTTACTTTTTCATCAATAAAAGCTTTAATCTCAGTTTTAAACCTTTCCTCAGAAAACTGCTTAGCATGCTTAGATATTCTCATAGACTCAAAGCTTGTCTCTTCAAATTTTTTGATAGCCTCATTCATACTCTTGACACTTTGTTCATTAAAATAGACGCCTGTTATTCCATCAATTACGGTATCTCTTATACCACCAGTACCATAAGCAATAACTGGTGTGCCACATGCCATAGCTTCAACAGGTATAATACCAAAATCTTCCAATGCTGCAAAAACAAAAGCCTTTGCCCTTTGCATATAAGATCTCATTTCTTCATCATCTATAAAACCTAAAACAGTTATATTATCTAATGCAATTTTTCGTATTTCTATTAACTCTGGTCCACTTCCAGCCACAATTAATGGCTTGCCGCTAAAATTAAAAGCTTCAACAATCATTTTAATCTTTTTATAGGGAACTAAACGCGAAGCAGTAAAGTAGAATTCTTCCTTATTTTTATTTAATATAAATTTATTTATATCAACAGGAGGATGAATAATAGTTGAATCCATATTATATGTGTTTGCTATGCGTGTCTTAACTAAAGATGAATTAGCTATAAAAAAATCAACAGAAGACAAGGTTCCGACATCCCACTTTCTTATATATTTTAAAACATGTTGAATAATATACTTTTTAGGTTGAGATAAACTATGTGTATATTCATCATACAAGTCCCAAGCATATCTAATTGGGGAATGACAATAACATATATGGAGTTGATTTTTTCTTGTTTTAACTCCTTTAGCTACTGCCCACGAACTACTAATGATTAAATCATATTCCGAAACATCTAAACTTTCAATTGCTTTTGGAAATAACGGAAGATAGTTTCTAAAGTGTTTTTTAGCAAAAGGAAGGTTTTGAATAAATGAAGTCGTTACATTTTTTCCAAAAATTATTGTGTTTCTTTCAGCTTCATCCAAAAAGTCAACCAATGAAAAAATGTTTGCATTTGGGTATAGATCAACAATAGACCTCAAAACTTTTTCAGCTCCGGCATCAGTTACCAACCAATCATGAACAATTGCTACCTTCATTTTCCAAGAGCCTTTTTAAAAACTTCTAAATGTTTATCTGCCGCTTTTTCCCATGTAAATTTCTTTGCACGTTCTAATCCTTTTTTAATTAGTTCATCCTGTAAATCAACATCCTCAATCAACTTTAGTATCTTTTCTTTTATATCCTTTATATTATAAGGATTCACATATAAGGCAGCATCCCCACATACTTCTGGCATAGACGAAAGATTTGAAGTAATAACAGGTGTCCCACAAGCCATAGCTTCAAGAGGTGGTAAGCCAAAGCCTTCATAAAATGATGGAAACACCAAACAGCTTGCCACGTTATATTCATATAGCAATGCTTCATCATCAAGATTCTGCTTAAAACTAATTCCGCTATTTTTTTTTGCTCTCGTTAAAGTGTCTTCTAATTTATCTGAAAGTATAAAATTACCAAAATAGTTACCAATAATCACTAAACTATAGCCAAGGTGCTCAGGTAGTTTTTCAAATGCTTCGATTACGCCGATAAGGTTCTTTCGTTCGTTAACAGAACCTACATAGAGTATACTTTTTTCTTTTTTCACTTCTGGTAGAATCCTGTACTTTTCAGTTACGCCAAGAGAAATAACAACAATCTTTCCTTTGGCCTCTGGATAAAATTGAACTATCTCTTTTTTTGAAGCTTCCGAAATTGTTATTATTACATTAGCTCGTTGAATGTTACGGGGAATTAAAAAAGAATAATACCAACAAAACAACTTTGAAAAACTAGATGGAAAGGTTTTAAAAGCAACGTCGTGCAGAGTTAAAACCAACTTAACCTTTTTAGGGAGAAAAATTGGTGAAATATTAGCAGGACAAAATAATGTTTCGTCTTTAGAAACTAAAGAAGGAAGTCTAAAATGTTCCCATAATTGTTGTATATATTTATTAGATGAAACTGGTTCAAGTAACTTTACAGATGTTTTTTTTTGTAATGCAATAAGAATATATTTTGTGTAGTTTTCAACTCCACTAAATGCCTTGTGTCTTAGTACACGCCCATCAAAAGATATTTTCATTTAATTATTTTAAAGTAGAGATAGCCTATAAATCCAAACCATACACTACAAAACCTATACAAATAATATTTTGCTTTATTAAAGTTTCCAGATACTGTACTAAGAATTAAGCCTCCTAACGTTCTTACAAAATTATATTTTACAAAATAACTCATGCCACACCATGAAAATAAGTGTTTTGCGATTAATGCACCTAAAGCATACCCTCTTTCATTGGCGCGTTGTAAATCAGTATAATCATGATCTTTTTTTGGATGATAGACATAATTTATATTTGGGTCATAATACCCTTGCCAATCATTTTGTAAAAGTCGCATTACTAGATCATTCTCTTCTTCTGCATGAAACTTTGCACCTATTCCAAAATTTTCATCAAAGACTATTTCTTTTAGATTTTTATTTTTAGTATTTATAAACAATGTAGTTGAGCTTCCACCAAAGTGCCTACATTTCATAATTTCTGAATTTAGAATTGGCTTACCTGCAACAAAGTTACCACTTGTCTGCTCAATTGTCTTCCCCATTAGTATGTTGAATCTATTTTGACTAAAAAATTCTGAAATGTTCTCTAGAAGTTCTTTTGGATACGTACAATCATCATCAGGAAAACACAGTATCTCCCCTGATACATGTTCAAGTCCTATATTCCTAGCCTTAGAAAGACCTGGCGATGCTCTAAAGTATCTTATCTTCATAAACTTCATAAACTGTTCAATAATATCTTTTACTCTATCATCTTTATTTTGGTCTACTACAATCACCTCAAAATCATCATGAGTTTGTAAAGACAATGCTTTAAAAAATTCTTGTACTTCTGTTGAACGTCCTAATGTGCAAAAGATTAAGCTAAAAGTCATGAATCAAATTGCTCTGTAATATAAACGTTTAAATTTTTTAAATCTGGCATTGAACTCACTGTTTTATCAAATAACTTCTTGTTATCTTTTGTCCTGCGTAATAAAAAATGCATATCATTAGCTTTTGCAGCACCGTAGTCTGACCTGGCATCTCCAATAAAAAGAGTTTCTTTTGCTTTTAATTCATAAGTTTCTAAAATATACTTGGCCCACGTTGTTTTATCTTTTGGCGAGCCAAAAATTTCTTTGAAAAAAATGTCAATATTTTTTTCTCTAGCTATTTCTTTCATCTCATCTATAGGTGTAGCTGAAATAATGAAACATTTGTAATTTTGTGAAAATTCTTTTAAAAACTCTAATGCACCTACTACAAACGATGCAGCAATAACCTTTTTCTTAACAAGGCAAGAAAATTCTTTTGAAAGACTTTCCATCCTCTCCTCCGTTAAGTCTTTTCCAATAAATTTTGTCTCATAATGTCTGAATTTATCATACCGAGCCATTCCGCCATTTTCAATATGATGTTTTTTTACAGCTTCTGCTATAACTTTACCTTCAGGTAAATAAAGCTCATAAAATGCATCAGTTTTAATATCAACTGACTCACAAATCACACCATCAAAATCAAAAAGTATATTTTGAATCAAACACTAACCTTCACAACTGTTTTAATAACTCGAACTAACTCATTAACTCTAACACATGGCATATGTGCATCATCAGGGTAAAAAATAGCTACATCACCTTTTTGAAGTCTAATAAATGAACTTGCCTTTGTGTCCTTGTACTTTAGAAGGTCCATCTCTTGACTGTAAGACATATCAATCTCTAATAGTTCTTTATTTACAACTTCAATGATCTCTTCACCTTCAAGAATAAACTGCACATCAATGTTTTGTCTATGTGATTCAAAAAAGCACGATTCTCTGTACTTCGTATTATAGACTTGTTCTAAGCCGAAATTCTTCTCATCTATAGGTTCTTTTTCAAAGGCATTCAGTGGCAATGCCAATAACCTTTTGTTTACTTCTGAGCCAACTTCTAATGCTTCTTCCAAATACTTAAATGCTGCGTCAAATTTTTCATTCTTGACTTGTTGCTTCACAAGTTCTAATTTGCCAAATATTGCCATTATTCAACCTCTGCTAATACCGTACATGGAAGTCCATCACATTGTGCAATTCTTAAAGGAACGATATCCATACTGCTAATTTTTGAATCTTTTTCCAAATCTCGCAAATCCATATCTTCTAAGATTAACAAGGGACTGGAAGGATCTAAAAAAGCTCTATGAGCCTCTCTGCCTAACATACGATTTGTAAAGCTGGACACAGAAACTGAGTCAAATCCCATAATACGAATATTTGGAAATTCTTCTCTTAAATATTTTGCTACAAATGGGTCAAAACCATAGTTTGATCTCCAAAACACTTCTTCATCTCTTTTGCTGCATATTCCTGTTTTAATGATTAAAAACTCGTACTCAGTCTTATTATCAACTTCATTTAAGATTTTTATTAGGTCATCTTTTATAATAATCTCATCTGGAAGCATATCTACATACAATATTTGCTTCGAAGAAAAGTAGTCAATATCAAAGTCTTCTATAGTCTGCCCCTCTTCAAAAAAGTGATACGGCATATCTATATGTGTGCCAACATGCACTGTTGTACTAATAGAGCTGTCATTAGCAACATCTCCTTTAGATATATCTGAGCGTTTAACACATTCAAACCGGTTTCTATCTCCATATGTAGGCGTATTATCATCCAATACATAGGATAAATACTTTTTTTTACTTCGCATCTTCTTTGTTTCTTTCAATATCTTTCAAGCACTCGACTAGCCCCTGACCCATATCTATATAGGGATTTGCGACCAGCTTTTTACTACGTGTCGGAGTAAATGAATATGGAGTTGTCTTATAATGGTTATGATAGCCATCATTATCCAAGCTTACTTTTACATTTCCACCTAAAATCTCTTTGACCATCTCAAAAAGTTCTTTTCTAGGCATCCGTTCAACACCAGTTAAAATAATATGCTCATTTATGTAGTCATCACTTTCAATGATGTCTAAAGCAAGTTTTGCAACATCTGCGGCATGAATATACTCTCGTATTTCTTCACCGTCACCGCTATGTATTATTTCGCCATTGTCTACTGCTTCTTTAAGAAGATTATAAATATAGTTGTTATCATAATCACGCTCGGCATAAACAGATCCATATCGCACTATTGTAAACTCTAGTCCGAATTTTTTATAATACTCTTCAGTAAGCTTTTCGGAAGTCAATTTACTTATACCATAAAAAGACCCCTTGTCGCTCATTGCATAAGCACTGCTTGCATATACAAAACGTTTTATATGGTACTTTTTACATGCTTCCAAGATATTCAAATTTCCCATAACATTTAGTTCCATGGCCCGGTAAGGATTTCCTATTGCATCATCTAAGTTTGCAAACCCTGCAAAGTTATAAACCATATAAGCATCTTTGACTAGTTCTTCCACAAGTTTCATGTCTAATATATCACATTTAACATAATATTTATCATGAACATACTTAGAAGGATTAATATCTGCTGCTACTACATCATACCCATTATCTAGTAACTCATCTATAAGATAACTGCCAATAAAACCGGTTCCCCCAAATACAATGACTTTTTTAGGCATTCTGGTACACCTCACTTTTCAAAGGAACCCCATTTTTAAATCGTATAGCTTCTTCCACTGCTTGCACTTCCATGTCAGTTCTACTGTCAACAGTACTTGCGCCCATATGACAAGTTAACAAACAGTTATCTAGTTCACATAAAGGACCTGTATAAGGTTCTTTTTCAAATACATCAACTGCTGCCCCAGCTATGCGATTGTCTTTTAAGGCTGTATATAAATCATTTTCGTTAATTATCCCGCCGCGTGCCGTATTGATTATTGTGGCGTGTGATTGCATTAAACTAAACTCTTTGGAAGTGATATAGTCATATGTGTCACCTTTTAAAGGTAAATTAACTGAGATAATATCACTATATTTTAATACCTCAACCTTAGTCGCAAATTTTACTTGATGCAATCGACCCAGTGCTAAATCCGGATCTAGGTCGTGTATTAAAAATTTGACGTTAAAAGATGACAGCAAGTGAACCAGACTTTTACCAATACGTCCCATACCAAAAATTCCAATGGTCTTACCATAAAGCAATGTCCCCATATGTCGCTTCCAAACACCTTGACGAATTTGTTTATCTGTATTTGTTATCTTTCTGGCAAGGTCCAAGATCATACCAACACACAATTCCGCAACAGCAAGGGTTGGAGCATCTGGGGTATAAGCAACACGAACACCATACTTTTTACATAAATCAAAGTCAACACCATCGAGGCCAATACCTACACGGGAAATTAATTTAAGATTAGGAGCATTTTTATGTACTTCTTCTGTTATTTTCTCAGTACCTGCGATAAGAACTTCAGCATCTCCGATTTCTCTCGCTAATTCTTGTGTTGTAATTTTATGTTCCAAAGGATTCAAACGCACATCGAATTCGTTGTAATTTAGTAAACGTAGCGGTTCTGCCGAAGTTGTCGAAAAAGGATGTGTAGATACAAAAACTTTCATAATTATTTATCTACCTTTTGCATGCCAGATATAGCAGCATCTCTCATAAAAAAATAATCTATCCCATAAGCCATAAATGTACACCCCTGTTCTATCTTTTGGTTAAGTTTTTCAGGGTTTGTATCAACTACATGAAATCCTGATGGTATATTGTATTCATTACATTTTTGAACAACTTTTTCAACCGCTTCTTTTACATCATCTCTTTCAAATTCACCAGGGTATCCCATAGAACCAGATAAATCATATGGCCCAATAATAGTCCCATCTATCCCTTCAACTTGCAAGATATCATCAATGTTATTTACAGCGTAAATGTGTTCAATCTGCGCAATAATGACTAACTCTTCATCTACCCATTTTTTATATTCTTCAAACTTAGTTCCATACTTTGTAGAACGATATAAACCAACACCTCTTTTACCAACTGGCGGGTACTTAGCATAATCTACCGCTTGTTCTGCATCTTTCTTGGAAGACACCATGGGCACGATAATTCCATCTGCACCCATGTCTAAAACTTTTTTAATCACCACTTCTTCATTTTTACTAACACGTACTAAGGCTTTCATATCATTAGCTTGAATAGTTATAATTAATGTTTTTACTGTTTCCATATCTATAGGGGTATGTTCTATATCTATAACTAACCATTCAAAGCCAGCTAAAGCCATCACTTCTACACTCATAACATTACCCATCATGATCCATGACCCAACTGTTAATTCGTTGTTTTTTAGTTTTTGTTTTAAACTCATTATTTTTCCTGTATTATTTCTGACAATTTTATTCCTAAATTCATACATACATTTTCAAATATTTCTTCCGCAAAGGTTAAGACATTTTTAATTTCTTCTCTTGAAGGAAGTGAATATTGTGGATTTGGATATCGTTCTTCTTTCAAATACTCTGTAGCTATATATAAAAGCTTTATATCATTATTATCTAAATTGAGTTTCTTTGTTAATATATATACTTCGTATAAGTCATGAGTCTTTGGTATTTTTTTATTCTCAAATGCAATTATTGATTTTAAAGTTTTTTCTATTGATTGTTGCAAGTCACTACCAATGCTATCGGTATAATGATTTACTTCATATAATATTTGTGCAGACCTTAAATCATGATATGAGATCATAAGCCATTCTAACGCAGCTTTTCTATTCATAAATTACTTGGCCATCTTTTAAAATATCATTTTTATAAAAAAAGTCATCTCTACTTCTAACAAAGTTTTCACTTGCAACTATAAAGTCAAAACCAATTTTATACTGTGATATTAAATCTTTTATGTATTGTCTTGCTTGTACTTTAAAATCTCTTGCTTTATCTTTATCGAGGTCTTTAAATAAAAAGAGATCAATATCACTATCTTCATTAGGAGTACCATACGCATAAGATCCAAATAAAATAATCTTATCAGGATTTAAAGGCATAAGTTTTTCAACAATAAGTGGTTTCAGTTTTTCAATATCTACCATTAACTTTCCTTACAATTATTGTATTATACCAAATTAAAGGTTATCTTTATGTATATGCAAAAGCTCTGCTAGTTTAAAGTCCTCAGGTTCATCAATATCTACAGCTTCAAGCTGATTCACTTCAAAGATCTGAGGTTTTAACCCTATACGTTTTTTGTCAGCATTATAAAAAGCTTCTTTTGAAAATATATAAAAATTAGAATTTTCCTCAAAAAGTGGCTCCAAATCTTGCGTACGCAATAGCTCATTTGGATTGTGATTGATCGGTTTCGCTTTTTTATCATAAAGACGTGTTTGTAATCGTGTTACTGAAAACAATGAATCATATTGTTCCAGTCCGTTGAAGTACTGCTCAATTGCTTTGTCTATCGTCGTATGTCTTATAAGTGGGTTTGTGCTGTGTGTCTGTAAAAAATGCGTCCCATCAAGATGATTAAGATCACACTCAATGATGTTATTCATAGAGACGAAATCACCTTGAATTTCTTCAGGTCTGTCAATTATTACGATACTATTTCCAAAGTTTTTCTTCGCATCATTTGCAATGACTTCACTGTCCGTATTAATCACAACCTGATCTATATATTTAGAAGCTAAAAGTGACTTCATGACTGCGTGATACAAAGGTGCCCCGTCAAAATCACGCATGTTTTTATTCGGAACGCGTTCTGAATTCCCTTTCATTGGTAATAATGCTTTAATTCTCATCTAATTTTTCCTTTCTCGCACATATATTAAACTGTATAGACTTTATTTTATAATTATGAACTTCACCACCATCTCTTGGATAAAGCCTAATTGTAATTCCATCAAAAGTATTGAATTCAAAGTCCTTAGATGCTTTACTTATATTTTTCTTAGTCAAAACTATTGTACCACTATTAAACTTATTTTCCTTGATAAAGAAATGAGCATACTCTTTTTTGTTTCTAAGAGAAATAGAAAACATTTTCAACTCTTCCAAAGGCAGTCCTCCTTCTAAGGTCACCATTTCAACATCTTTAACATCTGAAAATTTAGTACCTAAATAAGTGAATTTATCGATACCTTTTGCACTAAACTCCAAGAGTTTATCTTTTAAAACTATCTGAGCATTGTTGGCAGGTTTCCAATTCAATACATTCATATTTAGTTTAACCACTTTTACTTTATCGCACAGAAGTTTATTTGACTTATTTCGATATAAAAAAGTATTCTTGATAGGGTGAGTTTTCAATTTTTTATGAATAGAAATATCACTGAAAATAGCTTGAGTAAACTTCTTCGCACCACTATCTGCCATATGTGTATCATCTTTAAAATCATTATACTTTAAATCAAAATCTTCCGGCCAGAAACTACCAATCACAATGCTTTCACCCAGAGCCTCATTTAACTTAGAGATCAGCATATCATCATATGCTTTTGCTTCTTTTGCATAATACTTTTGCCAAGTATAGGTCGGAGTTAAAACAAAAATCAAGTCAGTACCTTGTTTACCGAGTTCTTCTTTCAGCATTTTAAAATATTTTACTCCATGTGACGATACTGGAAAAAGCTTCAGTGGTTCATAAATAAGTTTTGACACCTTACCATCAGAAAATTCATTAAATTTCTGATGCTTTAAGGCTGAGTATCCATTACTTTTTGAACGGTCGGACGTACTAAACTGTAAGGATTCAACAAAGGTTTGAAATGGAAAAAAATAATTATTTTTTTTCTTATGATTTTCTTCCAAATACTTCCACTGTTTATAATCTAGAAATATACTTTCATACTTATTATATGGATAATATTTTTCTCCTAGCATATGCGGTTCAAGTGTGTAGTAGACTGTTTCTAAATCTGTAAACTTGTCTCTGTTTTTCATGAATGATATATACATCTCAAAAGGACTAGCAGCATTTTCACCAATGTTTACAATATCTTTAAACTCATAGCCTGTGTTTAGTTTTGCAATTTCTGACGGTATAATATGGTATCTTGCATGTGAACTACCCATAATTGCGATCTTTGGTTTCTCTTTAACCCAAGAAGCGTCATTGTAAAGTGCTGTCAATAAATTTAAATCATACATAGGGGTGAACTTAAACAATAGAAACTGTCCCATTGGTCCAAACAGAATAATAACAGTGACAATGATTAAAGTAAATTTTTTATACATAATACAAACACCGCCTAAAAGTTAAAATACAAAAACTCTGTTGGTTTATGCATAAAGTATAGAGCCATCAGAGCCAAAGAAAGAGTAAATATAGCATACAGTTTGGAAGGCTTAAAATTTTCTCTATACTGCATTGAATTACGAAGAAATAGCACAATTATAAAGGATAGTAAGAAAAATACTGAAATCTTTAGAACTGGTTCCTTGCTCGCTAATATTACAATTTTTGTATTCCACACTGGCATAGTCAGAAACATTCCCTTCAAAACTTTAATAGCATCATTCCACTCTTTTGCTCTAAAAAAGATCCAAGCTATATTAATAAAATTAAATGTAACAAACCATGCGAGTAACTTAGGCATAGTAAAGCCAAGTTGTTTCCAAAGTCTATGAATCACTAAGGCCATCCCATGAAGAAATCCCCAAAATACAAATGTCCAACCTGCTCCATGCCAAATACCACCAAGGATAAAGGTTGCTAAAAGGTTTGTATAGGTTCTGAAAGGACCTTTTCTATTTCCTCCAATAGGAATATAAATATAATCTCTTAAAAAACGAGACAGTGTAATATGCCATCGTCGCCAAAAGTCTTGAATATCAAGAGCTTTATATGGACTGTTAAAGTTTATAGGAAGTTTAATATTAAATAGAAGTGCCGCTCCTATAGCCATGTCCGTATAACCACTAAAATCAAAATAAAGCTGAAAAGTATAACTCAACGAAGTAGCCCAAGCCTCAATAAAACTAAGTACTTCCACTTTGTCAAATCCATTGGTCGCCCATACTGCAAAGGTGTCCGCTATAACAACTTTCTTAAACAGCCCCATAGAAAAAATAAATATACCTAAAGTAATATTCCTATAGTTCTTTACAAGATTCCATTTAGATGCAAATTGTGGCATCATCTCTTTGTGGTGAACAATTGGTCCAGCAATTAATTGCGGGAAGAATGTCACAAAAAGTGCATAGTTTAAAAAATCATATTCAGCTGTTTCACCACGATAAGAATCAACCAAATACGCAATCTGTTGAAAGGTAAAAAATGAAATTGCCAAAGGCAAAGCTAGATGCAGTAATGGCACTGACCCATCAAAGGTAAAGTTGAAATTCTCAATGAAAAAATCAGTATACTTAAAATATCCTAGTAAGAATAAATTCCCAATAATACCAATAATCAATAAACTTTTTTTATGAATACGTACTTTTTTAAAGTTCTCATTTAAAGAATTTCCAATGATATAATTAAATAACATAGAACTCAGGATAAGAGGCAAATATGTTACATTCCACCAAGAATAAAAGAATAAGGAAGCAAAAACTAAAAAGCCCTTAGCCCCTATAATCAATCTCTTCTGCAATAATAGGAAATAAATAAAAAATGATACTGGTAAAAATGCAAATATAAATATATAGGAATTAAAAAGCAATGCTCGTCTACTTAGAATAAATCATGATAATTTTTACGCTCAAATATCTCTAACTTACCACCAACCGTTGCATTGTAAATACTTCTACCATCTGCTTCAAAGTTCTCTTTTGCAAATTCATAGTTCTTTGCAACATTATGCACTTTAGGATCATGCCATTTTTTACCTTTTCCAAAATAATCTGGATGAAAATGGTTTATATCGTCTTCATTTGAAATTAGTGTTGCACCTTTAACTTCATCTGATTCACGAATAGCATAAGAAAAATCCATACCTATTAAATATACCTCTGTAAAACCTAGGTAGTATGCTAACTGCATATTTAGATAGGTCACCGATTGCCCACAATAAGAAACCTCTGAAAAATCTTTTGAAAACCTTGGTTTTTCAAATGAAGGGTGATCCCCTCTGTAAAAACCTAAATCCGCTGCAAAAAAGTAAGTGTTATCAGTTTTTACAATTTTTTCTTTGTAAAGTGCCGGGAAAAACTTATATGGAGGGTCATAAGCATTTATCTTAGGAAGGTTATCATCAACGACATGTCCATCTTCAACCATGTAGAATGTAGGCTTAAAGCCCATCTCCTCGGTTTTATAAAAGATCCCATTGACAGCAAAGGTGTATTCATCTTTTAACAATGAAAGATCACATTTATTTAATGAGGGGCCATTACCAACAATAAAACAACGTTCCCCTTTAAATTTATTCTTAAGCCGTTTCAGTGATGATTGCTCATCTTTTGTGATAGGTAGAGCTACATTTAGCATTGGTTTCCCATTTTCTGAGACAATCGCATCTTGCTTAGCCATTCCATTTCCAAATGCCAATTTTTTCACTAATTCTCTTCTACTACTACCTTTGGGCAATATAGTATCTGCAATTTTTCTCAACATTTTGTATTCCTTTTTTCCGTGTTTTATTTTTAACTTCAACTTTAGATATAGTCGTTTATCTATTTGCTTAAGTTTTATCAATGTATTTGGAGTATTCAGTTCTAACTTTTTAATGACCAACCATACTCTATGCCTTAAAAATCTTTTTTCTTCTTGACTAGCCTTTGAATCATTTATTCGATCTGTTAAACCAAATAAAAAATGTAGTGATCTTCTTATGTATTCTTTTTCATATGTATTAAAAATTTTATTTTTCAATAAAAATAATTTAGTACTTTCTAAAATCTTTTCTACATCCGAGATATGCTTTTCGCTAATACTTTTACTAATGGAGCCTTCTCTTTTTAACCAATTATAAAAAGGCTTCTCGATGACACTAATCGAACCTGCGTAATAAAAAAGTTTATAAATAGTGGCTACATCTTCATGATATAAATTTGGTGGAAATAAAATATCATGTTCTACCCAAAGTGACCTTTTATACATCTTGTCACATGCCATCGAAGATGACTGAGCTGCTAAAATTCGACGAAAGTGTTGATCTTTTGAAAAAGTATCTGTAATTCCAGATGTGTATAAAATCTCTCCTAAATCATCTACCTGCCGATAACGAAAAACAATTATATCGGAATCTTTTTTTGTTGCTCTTTTGTATAAATCAGCTAAAGTTGTTTGCTCCAAGTAGTCATCGCTATCTAAAAAAGCTATATACTCTCCACTAGCAGCCTTAATTCCGGTATTTCTCGCACCTGAAAGGCCTTGGTTCTCTTGAGTAATAATTTGAATTCTATCATCTGAATATGACTCAAGTATTTGCAGGCTATTGTCTGTCGATCCATCATTTACAGCTATTATTTCAAAATTATGAAAACTTTGATCTAGCACTGAATCTACACATTTTTTTAAATACTGTTCCACATTATAAATAGGAATAATAACACTAATCTTTGGTTCAATCATTATTTTCGTAATTCTTCTTTCAAATTTCTACATATTTTTTTATTAAAAGGAATAAGTTTATTAAAAGCATTATTCTCAAAAGTCTTTATTTGGTTTTCAATGAGAGCAACTTTCTTATCACGATTTTCTAACATTTTTGTTAATTTAATTATATAAGCATCTTTTTTGAGGATCGCTTCATCACGTTTTAATATCATAACTTCTTGTTTCTGCATAAATGCATTTTTTATCGCTATAACTTCATCCATTTTCTTTATCATGTTATCTTGTTTTTCTAATCGAGAGACAGCTTTAGTATACTTCGCATTTAGTTGGTCAAATCTATCCAACGTGGGATTAAAATCTAAAACAAAATTTTTCATCTTTTTATAAAAAACATTTTCTTTATTTACTATATCCACTTCTAAATCGTTGACTTTTTGGACCAAATAAGGGAATAAGGATTTTGACTCCAATTCATTAGTTAAAACTCTTTCAAAAAGTAAATTAATCATTTTTATAAAACCAATTTCATAAGACTCCTGAAATTGTTCAAATTTATTTATTCTTTTTAAAAATATTTTTTTTTCATGAAACAAGTCAAATATATCATTTACATGTTTATAAGTAATTTTACTTGTAATTGAACCATCTCTTATGATCCAATAGTAATAACTCTTGGATGTGGAAACAATCTTCTTTGCTTTCCAAAACAGTTTATAAGTTGTTCCAACATCTTCATGCAGTTTTTGTAAAGGGTAATAAATATTATGCTCAATAAATAGTTTTCTTCTATACATTTTATTACATGCCATAGGAGAAATGGATAAAGATAATATTTCATTTAACGCTTCATTATGTTCAAAAATATTATTACCAAAATCTGGTTTTGATACTAATGTTCCATCTTCTTTAATTTTATCATATCCATATACAACAATATCTACTTTTTCTTTTGTTGCTTTATTATAAGTTTCTTCTATAAGCTCTTTTTTTACATAGTCATCGCTATCTAAAAAAGCTATATACTCTCCACTAGCAGCCTTAATTCCGGTATTCCTAGCTGCACTAAGTCCTCCATTTTTTTGCGTAATGACTTGAATTCGAGGATCATTCTTTGCATAACTTTCTATAATAGTTAAACTCCCATCTGTAGAACCATCATTTACTATAATTATCTCTATTTTTTTTAAGGTTTGGTTCACTGCAGAGTCAAGACACTTCTCAAGGTATTTCTCTACATTGTAAACTGGAATTATTAAACTAACGTGTGGAATCATTAAGCACCTTTAATAAATTTTTGTATGCCTTATACTTCTCGATTGGATGTATCAAAGCTTTTATAGAAACTACTGATGCTCTTGCTTTTGCAAGTTCTTTGTCTCTTGTTTCAATTCGTTCTTTTTGTCTTGCAAGCTCTTTATCTCTTGTTTCAATTCGTTCTTTTTGTCTTGCAAGCTCTTTGTCTCTTGTTTCGATTTGCTCTTTTTGTCTTGTAAGTTCTTTCTCTCTTGTTTCGATTTGCTCTTTTGGTCTTCCAAGCTCTTTGTCTCTTGTTTCGATTTGCTCTTTTTGTCTTGCAAGCTCTTTGTCTCTTGTTTCAATTTGTTCTTTTTGTCTTGCAAGCTCTTTGTCTCTTATTTCAATTTGTTCTTTTTGTGATAATGCAAACGACTGATTTTGTTCTAAAAATTCTAGATAATGACCAATACGTTCAGTATCATTCTTAATGTTAACATGATTATTTTTTCCTAAATGAAAAATTGTTTCAACTTTTTCATTTCCTTCTTCTAATATGAATCCATATTTTTCTACAATATTCCTCAAGGTCACCAAAGTAAAGTTGTACATATGAGCATGTACTGAATAACCTAAAAACGAAAAATCATAATACGCTTTATCATGATTATCTAATAGGCCAGGAACTTCAATATAAAGTAATCCATCATCTTTTAGCAACTTCTTTAAAACATTTAATTCATTTTCAAGATCAATAAAATGTTCAAATACATGACTTAATATAATAATATCAAACTTTCTATTTTGAGTTAAAACCGTTTCTGCATTCCCTTCAATAGCAATTATATTTCTTCTCTTGCATTGTTCTATACATTCAGCAGAGTACTCAGTTCCAAGTAAATTTACTTTTATCTTCTCTTTAGAAGCTTCTTCTCTAAACTCATCAAGTACACTTCCTACTCCCGCACCTATTTCTAACACATCAAGTTCAGGTTTATTTGAGATATGCAGTTGAAGTTTACGATAAATTTTTTTTCCTTGACACTCTTTAAAGAGAGCCACTTGATGTTCAAGGCTTTCTTTTCCATAGTTTAATGGATGGTAATACTTTTCATAATAGTAAGGTAACGATTCTTGCTGAATTCTTGGGCTTGTAATGACTAATCCGCAATCCTTGCATATGTAGCTTCCAAAAGGTAAATCAAACCTGTCTACATCTAGTAACTTTTCAAGATTTGCACTAGTACAACAGATACAACTAGTCGCCTCTTCAAGTTTTATCTTTTTATTTTGAATATCTGCTAAAAGAAGACTTTTGTATTTTTTACTAATATCATTTAGTTTTCTAAATCCAACCCTCATATATGTAATCCTTTAGGGTAAATATATAAATCACACCAACCTCGGCCATTTTTATTATGTGCAGTAATATATTCAATAAACTGCTCAACTTCTTCATTCCTAATAGTTTGTTTAAATATATCATTCAAGCTATCTCCTTTAAACCTACAGCGTGAAGGAGATTCAACAACATTATAATGAGATATTAACTTTTGCAAGAACTCTTTGGGATTACTCCCTTGAGATTCTAACCAATGCGGTGCAAATTCGGTTTTAATAATCCAATTGCAATTTTTTGTTAAATAAGCCTGACCTCCATTAAATACATTTTCCTCATATCCTTGTGTGTCAATTTTAATAAAATAAAAATTACTTGGATTTACTTCAAACAATTTATCTAAGCTAATAGTAGGAACAACTTCCTTTGACCAGTTATCATTAACAGCCACAACCCTATTGTCTTGACTTCCTGAAGGATTTAATGAAAATTCTCTCTGCTCATTGGATATTTCTGCACATATAGCATTATGTATTTCATAGTTGTTTGTAATGTTATGGGACAAATTACTCTCAATGTATTGGGACAAATTACTACTAGCTTCTACTAATGTTATTTTAGCTTGTTGAAATACTTTTGCAAATACAATTCCTGTGAAACCATAGTTAGCACCAATATCAAAAATATTTTGAGGATTAAATTTTTTCTGTATTTCAGTATATAACTTTGTATTTAATTCTTCGTATGAAGATTTACCTTCATACATGAAACCACTTTTATCGAGACTATTTATTTTAAAAAGTATATCACTAATTCTAATATTTTTATTTTTAGCAGCTTGCGGCAACCATTTATGATTGACGGTTACAAAACCAAAATATCTTGTAGTAGTATTTTTACTTTCAAAAGTGTTGTTTAAAGTTCTAACTAAATTTTCCGCACCATCATTGATACTTATTATACTAATATATTTTCCTGGATTAAATATATTACTAAATTGACAAACAACTTCACATTTACCCCCCTTAATATCAATGGAGTATTGTGTCATTTCGGTCGAAACTCCAGTAATAAAGTCACCATTTTCTGTCCAAAACGGTATACCAATTACAAGATCATTTGGTGTATAAAACAAATCAAATGAAATTTTTAATGAAATTTTTTCATTCAGGTTTGCACTACTGATTTCATTTTCATTATTATCTAACCAAGTAAATTTTACATCACTTATTTTCTCTTCATTGTGGAAAAGATCTCCGTAAAAAGGCTTTATATCTTGATTCTTTTCTTTTTTCTTCAACTCAAGTTTCTTTTTTTCTTCTTGTTCTAAATAGTATTTTATACCATCATCTGCTTTACCATAAAAAGTTTTTTTACCTTTTTCAAGTACAAGCACACTGTCACAAAAAAGCCGTACACTATTCATCGAATGAGAAACGAAGATCATTGAAATATTTTCACGCATACTATTTATTTTCGCTAAACACTTCTGTTGAAAGTTAAAATCACCTACTGCCAATACTTCATCAAGTATAAGTATATCTGGTTCACTTGAAGTAGCTATACCAAAACCAAGTCTTGATTTCATGCCACTACTATATGTTTTCACTGGTTGATTTATAAACTCCCCTATCTCGGCAAACTCTTCAATTTCTATTATTTTTTCTTTCAGTTCATTTTCTTTAAAGCCACTTATTTTAAGGTTTAGATCTATATTCTCAAGTCCAGTCAACTCAGGTTTTAGGCTTGAAGTCAGTTCTAATATAGCAGATATTTTACCCTTGACATTACTATGTCCTTTTGTAGGTGTTAAGACTCTCGCTATGATTTTTAAAAGTGTTGATTTACCATTTCCATTTCTACCTATAACACCTAATGCTTCTCCTCTTTTTAACTCAAAAGAAACATTATCTAGTGCATGGAACTCTTTATGATACTTTTTTTTAAGAGGATTAAGTGACTCTTTTACTCTATCAAATGGCTTCTCATAGAGTTTATATATTTTAGTGATATTTTGAACTTTTACTACAGTTGATTTATTCATTACAGTACATCTCCAAAATGCGGCCTTAGCTTTCTAAATACAACTGCACCTACAATGAAAAAGAACACCGTAATAACAATAAAATATGGAGTATACTTGTATGATTCCCAAAACCACACTTCATTTATGAAACTATTTCGATAACCCTCAACTATATAAACCATAGGATTTAATTTTAGTACATACAAGTACTTTTCAGGCACCCTATCTATAGACCAGAATATAGGAGTCACCCAAAATCCAAGCTGAAGTATCACGCCAATAATTTGTGATATGTCTTTAGTAAAAACTCTTAATGATGAAACTAGCCAACTGATACCAAGAACTAAAATAAGCATCATAAATGTATAAAATGGCAATTGAAGCCAATAGATGGTTGGAGTATATCCATGAAGTAAAAATACAATAATAAGAATACCAATCAAAATTATATGAAGGTATAACATAGATAAAATTTTAACAATCGGTAATATACTCACTCTAAAATCAATTTTTTTCACTAAAAACTTATTACTTACTACTGAATTCATTCCAGAACTTATAGCATCAGAAAAGAAAAACCAAGGTATGTAAGCACACATCAAGTAAAGCACAAATGGCACATTTCCATCCACATCCTTTCCCTTAAACCCAACAGAAAAGATAAACCATACTATAAGCATAAACAGTATAGGTCTTAAAATAGCCCAGAAAACACCGAGATATGAACCTAGGAATTGTTCTTTAAAATCATTTGTAGCTAAAGTAAATATCAAATTTTTACTTTTGATTATATCTCTAGAGAAACGGTAAAAACTTTTAAATATATCTAGCACTTATTTATTCCTATATCCATTTGGATTGTTTAACTGCCATCTCCAACTATCTTCGCACATCTCTTTTAAGGTCTTAGAAGCACTCCAGTCTAATGTCTCTTTAGCACATCTTGGATCTGCATAACATGTAGCTATGTCTCCTGTTCTTCGTTCTACAATTTTGTAAGGGATTTGTCTTTTTGAAGCTTTTTCAAATGCATGAACCATATCAAGTACCGAATAACCATTTCCTGTTCCCAAGTTTACAATTAGAATTTCATCTGTATTAGATATTTTTTCTAATGCTTTAACGTGACCCATTGCCAAGTCTACTACATGTATGTAGTCTCTAACTCCTGTACCATCATCTGTATCATAGTCATCACCAAATATACTTAAGTTCTCTCTTTTACCGACTGCTACTTGAGAGATATATGGCATTAAATTATTTGGTATACCATTTGGGTCTTCACCAATAGTTCCACTTTCATGCGCACCTACAGGATTAAAATATCTTAAAATTGCTATCTTAAATGTATTGTCGCTAATATATAATTCTTTCAATATGCGCTCTATCATGTATTTGCTAGTACCATATGGATTTGTGGTACCACCTGTAGGAGAATTTTCTTTGATTGGCATAG
>Ga0316207_10001704_pt1 | contig 25582 bp, 25 predicted proteins | sample 6weekpyrite_MG_FD_204943 | JGI IMG/M metagenome (GOLD analysis project Ga0316207, IMG submission 204943) | Microbial mat bacterial communities from mineral coupon in-situ incubated in ocean water Damariscotta River, Maine, United States -... | ecosystem: Environmental > Aquatic > Marine >... | reverse complement strand
CGATTTTAAATATGGTTAATTGACGTTTAACTTCAGTAAAGAAGCAGGGTAAAAAATCGCTCAGGTAATAGTTAGGTTGTAACTTAATGACTAAATAATTCGTGTGATGCAGATGAATAAGCAGAAGCTTAAATTGATTTGGCGATCAGCCGCTATTATTGCGTTCGTAACTTTTATTATTTTTATTCCTGTATTTATTTTGCTTGATGCTGAATACATTGCGTCAATTATCTTGGCGGGTGTCTGTTCGGTTTTGTCATGGAAGGCCGTTATCTTTATCGTTGTACGTTTTTGGGCTACTGAGTTATTAGAATATATCGATGAACCTCATGTTGAACGTGTTGGGGATGAAATTGAAGTTGAGAGCGCAATTCGTAATACAGGCGATGCAGAACTTGATCGATACGTTTTTGATTATGCGCGAGCACGGGATTTCTGGGGGAAAACAGGAATGATGCTACTTGTAGGAGTGTTTTTAATAATTATGTATTTTATTTTTGGTGTACCATAAAATAGGATTTTCTAAAAAAAACAAAACCAAAAAATCTTTCTTAGGCTTTACCAGGATCAACCTTTGGCATCTCAGGGTTACAGCGGTATAAAGAGGCAACGTGACCAATACGTTGGATTAATTCAGCGCCGGTTTTATCAAGGATGGCTTGGATCATTTCATCACGCTCATCACGATCGCCAGCGTTCACACGGATTTTCAATAGTTCGTGTTGCTCGAGTGCGTTGTCGATCTCATTAACAACATTGTCAGTGAGTCCATTGTTTCCGATAGTCACAATGACCTTCAGTGAGTGAGCATTTCCGCGTAGTTTGCGTACCTGTTGAGAAGAAAGTGGCATAATGGTTCCAATTAACTATTTTGACCCTGTTGAGGGGCGCAGATTATAGCGTTCTTCGGCATGGATTACTGCCCTGAAATCAGTATTAGATTGAGAATGTGTAATGGCACGAAGTAAATCCAGCAAAGGCTGGCTAAAAGAGCATTTTGACGACGAATATGTAGCTCGTGCCCAACAAGCGGGTTATCGTTCGCGTGCTGTCTATAAATTACTGGAAATTCAGAAGAAAGACCGTCTTATTAAGCCTGGCATGACGGTGGTCGATCTGGGTGCGGCCCCTGGTGGCTGGTCTCAAGCTGCCGCAGAAATGGTTGGGGAAAAGGGCAGGGTGATTGCGCTGGATATCCTGCCAATGAGTTCCCTTGCGGGTGTTGAGGTTATTGAGGGGGATTTTAGAGAGGATTCTGTCCTGGAAGAACTGTTAAATAGCTTAGGAGATCGGCCTGTAGACCTTGTAATGTCGGACATGGCACCCAATATGAGTGGTATGAAGGACATGGATCAGCCACGTGCCATGTATTTAACGGAATTGGCACTGGATTTGGCGAATCAAGTTCTTCGTCAAGGGGGCGATATGGTAGTTAAGGTCTTCCAAGGAGAGGGTTTTGACGAGTATTTGCGGGCATTACGTGGTTCCTTTAATAAGGTATTAACGCGTAAGCCTGATGCATCAAGAGCCCGATCTCGAGAAGTTTATCTCGTTGGTCGTGGTTTTAAAGGGCAACAGTGAACAAAGTCACTTGCGTGGCACTTGTTGACAGGTAAACTGTCCATATTAAAGGTTTCAAACGAGCCTGATTAAGAGGAATAGTACTTTGGGTGATATGGGAAAAACATTAATACTGTGGTTGGTGATTGGTACGATACTGGTTGCCGTCTTCAGTAATTTCAAAACAACAGGCTCAGCTCCACAAGAAGTGAGTTACTCACAGTTTTATGCCGACATGAAGGCTCAGCGTGTTCAAAGCGTTTTGGTGCAAGGACGTGAATTGATTGGTGCTTACCAAGATGGACGCGAATTCAAGACTTACAGTCCTGAAACAGACAACAAATTATTAATTGGTGACTTACTCAAGTACAACGTGCTGGTAAATGCGCGTGCACCTGAAACAACCTCATTCCTTGGCCAGCTATTTATTTCCTGGTTCCCTATGTTGCTCTTAATCGGTGTGTGGATTTTCTTCATGCGTCAGATGCAAGGTGGCGGCGGTGGCCGCGGTGCAATGTCGTTTGGCAAAAGCAAAGCGCGCATGCTGGGTGAAGACCAAGTGAAAGTAACGTTTACTGACGTTGCCGGTTGTGAAGAAGCTAAAGACGAAGTTGCAGAATTAGTTGAGTTCTTGCGTGATCCGTCTAAATTCCAAAAACTCGGAGGCAAGATCCCTCAAGGCGTGTTAATGGTAGGTAGCCCTGGTACGGGTAAAACATTATTGGCCAAAGCCATTGCTGGCGAAGCCAAAGTCCCATTCTTTACTATTTCGGGTTCTGATTTTGTTGAAATGTTCGTTGGTGTCGGTGCATCACGTGTACGTGACATGTTTGAACAAGCAAAGAAACATGCTCCATGCATTATCTTCATTGATGAAATCGATGCCGTTGGTCGTCATCGTGGTGCCGGCCTTGGTGGCGGGCATGATGAACGTGAACAAACATTAAACCAATTATTGGTTGAAATGGATGGTTTTGAAGGTAGCGAGGGTGTGATTGTTATTGCTGCGACTAACCGCCCTGATGTACTAGATCCTGCTTTATTGCGACCTGGTCGATTTGATAGACAAGTTGTTGTGCCATTGCCGGATGTGCGTGGTCGTGATCAAATCTTAAAAGTACATATGCGTAAAGTGCCGATTTCGGATGGTGTAAATGCAAAAACAATTGCACGTGGTACGCCGGGATTCTCAGGTGCAGATTTAGCAAATCTTGTTAACGAAGCAGCCTTGTTTGCCGCACGTGGAAACAAACGTACTGTCGACATGGATGATTTCGAACGTGCTAAAGATAAGATCATGATGGGTGCGGAGCGTCGTTCTATGGTGATGAGTGATGAGGAGAAAAAACTCACTGCTTATCATGAAGCTGGCCACGCGATTGTTGGTGAGCTTGTTCCTGAACATGATCCTGTTCACAAGGTTACGATTATTCCTCGTGGTCGCGCATTGGGTGTAACCATGTTCTTGCCAGAAGAAGATCGATACAGTCACAGTAAAACGCGCCTTGAAAGTGAAATTTCAACGTTGTTTGGTGGGCGTTTAGCAGAAGAAATTATTTTTGGTATTGATGCTGTTACCACAGGCGCTTCGAATGACATTGAGCGTGCAACTGAAATCGCTCGTAACATGGTTACTAAATGGGGCTTATCCGAAAAGTTAGGACCACTCACCTATTCAGAAGATGATGGTGAAGTTTTTCTCGGCAAGTCAGTGACAAAACATAAATCGGTTTCTGATGAAACATCGCATGCGATTGATGAAGAAATTCGTCAGTTTATCGACCGAAATTATGAACGTGCTGAAACCATGTTGAATGACAATATGGATAAGTTACACGTTATGGCTGAAGCGCTTCTTAAATATGAAACGATTGATGCGAAACAAATCGATGAAATTATGAGTGGAAAAATCCCTGGTCCACCACAAGATTGGTCTGATAGCGATGATTCATCAAATGATGATGATGGCAAACCTGCTGCGAAGAAACCAAGTGATAAGCCTATTGGTGGCCCTGCAGGAGAGCACTAAACGCGATTTTATTGCGCAAAATAATTAAGCCCGCCCCGCCTTGTGCGGGGCGTTTTTGTAGTGGGGAATAGTGAGTGGTTCAGCAATTTAACTGCGCGGGTAAAGTTTTAGATCTGTCAACACCGCAGGTGATGGGCATACTTAATGTCACGCCCGATTCTTTTTCTGATGGTGGGCACTATACCCAACAACAATCTGCACTTTCACAAACTGCAATAATGATTGAGCAGGGCGCGGCGATCATTGATGTGGGGGGTGAGTCAACTCGTCCCGGTGCAGCCGATGTGTCACTGAGTGAAGAGCTTGATCGCGTTATCCCTGTTATAGAAAAGCTTGTTAGTGAATTCGATACGATTGTGTCGATTGATACAAGTAAAGCCGAAGTAATGTCTGCTGCTGTTAAGGCAGGCGCCAGTATGATCAATGATGTTAATGCATTGCGAACCGAAGGCGCATTAGATGCCGCTTTAAAGTCAGGTGTGCCAATTTGTTTAATGCACATGCAGGGTGTTCCTCGCACAATGCAAACTGCGCCGAATTATGAGCATGTTACAAATGATGTTATTTCGTTCCTGGTCAAGCGAGTTGAAGACTGTGTTGCTGCAGGCATTGCTCGAGAACGATTAATTGTTGATCCGGGTTTTGGTTTTGGAAAAACGCTTGAGCAAAATTGTCAGTTGATGCACGAGCTTAATGCATTTAAAAAAATCGACTGTCCCGTGCTTGTTGGTGTTTCGCGAAAATCAATGATTGGCCAAATTCTTGATGCTGAGGTGAACGAGAGGTTGTTAGGTAGCGTGGCATTAGAGACATTGGCTGTGTGGCAAGGTGCGAGTATCATTCGAGCCCATGATGTTGCTGCCGCGATGGACGCAGTTAAGATCGCATCTGCAGTTAAATTTCCCAATTTGTGATGAATGTCAGCGCTTATATAGTCTAAACTGTCATTATTATGGCTAACCGCGTTATCATAGCCTTATGCATATAAAGGTTTAAGAGGCACAGTTCTTTGAGCAGAAAATATTTTGGTACAGACGGTATCCGTGGAAGAGTAGGTAGCCGCTCAATCACACCAGAGTTCATTATGAAACTGGGTTGGGCTGCTGGTCGTGTGTTGTCTCGACAAGGACATGGCACGGTTTTAGTTGGTAAAGACACGCGCATCTCGGGTTACATGTTTGAGTCGGCGCTGGAAGCGGGCTTGTCTGCAGCGGGTGTTGATATTGGTTTATTAGGACCGATGCCTACACCTGCGATAGCGTATCTTACGCGAACCTTCCATGCACAGGCAGGGATCGTTATCAGTGCTTCACACAATCCGTTTGATGATAACGGCATTAAGTTTTTTTCGGGTGACGGCACGAAGCTTGAAGATGACGTTGAGTTAGCGATTGAGGCTGAAATTGACAAACCGATGACCACGGTTGATTCGTCAAAACTAGGTAAGGCATCTCGAATCGATGATGCTGCGGGTCGTTATATCGAGTTTTGTAAAAGTACCGTGCCGATGCGAATGGACCTTAAAGGTATTCGTATCGTTGTGGATTGTGCGCATGGCGCAACCTACCATATTGCGCCGCGCGTGTTTGAAGAACTCGGCGCAGAAGTTATTGCAATCGGCGTTGAACCGAATGGGCTTAATATTAACGAAGGTTGTGGTTCAACTAAACCCGATGCGCTTCAAGCAGCAGTTGTTGAATTGAGTGCCGATGTTGGTGTTGCGCTTGATGGTGATGGCGATCGTTTAATCATGGTTGATGCAGAGGGTGATTTGGTTGACGGTGATCAAATTCTTTATGTCATTGCAATGTCACGTTTAGTAGATGAACAGTTGGATGGTTCGGTTGTTGGCACAGTAATGAGCAATCTGGGTCTTGAACATGCGTTAACATCAAAAGGTATCGGTTTCCGCCGTTCTAAAGTCGGTGATCGCTATGTCATGAATATGTTGCGTGAGTCAGGTTGGTCTTTAGGTGGTGAAAGTTCTGGGCATATTATTTGTCTGGACCGCACCAGTACGGGCGATGGTATTGTTGCTGCCCTACAGGTGCTTTATGCGATGATTTCATCACAAAAATCGCTTGGCCAGTTACTCAGTGGCTTAACTTTATACCCACAAACCTTAATTAATGTGCCACTAGATCTTCCGTTTAACTTGGATGAGTCATCGCTTGTTAAGTCCGCCATGAAAGAAGCCGAATATAAATTGGGCGATTCAGGGCGTATTTTATTACGTGCCTCGGGTACCGAACCGCTACTGCGCGTTATGGTTGAAGGCAGTGATGCTCAGCTCGTGCAGCAACAGGCTGATTTACTGGCAGATGCCGTGCGCCAAGCATCATCTGGACATTCAGCCCAATCAGCCTAGTTTGAGTGTAAAATAGCTGCGCTATAAATCTCGATTTTGCCCCTACGATACTGATGTTGATTGATTTTTTACCCTATGACCGGTAAGCTTGCCGCCGTTTTGAATTCAGATTTGAGGAAAGAAGTATGTCACGACGTATTATGGTAGCTGGGAACTGGAAAATGAATGGTTCCAATGACAGCATTACGAGTCTATTGACGGGTATTAAGGCTGGAATGGCCGCTGCTGACAAGACCACTGTCGTGGTATGTCCTCCTATGATCTACATTCATAAAGTTCAAGAATTGACCGCAGGCACTGAAATCGGTGTTGGTGCACAAAATCTGTCGGTTGAGACTTCAGGTGCCTTTACTGGTGAGATGTCTTCAGCCATGTTGACGGATAATGGTTGTACTTACGTGATTGTTGGTCACTCAGAGCGCCGCGCGCTTTATCATGAAGATGACATGTTAGTTGCGAAAAAATACGGTGTAGCTCGCAAAGCAGGTCTAATACCTATCCTTTGTATTGGTGAAACGCTTGAAGAACGTGAAGCGGGTATTACTGAACAGGTTGTTGGTCGTCAATTAGATGCAGTTATCGCAATGGAAGGTGTTAAATCACTTGCTGATGGCGTGATTGCTTATGAACCAGTTTGGGCAATTGGTACAGGCAAAACCGCAACACCGCAGCAAGCACAAGATGTGCACGCCTTTATTCGTGCGCGCATTGCATCAGTTGATCCAGACGTCGCGGCTAAGGTCCAGATCCTTTATGGTGGTAGTGTTAAAGGCTCAAATGCGGCAGAATTGTTCGCCAATGAAGATATTGACGGTGGTCTGATTGGTGGTGCCTCGCTTGATGCTGAGGATTTCCTTAAGATTTGTACTGCAGCCAATTGATTTAATTAGTTTTAATCACACTAGAGACGACTATGTCATCCATTATTCTTAGCATTCACGTCATTATTGCGGTCACGCTCATCGGTCTTATCCTTGTTCAGCATGGCAAGGGAGCAGATGCGGGTGCTGCTTTTGGTAGTGGGGCATCCTCGACTGTCTTTGGTAGTCAGGGCAGTGCATCATTTTTGACCCGTTTAACGGCCGGTTTAGCAACGGCCTTCTTCGTAACTAGCCTCGTACTGGCCTATTCGACTAAAACAGCCTCGAAAGGGGGAGATGATGTCGATATTCCTGCTGCCGTTGAGAAGGTCATCGAAAAAGAAGCGCCAGCGGTTGATGGCGGTGATAAGCCTGCGTTGCCTGCAGAAATTGGACAGGATAAACCTGCTTCACCCGTAGGTAGTACAACGGATAAACCGGTCATTCCGGAGTAAAGGATCGAAGTACTGGCCGACTCTTCACCCTCGAAGAGTAGATATGGCCACAACTGCCGACGTGGTGAAATTGGTAGACACGCCAGCTTGAGGGGCTGGTTCTCGCAAGGGAGTGGCGGTTCGAGTCCGCCCGTCGGCACCATATATCGAATCTCTGCCAACTCGGCGGGGATTTTTTTTGCTCCTATATAAACGGTATCAGCAAAATTGGTGATACCGTTTTTTTATACCTGCAAAAAGTTTACTTCAAGTTATTGATTTAAATTAACTATCCTGTATTTCATAAACTTGACACAAATTTCTACGCTGGCCATACTGCCTGCCTCTTGTAGTACATAAAATAATAAGAACGTAATGCCTTGTAATAGAATAAATATAGTAGCGGAGGTGGGGTAAACTCATGCTTGAGAACTATCTACCCGTCTTAGTATTCCTGATTATCGGTGGTGCCGTTGGTGCCGCGATGCTTGCCATTGGTTGGATTCTTGGACCAACTCGCCCGGATGCTGAAAAACTTTCACCTTACGAATGTGGCTTTGAGGCCTTTGATGATTCACGTATGAAATTCGACGTGCGTTATTATCTGGTTGCCATCTTATTCATTATTTTTGATTTAGAAATTGCATTTTTATTCCCGTGGGCCATTGTGCTTGAGCAAGTTGGTTGGTTTGGCTTTGCAGCCATGTCGGTCTTCCTTGGCATACTCGTGATTGGGTTTATTTATGAGTGGAAGAAAGGAGCCTTGGAATGGGAGTAGAGGGCGTACTTGAGAAAGGTTTTGTCACAACCAATGCGGACAAACTGATTAACTGGGCACGTACTGGTTCAATGTGGCCAATGACCTTCGGTTTGGCATGTTGTGCGGTAGAAATGATGCACTCGGCAGCAAGTCGTTATGATTTGGATCGTTTCGGAATTATTTTCCGTCCAAGTCCTCGCCAATCTGATGTGATGATTGTCGCGGGTACCTTGGTAAACAAAATGGCACCTGCACTGCGTAAGGTCTACGACCAAATGGCAGAGCCGCGTTGGGTTATTTCAATGGGTTCATGTGCTAATGGTGGTGGTTACTATCATTATTCTTATGCCGTTGTGCGTGGTTGTGATCGCATAGTCCCTGTTGATGTTTATGTGCCTGGTTGTCCACCAACAGCCGAAGCATTGATTTACGGCATTATGCAGTTACAAAACAAAATTAAACGCACTAATACTATTGCCCGTACTTGATAAAGAATTCAGTTGATGAGCGAAGAAGAAATAACAAAATCACCCTTGCAAATACGCGCAGATAGCCTGAAAGAACGTTTTGCTGAACAAGCAGTAGACGTGCTTGTTGCCTGTCGTGAGATTACGCTCGAAGTACCGCGTGAGCATTTGATCACCGTGTGCACTGCGTTGCGTGACGAGCCGGAATTTGCGTTCTCACAATTAATGGATGTTTGTGGTGTTGATTACTCTACTTTCGGTGAAGTTGAGTGGGAAACAAATAGTGCATCAAGCAGCGGTTTTAGTCGTGCCGTTAATACCAATAAGGCACATGAAGCAAAATGGGAAAAGAATCGTTTTGCGGTTGTTTACCATTTAATTTCTTATCGACACAATACCCGTGTTCGCGTTCGTACCTTTGCTGATAGTGAATTCCCTATTGTTGATTCTGTGGTTGATATTTGGAATGGCGCTAACTGGTTTGAACGTGAAGCATTTGATCTGTTCGGTATTTTGTTTGATGGACATCCTGATTTACGACGCATCCTGACTGATTATGGTTTTGTTGGTCATCCATTCCGTAAAGACTTTCCGTTAATTGGTGAAGTTGAAATGCGTTACGATGCAGATAAAAAACGCGTTGTTTACCAGCCAGTGAGTATTGAAGAGCGCGTGCTAGTGCCACGCGTTATTCGTGGTGACAATCTTAATGGTGTTGAAGCCGATTCTACTGACATGGCGGAAACAGAATAATGCCTGAAATTAGAAACTATACCCTGAACTTTGGTCCTCAGCATCCGGCTGCGCATGGTGTGTTACGTCTTGTACTTGAGCTTGATGGTGAAGTTGTACAACGCGCTGATCCACATGTGGGTTTATTGCATCGTGGTACTGAAAAATTAGCTGAAAGCAAACCATTTAATCAAAGCATCGGTTACATGGATCGTCTCGATTACGTTTCCATGATGTGTAATGAACATGGTTACGTAATGGCAATTGAGAAGTTGCTCGGTGTGCAAGCACCAGAACGTGCGCAATACATTCGCGTTATGTTTGACGAAATTACACGTATCTTGAATCATTTGATGTGGTTAGGAACACATGCACTTGATATCGGTGCAATGACCTTGTTCTTGTATTGTTTCCGTGAACGTGAAGATTTAATGGATGTGTACGAAGCAGTTTCTGGCGCACGTATGCATGCAACGTATTACCGTCCAGGTGGCGTTTACCGCGATTTACCAAATGTTATGCCGCAGTTTAATGAATCTAAATGGCATAACGCTGCTGATGTTAAAAAAATGAATGAAGCGCGCAGTGGTAGTTTGCTTGATTTCATCGAAGATTTTGTTCAACGTTTTCCGGCACTACTTGATGAATACGAAACACTGTTAACAGATAACCGTATTTGGAAACAGCGTACCGTTGGGATTGCGACCGTTTCGCCAGAGCGTGCACTTCAACTTGGTTTCACTGGCCCAATGTTGCGTGGTTCAGGTGTGGAGTGGGATTTACGTAAGAAACAGCCTTACGAAGTTTATGACAAACTGAAATTTGATATTCCTGTCGGCGTTAATGGCGATTGTTATGACCGTTACTTGGTTCGTATGGAAGAATTCCGTCAGTCAAATCGCATTATTCAACAGTGTGTCGATTGGTTGCGTGCAAACCCGGGCCCTGTGATGTTGGAAGACAATAAAGTGTCGCCACCACCTCGTGAAGACATGAAGGGTGATATGGAAGCACTCATTCATCACTTTAAATTATTCACTGAAGGTTACTGTGTGCCAGAAGGCGAAGCCTATGCAGCAGTTGAACATCCTAAGGGTGAATTTGGTGTGTATATGGTTTCAGATGGTGCGAATAAACCTTACCGCGTGAAAGTACGTGCGCCTGGTTTTGCTCACCTTTCAGCGATGGATGAAATGGTGAAAGGGCACATGATTTCAGATGTGGTTTCCGTTATTGGAACCATGGATATTGTATTCGGCGAGATTGACCGCTAATGAGTGAAGAAATGCAAACAGCGAATGATGTGCTGAGTGAATCAGTACGTAAAGAGATTGAACACTGGCTGACTAAATTTCCGGCTGATCGTCGCGAGTCTGCGGTGATCCCTGCTTTAACCGCCGCACAGGAACAAAATGGTGGCTGGTTATCAGAAGAGATAATGAACGCGGTAGCTGAATATATTGGCATGCCACGCGTCAGTGTCTATGAGGTTGCAACATTCTATTCAATGTTTGATCGCGAGCCAGTAGGCCGGCACAAAATTAACGTCTGTACAAATATCTGTTGCATGTTAATGGGTTCAGACAGTGTTGTTGAATATATAGAAAACAAACTTGGTATTAAGCAAGGTGAAACAACGGCTGATGGCAAGTTTACAATGAAAATCGAAGAAGAATGTTTGGCAGCATGTGGCGGTGGCCCAATGATGGTTGTTGATGGCCACTACCATGAACAATTAACGCCAGAAAAAATTGACGCAATCCTCGATGGATTGGAATAAAAAAGGTTAAGGCGGACTCACTGATGGCAAACGAAGTTTGTTCCCAGACAATGCAATTTGAGCAACCCTGGACGCTTGATAATTATATCAAGACAGGTGGCTATGAAGCGCTGAAGAAAATTTTTGCGGAAAATATTTCCCAAGAAGATGTAATCGAAATGGTGAAAGGTTCAGCCCTTCGCGGTCGTGGCGGTGCGGGTTTCTCAACGGGCCTGAAGTGGAGTTTTATGCCGCGTACTGCACCGGGTGAAAAATACATCGTCTGTAATTCAGATGAGAGTGAGCCAGGCACATTTAAAGATCGCGATATTCTACGTTATAACCCTCATTCAGTTGTTGAAGGAATGATTATTGCTGGTTATGCGATTGGTGCAACAGCAGGTTATAACTACCTTCGTGGCGAATTTCATCATGAGCCTTTTGAACGTTTTGAACACGCGCTTAAAGAAGCCTATGAAGCGGGCTTCCTTGGTAAGGATATTCTTGGTTCAGGGTTTGATTTTGAGCTGTATGGTCACCTTGGAGCGGGCGCATACATTTGTGGTGAAGAGACTGCTTTACTTGAATCATTAGAAGGTAAAAAAGGCCAACCACGTTTCAAACCACCGTTCCCAGCCAACTTTGGTTTGTATGGCAAACCGACAACGATTAATAACACCGAAACACTGGCATCTGTGCCTGCAATTATTCGTAATGGCGCAGAGTGGTTTTTGGAATTAGGTAAGCCAAACAATGGCGGAATGAAGCTATTCTCGATTGCCGGTCATGTTAACAAGCCAGGTGTTTATGAAATTCCAATGGGCACACCTTTTAAAGACTTGCTTGACATGGCAGGTGGCGTGCGTGATGGAAATAAATTAAAAGCAGTTATTCCAGGCGGCTGTTCAATGCCGGTTATGCCAGCTGATGTCATTATGGAATGCGATCTTGATTATGACTCGATTGCCAAGGCGGGTTCGGCACTGGGTTCAGGTGGCGTTATCGTAATGGATGAAACTACGTGCATGGTGAAAGCTTTAATGCGTTTATCACGTTTCTATTATGCAGAATCTTGCGGCCAATGTACGCCATGTCGTGAAGGTACGGGTTGGATGTATCGAGTTCTTGAGCGTATAGAAAATGGCCAAGGTCGTCCTGAAGATTTAGATTTGTTGGAATCAGCAGCAGGTCAAATTGCCGGTCATACAATTTGTGCCTTTGGTGAAGCAGCTGCATGGCCTGTGCAAAGTTTCCTCAAACACTTCCGCAGTGAATTTGAATACCATATTACGAATAAGACCTGCCTTGTTGGTGGCGAAGATAAGGGAGCCGCAGCATGAGCGCGAAACCTGAAATAAATGCCGAAGACATGGTGAATATTGAAATCAACGGTGTGCCTATGCAGGCAGCTAAGGGTTCAATGATTATTCATGCAGCTGATGATGCGAATGTTTATATTCCACGTTTTTGCTACCACAAGAAATTACCTATTGCCGCTAACTGTCGCATGTGTCTTGTCGAAGTCGAGAATGTACCAAAGCCTTTACCAGCATGTGCAACGCCTGTTAATGAGGGCATGAAAGTATTTACGCAGTCTGCGTTTGCAAAACAAGCACAGCAGGGTGTAATGGAATTTTTGCTGATCAACCATCCGTTAGACTGCCCAATTTGTGATCAAGGTGGTGAGTGTGAACTGCAAGATATCGCAATGGGATATGGTCGCAGTGTTTCAAGATTCACTGAAAAGAAACGTGTTGTAAAAGATAAAAATATTGGCCCGTTGATTGAGACCGAAATGACGCGTTGTATTCATTGTACGCGTTGTATTCGTACCATTGAGCTGGTCGGTGGCGACAAAGAACTTGGCGGCATGGGTCGCGGTACAAACACATTGATTGGTACTTACATTGAGCGCAGTGTTGACTCAGAAATGTCCGGTAACGTTATTGATGTTTGTCCAGTTGGCGCGTTAACAGCTAAGCCATCACGTTTCGCTGCTCGCGCATGGGAAATGCGTTCAACACCGGGTATTGCAGGTCACGATTGTATTGGTTCAAACATCAATACTCACATTCGTGACAAAGAAATTGTTCGTGTTGTGCCAAACGAAAATGAAAAAATAAATGAAGTTTGGATTTCAGATCGTGATCGTTATGCCTACGAAGGTTTGAATAGCGACTCTAGACTCACTACACCAATGATTAAGGTTGGCGGTCAATGGCAGCAAACAGATTGGAATACAGCACTTGAAGAAGTTGCTGAGGGTTTGCGAGGCAATAACAGCGACATTGCAGGCCTGATGTCACCAAATTCAACAACAGAAGAAGCCTTTCTCATGCAAAAAATATTGCGTGATTTGGGGGCAACATCAATCGATTATCGTATTGGTCAGCAAGATTTTTCTGGCGACACCGGCATGCCTGTTGCGCAAGAGCTGGGATCATCAATTGATGCACTTGAATCGCTTGATGCAGCATTGTTAATCGGTTCAAACATCCGACATGATCAACCTATTGCATCACATCGCTTGCGTAAGGCCGTCACTAATGGTGCCAAGGTCATGCTATTAAATAGTATTGATTACGATATTAATTACCCTATTGCTGAAAATATTGTTTCGCATCCCGGTGCTCTTGCTGTTGAGTTGGCAGGGATTGTTAAAGCAATGTTGCAAACGTCTCAGCAATCAACGCCAGAAGGGCTCGATACCCTAATTGCTTCAGTCAATGTATCGGATACGCATAAAGCAATTGCTGAGAACTTGAGCTCAGCAACAAATAGCGCGATTATTATTGGCACACAGGCAATGGCCTTTGCTGATTTAGAAACAATCAGTGCTCTCGCGGGATTACTTGCAAAATTAGCGGGTTCAAATTTTGGTTACTTGCCTCGCGGAGCAAACAGTGTTGGTGCTCGCTTGGCAGGTGCATTACCTTTTGCAGGTGTTGGTGGTAAAGAAGTAACTGTAGGCAAAAATGCCATGACAATGTTCGACAGTGTTGCATCAGCCTACATGTTGATGAACGTTGAACCTGAACGTGACTGTATTAATCCGGCACAAGCTATGCGCGCACTTAACGAGGCTGGTTTTGTTGTTTGCTTAACACCCTTTGCCTCTGATGCAATGCGTGAATATGCCAATGTACTATTACCAATGGCACCTTACTCGGAAACATCCGGCACATTTGTTAATGCTGCTGGTACCTGGCAACGCTTCTCAGCAAACTGCGCGCCACTCGGTGAAACACGACCTGGCTGGAAGGTGTTACGTGTGCTTGGCAATCTGTTAGATATTAATGGTTACGAATATCTTTCATCAGAAGAGGTGCGCGCTGAAGTAGAACGTGACAGCAGAAATATGAGCAACGACAATCAAGTGGGTTGGACGTGTCCAGAGAAACTTGCGAACTCTGACGAGCTAGTGCGAATAGCTGACGTTTCAATTTATGCTACCGATAATATTGTGCGCCGCGCAGAATCTCTACAAAAAACAATCCATACAGCAACAGAAACCATTGCAATGAATGCGGCGACAGCGAATAAATTAAACGTTGCTGATGCATTACGTATTGTCGTTGGGCAAGATGATGATGAGGTTTCTGGTGAACTAGAACTTGATGAACGCATTCCAGACAATTGTGTCATGGTGAATAGTGCTACTGATTTAAGCAGTGGCCTTGGTGCGCCTTACCAAGCAGTGACAGTGACGAAGGACTAGTAGAAAGATTATGAGCGAGTTGTTCGATACAGTTTGGGGGTTTGGTGAATACCTCTGGTCATTCACAATAGTGCAGATTGTACTCAGCATTGTTGCCTTGATGATACCACTGATGCTTTGTGTTGCTTATTTAACATTTGCAGAACGCAAGATCATCGGTTACATGCAGGTACGTATTGGCCCTAACCGGGTGGGTTTCTTTGGCTTCAAGATGTGGGGGCTAGGACAACCTATTGCCGATGCCTTGAAGCTGATGTTCAAGGAAATTATCATCCCAACTAAGGCCAATAAGTTATTGTTCTTGATGGCGCCGGTTATTTCGCTTGCAACAGCACTTGCTGCTTGGGCGGTAATTCCACTTAATGATTTTCTAGGTATTGCAGATGAAGTGAATGCAGGCCTACTTTATGTGTTGGCCATTACTTCTCTCGGTGTTTACGGTGTAATCATTGCGGGTTGGTCTTCAAACTCAAAATACGCCTTCTTAGGTGCACTACGTTCATCAGCACAGATTGTTGCCTATGAAATTGCAATGGGTTTTGCCTTGGTTGGTGTGTTGATAGCGGCAGGGGATTTGAATTTACGAGTGATCGTAGAGTCACAACAAGGTGAATTTGGTTTATTGAACTGGTTCTGGTTGCCTTTATTACCTTTGTTCGTGGTGTATTTTATTTCAGGTGTGGCGGAAACTAACCGAGCACCATTCGACGTCGCTGAAGGTGAATCAGAAATCGTTGCCGGTTTCCATGTTGATTATTCCGGTATGGCTTTCGCGGTGTTCTTCTTGGCGGAATATGCCAACATGATTTTAATAGCGGCACTAACGGCAATTATGTTTGCCGGTGGTTGGTATTCACCATTACCTGCGGCGTGGATACCTGATGGCGTCTTTGGTACTTTGATTGGCGATGGTATTCAGTGGTTCATTATTAAGACAGCATTCTTCTTAATCTTCTTCCTTTGGTTCCGCGCGACATTCCCGCGCTACCGTTATGACCAGATTATGCGTCTGGGTTGGAAAGTATTTATTCCAGTAACAATTGTTTGGTTGCTGGTGGTTGCCGTAATGGTACTAATGCAAATTGGTCCGTGGTTTGATTAAGAGGATATGCTGATGATCAATTCCATGAAAAATGTTTTCAAAAGCCTGTTCTTAACTGAACTATTAAAGGGCATGAGTGTAACGGGTCGTTATTACTTTAGAAAGAAGTTCACGCTTTTTTACCCTGAAGAAAAAACACCGCAATCTGGACGTTTTCGTGGTCTGCATGCACAGCGTCGTTATCCAAACGGCGAAGAACGTTGTATTGCTTGTAAGCTTTGTGAAGCTGTTTGTCCTGCATTGGCAATTACGATTGAGTCAGAACAGCGCGATGACGGCTCGCGCAGGACAACACGTTATGATATCGACTTATTTAAGTGTATTTATTGTGGGTTTTGTGAAGAAGCTTGTCCGGTAGATGCAATTGTTGAAACTAGACAGCTTGAATACCACTTTGAGAATCGTGGTGAAAACATCATGACAAAAGAAAAATTGCTGCGCCATGGCGAGCTTTATGAAAATCAGATCGCCAAAGATCGCGCGGAGGATGCTACATACCGATAAGGTAGGTACAGAATTATGGTTGAAATAATTAGCTTTTATGTTTTTGCCGGTTTGTTGCTGTTTGCAGCAACCATGGTGATTACGATGAAAAACCCAGTGCACTCTGCGTTATTCCTGGTCATGACGTTTTTTAATTGTGCCGCATTATGGTTAATGCTCGAAGCAGAGTTTCTAGCGATTACTTTGGTGCTTGTTTATGTTGGCGCAGTGATGGTGTTATTCCTGTTCGTCGTGATGATGTTGGATATTAATATTGCGCGTATGCGAGAAGGCTTTGCAAAATATCTTCCAATTGCTGCGGCCTTTGCTGTGGTAATGGCGATAGAACTTATTTTAGTTGTTGGCCCAGAAAATTTCGGTTTAGAACAATTCGCAGCACCTGCACGACATGCAGCTGACTATAGTAATACACGTGAGTTGGGTAGTGTTTTATACACTGTTTATCTTTACCCGTTTGAAATTGCTGCAGCGATTTTATTGGTCGCCATTGTAGCGGCCATCTCACTTACTATGCGCCGCCGTGAGGGTACGCGTCATCAAAATATTACAGAACAAGTTTCAGCGAAAGCAACTGACCGTGTGCGGGTTGTAAAAATGGAATCAGATACGAAATTTGATGGGGGGGATGAATCATGATCGCCTTATCTCATTATTTGATCGTTGCTGCCATCTTATTCAGTCTTTCAGTGGCAGGGATTGTCATAAACAGAAAAAATATTATTATCCTGCTGATGTCAGTTGAGCTGATGTTGTTGGCGGTTAATATGAATTTTATTGCTTTCTCGTATTACTTAGGTGACACGGCAGGGCAGGTGTTTGTTTTCTTTATTCTTACTGTTGCGGCAGCAGAAGCAGCGATTGGCCTGGCCATTCTTATTGTACTGTTCCGCAAGCGTCACTCGATCAATGTTGACGATATAAGTGAGATGAAGGGTTAAAGAATAATAACGGCGTAATCGTATGGAAAATTTATTTCTGACAATTGTTCTCGCACCGCTAGTCGGTTCTGTATTGGCAGGTTTGTTTGGTAAGCAAATCGGTCGCACAGCATCACACTGGGTGACTATCTCAGGTGTTGCGGTTTCGTGTGCATTGTCATTTTATGTCATGAAGCTATTCTTGATAGATGGCATGGCCTCGTATAACGAATCTGTTTATACATGGTTAGTGAGTGATGGCATTAAGTTTGAGATTGGTTTCCTTGTCGATAAACTAACTGCGATTATGTTAGTCGTTGTGACATTTGTATCGTTGATGGTGCATATCTACACTATTGGCTACATGCACGATGATCCTGGTTATCAACGTTTCTTTAGTTACATCGCGTTGTTTACCTTCTCAATGTTGATGCTGGTTATGTCAAATAACTTCTTGCAACTGTTCTTTGGCTGGGAAGCAGTAGGCTTGGTCTCATACCTGTTGATTGGTTTTTGGTATCAGCGTGAAACAGCCATTTTTGCAAACCTTAAAGCATTTCTCGTTAACCGCGTCGGTGATTTTGGTTTCTTACTCGGCATAGCTGCGGTATTGATGTACACCGGTTCACTTGATTACGCGACTGTGTTTGCCAAAGTACCAAGTCTTGTCGATGAAACGATGCAAGTTTTCCCTGGCACAGAGTGGTCAGTGTTAACCGTGATATGTATTTTGTTGTTTATTGGTGCAATGGGTAAATCTGCGCAGGTTCCATTGCATGTTTGGTTGCCTGACTCAATGGAAGGCCCAACACCTATTTCTGCATTGATCCATGCTGCAACAATGGTAACAGCGGGTATCTTTATGGTATCGCGCATGTCGCCAATATTTGAATTATCATCTACTGCATTGGCATTTATCTTATTTATTGGTGCAGTGACGGCCTTGTTTATGGGCTTCCTGGGTTTGATTCAACATGACATCAAACGTGTAGTTGCCTATTCAACACTGTCTCAACTTGGGTACATGACGGTTGCCCTCGGTGCCTCGGCTTATTCAGCCGCTATCTTCCATTTGATGACGCATGCTTTTTTTAAGGCCTTGTTATTCTTGGCAGCGGGTGCGGTGATTATCGCTATGCATCATGAGCAAGACATGCGCAAAATGGGTGGTCTTCGTAAATATATGCCAATCACGTACTGGACATCACTGGTAGGTTCTTTGGCTTTGATTGGTTTCCCCGGCTTCGCTGGTTTCTTTTCGAAAGATACAATTATTGAAGCCGTGCATGCAGCAACGAATTTAGACCACGCGACCTGGGTGCATAGCTTTGCCTATATTGCAGTACTTGCAGGTGTGTTTATTACTGCCCTTTATAGCTTCCGCATGTTCTTCTTGGTTTTCCATGGCAAGGAACGTATGGACGAGCATACCCGCGAACATTTACATGAGTGTAAGCCGGTAGTCACGGTGCCATTAATTTTATTAGCGATTCCATCGATTGTTGCGGGCTATCTCTTGGGCGATGTTGTGATGGGGGATTACTTCGGTTCTGCTATTTATGTTAGCGCTGCCAATGATGTTATTGCTGGTTTGGCGGCAGACTATCATGGGCTGCTTGGTTTTGTTTTACATGGTATTAAAGGTCCTGCCTTCTGGCTTGCGATGGGTGGTCTGATCACTGCATGGTTTATTTACATGAAACGTCCAGATATAGCCGACTGGTTCCAGGATAAGTTCGGTTTCTTGCATAGATTGTTTGAAAACAAATATTACATGGATGATCTGTTTATCAAGGTCTTTGCTGGCGGCGGACGCTTATTAGGCAAGGGTCTTTGGAAGCAGGGCGATGTCAACGTTATTGATGGCTTAATCGTTAATGGTAGTGCGGCAACGATTAATTGGTTCGCCGGTGTGATACGTGTTGTACAAACCGGTTATTTATATCACTACGCATTTGCGATGATTTTAGGCCTGCTAGGACTTCTTAGTTGGTTTGTTTGGTGGGGAGCCTAAGGAATATGTTTGCAGATTTACCATTACTTAGTCTTCTTATTTGGGTGCCGATTTTCGGTGGTCTGATTGTTTTAGCTGTCGGTGACAAAGATCCATGGGGCGCACGACCAATCGCACTGATTGTTACGGTGCTGACTTTCTTGTTAAGCATTCCCCTGTATACAGGATTTGATACGGGCACGTCTGCGATGCAGTTTGCGGAAACAGCGAGTTGGATCGACGCATTTAATATTCGTTATGCACTTGGTGTTGACGGTATTTCGATGCCGCTGATTATTTTAACCAGCCTTATTATGATCATTATTGTTCTGGCCGGTTGGAAGGTGATCACACACCGCGTTTCACAATACATGGCGGCCTTCTTAATCATGCAAGGTTTGATCAATGGTGTGTTTGCATCACTCGACGCCATTTTGTTCTATGTATTCTGGGAAGCTATGTTGATACCGATGTTTTTGATCATTGGTATTTGGGGTGGCCCTAACCGCGTTTACGCAACGATTAAGTTCTTCCTTTACACCTTCCTGGGTTCGGTGTTCATGTTGGTTGCCTTAATCTACTTGTACTTCCAGGCAGGCAGTTTCGATATTCTTGCCTTCCATGCTGTGAAACTAAGCATGCAGGAACAAATTCTTATCTTTATTGCTTTCCTCTTAGCCTTTGCGGTTAAGGTGCCAATGTGGCCAGTCCATACGTGGCTACCAGATGCACACGTTGAAGCACCAACGGGTGGTTCAGTAATACTGGCTGCCATTATGTTGAAAGTAGGTGGTTATGGTTTCCTGAGATTTAGTTTGCCAATTGCGCCAGATGCAAGTCATGCATTGGATTGGCTGATTATTGGTATGTCATTAATTGCCATTGCCTACATTGGTTTTGTGGCACTTGTGCAACAAGACATGAAGAAATTGATTGCCTACTCATCAATTGCTCATATGGGTTTTGTGACACTTGGCTTCTTTATCAGCTTTAGTATCTTTGCCTCAACGGGTAGCTATGAAGGGTCAGCGTTGGCGATGGAAGGCGGCATGGTGCAAATGATTTCACATGGCTTCATTTCAGCTGCGATGTTCCTATGTGTGGGTGTCATGTATGACCGTATGCACAGTCGCATGATCAATGATTACGGCGGTGTTGTTAATACCATGCCTATTTTTGCTGCATTCATGGTGTTCTTTGCAATGGCTAATGCTGGCCTACCTGGAACATCCGGTTTCGTTGGTGAATTCATGGTGATTTTGGCAAGTTTTAAAGCAAACTTCTGGATTGCCTTTGTTGCAGCAACGACATTGATACTTGGCGCGGCTTACACATTATGGATGGTTAAACGTGTGTTATTTGGTGAAGTAGCGAACGATAAAGTTGCGGCACTTAATGATCTTGATGGACGTGAATTTTTCATTCTAGGCACACTGGCCTTTGCCGTATTGTTGTTTGGTGTTTGGCCGGATCCATTGGTCGATGTCATGCATGTAACCATAGATAATCTGCTGCAACATATTGCGCAGTCAAAGCTGTAACGGGATAGATATGACAAACTCATTTGCCATGCCGAATTTTGCACTTGCTTCACCAGAAATATTTCTGCTGACTGCCGCCTGTATTGTATTGATTGCTGATTTATTTATCAGCGATAAAAACCGTGTTCTCACATATGTGTTAGCACAGCTGTCATTGTTAGGTACATTGATCTTAACGCTTGCTGTGGCACCAGTTGAAGCCACTTATACCTTTAGCAGTACCTATGTTAGCGATCCAATGGGCACCTTGTTGAAGTCTGTTATCTATCTTGTCATTGCGATGGTGTTTCTATATTCGCGAAGTTACTTAAAAGATCGAGATATCTTTAAGGGTGAATATTACGTATTAGGCTTGTTCGGTGTGCTCGGCATGATGATTATGGTGTCAGCGCATAATTTCTTAACGATTTATCTTGGCCTTGAATTATTGTCATTGTCACTTTATGCGATGGTCGCGTTTCATAAGAAATCATTGGCTGCATCAGAAGCGGCGATGAAATATTTTATTTTAGGCGCAATTGCATCAGGAATGTTGCTCTATGGTATGTCCATGTTCTATGGGGCAACTGGAACGTTAGATATCAAAGAGCTGGCCACCGCCATTCAAACGAAAGATAGCAACGATATTGTACTGATCTTTGGTTTGGTCTTTGTGATTGTCGGTCTTGCCTTTAAGTTGGGTGCGGTGCCATTTCATATGTGGATCCCGGATGTTTATCATGGTGCGCCTACATCAGTCACAATGTATATCAGTAGCGCACCTAAGATAGCCGGTTTTGCCCTGTTTATGCGCTTACTGGTTGAGGGTATGGGCGACTTACATTCAGGCTGGCAGGATATGCTCATTATTCTTGCCGTATTGTCTCTGGCGGTCGGTAATATCATTGCCCTGGCACAAACCAATCTCAAACGTATGCTGGCCTATTCAACAATTTCACATGTTGGTTTTATTTTGCTGGGTATTCTTGCAGGAACTGCGGCTGGTTACACAGCATCAATGTTTTACATCATTACCTATGCGGCAACAGCGATGGCTGGCTTCGCCTTGATTATCGTTTTAAGTCGACGTGATTCAGAAGCGGATAACTTGTCAGACCTCAAAGGTTTAGCTAAACGTAGTCCCTGGATTGCCTTTATGATGTTGTTACTGATGTTCTCTATGACGGGTGTGCCACCGACGGTTGGGTTCTACGCCAAATTGCTCGTATTGCAGGCAATTGTTAATATCGATATGGTTTGGCTTGCAGCAGTCGCGGTTGGTTTTTCTGTTATTGGTGCCTTCTACTACCTGCGCGTTATTAAACTCATGTTCTTTGATGAAGCAGAAGATAACAGTGCACTTGAAGTGTCAGCCGAAATGAATATTGCATTCAGCTCGAATTCCTTGGCCGTACTGTTAGTCGGGTTATTTCCGGGTGCGCTCATTGCGATGTGTGCGGCTGTTTTTAGCTAGGTTTCAGTTCCTTCCATACTGCTAATTCAGATATACTGCGCTGACTATGCTTATTACTATACTTCTTATTGCCAGCATTTTGGCGGCTAATCTCCCTTGGCTTACCGAACGGACTTTATTGGTTCTTGCACCGATGCCTGATGGCAAGCCGGTTTGGCTGCGCTTGCTCGAGTGGTTGATCTTATATGTCATTCTCGGTGGCGTTGCTATTGGCCTTGAAATTAAAGCGACTGGTGGCAGTCATGCCCAAGACTGGGAGTTTTATTGGGTTACCTTCTTTTTGTTTATGATCTTTGCACTACCTGGGTTTATTTATCGGCATGATCTTAAGCGCCTTTTGGATAGAGCAAACCGCGAAAACTGAATCTTTTTTGAACTTTACTGATGATGTAGCGTCGAATCTTCAACAATAACACTATATTATAGTGTCAGATTGCACTGAGGTTAATATGCAGATATCTAAGTTATTTCTTTTAGTCGCATTTTTAGTAACACCCTTTGCGGCATATTCAGCAGAATGTAGCGTCAAAAGTGGTAGCAAACGCGTTGCCTTGCTTGAACTATACACCTCGGAAGGTTGCAGTAGCTGCCCACCAGCCGATAAGTGGCTAAGTGACTTGGCTAAAAAAGGCGTGGGTTCTGATCGATTATTACCACTTTCTTTGCATGTCGATTATTGGAACTACATTGGTTGGCAAGACCCATATTCTGAGCCAGAGTACACTCAACGCCAACGCGAAATTGCCCAACGTAATCGCCTACGTTCAATTTATACGCCACAGATGGTTTTTAATGGCAGGGATTTCCGCAGTTGGCGCAGACAAAACATTAACCCTTTACTTAATGAAGTGAACACCTGGCCAGCAGCGGCGAATCTAAGTCTGGGTTGGAAAAAGGAAAATAGTGACAGTATCGAGTTAGATGTTAATGCGCAGCTACTCAGCGAAGTAGGTGCTGGCTCAGTACTTTTTCTCGCGGTCTATGAAAATGATCTGGTCAGTAATGTAGATGCGGGTGAGAACAGTGGCCGTTCACTACACCATGATTATGTCGTAAGAGAAATGCTTGCAATTCCTTTTCTGGATAAACGTCAATTTAGTAAGCAGGTTAAGTTGAAGATCAAATCAGATTGGCAGCTTAACAATTTAGGAATTGCGGCATTTGTCCAAAATCGAAAAAATGGTGAAGTTTTACAAGCCCTGTCTAGTCCACTTCAGTGTCAGTCATAACAAGAAAATCTTAGTATTGTCAGTTTCTTGGGCCAATAGTCTTGTCAGTAGGGACGTTGATATGTGATAGTATTATGCATATTGCAATGTTTTCTGGACATCCGCTATGCCGCTACGCCAAAAACTATTTTTCATCATTGGGATAATGACACTTGTTCCATTGCTGATATTGCAGTTTGGTGTTGTAGGACAAATTGAAGCTGATTTGCAAAAACGCATCACTGCTGAATTGCATGAAAAACTCAGTAACATGTCAGCCGAATTAAACACGCTTGTTGAAAACCAAAAAGATTTGGCAGCCGGTTTAGCCGAAGTGCCAATTATAAAAGACTTTAGTAGTGTATCTGTTTCAAGCAATGATAATTTTTACCACGAGCGCGTTCGTGAACTTCAAGAATATTTTGTTAATTTTCAGCGTAAAGTTCGAACCATTCAGGCGATGCGCTTTGTTGATAAGACAGGTAAAACCTTAGTAAAGGTCAAAGAGGGCAGGCGTATCGAGCCTGAGCTCCTTGATCGTAATAAGGGTCGATATTTTGTGGCAGATCAATCAAATCGACCTTTTTTTAAAAATGCTGTTGATGATCAAATTGGTGTTTATGTATCAAACTTTGAATTAGGCCTAGTTCAGGTAAATGCTGATTTTTGTCCTTCAATGGTACGTTACTCGGTTCCAATTCGTGATGATTTAACAGATCTTGAAGGTTTGCTTATTATTAATATGTGGGGTACACGTATTGATGAAACGGTGATGTCGGCAATGAGCGGCTTTGATGGTAAGGCCTACGTAGTTGAAATAAACGAAAATAATAAATCACGCGATGGTATTTATCTCTTTCACGAAGACAATAATCAGCGGTTTGCCAATCAGCTTGAGACTAATTTCCGATTTGAATCAGAGATTGGTACAGATAATTGGGGCAGCATAAGAGATAAAAATAAACCTGGTTATATGTTGTTAGATGATGGGCGTATGTATTTTTATCTGAATTACTCTCCTTATGAAGACGATCGCGCACGGTGGATGTTGGTTATAGAAACAGCATATGACAGTGTGTTTGCGCCAATTGAAAAACTTCGAAATACAATTTGGTTACTCGGTGGTGTGTTGTTAGTTCTTAGTTTATTGATTGCAAGATGGGTCGCTGACAGGGTGGCAACACCAGTTCAGGAATTAGCAGAGACGATTGAACATTATGCCGATGGTGATGAATTAGCGCGTTACGTTGATGGTGGGCGTAATGATGAAGTTGGCATTGTTGGGCGAGCCTTTAATTACTTGTGTGGTTCTTTGGAGCGTACGCGTAATGAGCGGGATAAAGCGGAACGCGCAGCTCGCCAATCAGATCGTTTAGCTGCAGTTGGTCAGATGGCTGCGGGTATTGGTCATGAGATTAATAATCCATTAATGAATATTATGTCACTTGCAAAATTGGTTGAAGACTCGGTGGGTGAACATGATAAGGCCGATGTTATCAAATCTGATTTACATACCTTACGTGAAGAAGGGGAGCGCTGCGCGCGTATTGTTCAGGGTATATTAAAATTTGCCAAAGCGAGTGAGCCAAGTTATGAAAAGTTTATGCTGGATGTATTGCTGAATGACACGGTTGATTTACTGCGCCATCGTGCAGATGCCAGTTTAATTACTATTGAATCAAATCTTGAAAAAGGGCTTTCTATACAGGGTGATCCAAATCAATTGCAGCAAGTGTTGGTGAATATTTTATTAAATGCAATTCATGCATCAGAAAAAGGTGGGAAAATTGATTTAAATTTATTCATTGAAGGGGATTATGCAGTCATTGAGGTTATCGATCATGGCGAAGGTATTGCGGAGAAAAATATGCCGCATATTTTTAATCCATTCTTCTCAACAAAACCAGAGGGAGAAGGAACCGGGTTAGGTCTCTCTGTGAGTTATGGAATTATTAAAAAACATGATGGTGAAATCACCTTGGAGAGTGAAAGTGGTGATGGAGTTTGTGTTCGCATACGATTACCTTTTGGTATGAATATGCCGGTTGAGAATAATTTAGAAAATATGTCAGTAGGGGGCTAGTTTGGATTTATCAGCTATAAAAATGTTATTTGTTGATGATGATCCTGTTACATGTAAGGTCATGCAGCGCCAGTGTGAGAGTGCAGGTCTAAAC
>Ga0316207_10001703_pt1 | contig 25596 bp, 25 predicted proteins | sample 6weekpyrite_MG_FD_204943 | JGI IMG/M metagenome (GOLD analysis project Ga0316207, IMG submission 204943) | Microbial mat bacterial communities from mineral coupon in-situ incubated in ocean water Damariscotta River, Maine, United States -... | ecosystem: Environmental > Aquatic > Marine >... | reverse complement strand
CGTTTAGCAGAGAAAAAAAAGAAAGATAAAGAAAAAAAAAACGAAAAAGTAAATAAGTCGTTATGGCAGAAAATAACACACATTACATCTACGGTTTACACGCGGTTCAAGCGGTCCTAGAACGTGAGCCAGAAATGGTCTCAAACGTGTGGCTGGAAAATTCCCGTCGTGATGACAAAGCAAAAAAAATCCTGCAATTAGCACATGATGCGGATGTAAAACCCGAGCGGGTAAAGCGCGAGGTTTTAAATAAATTGGTGGGTGAAAATGTCAATCACCAGGGTGTGGTTGCCTTAAGTAAAGACATACCGGCGGGGAACGAAAAAACCTTAAAACAGTTACTCGAAGATTTGAGCGTCCCTGCTTTTTTGCTCATTTTGGATGGTGTGCAAGATCCCCATAATTTGGGTGCTTGTCTGAGAACCGCAGATGCAGCAGGTGTACATGCGGTTATTGCGCCCAAAGACAGAGCCTCGGGGTTGACCTCAGTGGTGCGTAAAGTCGCCTGTGGTGCGGCTGAAACAGTACCTTTTATTCAGGTGACGAATCTAGCGCGTACTATGCGGGAACTACAGCAAGACGGCATCTGGATGATTGGCACTTCGCTGGAAACCGAGCAAGATATCTATCAAGCTGATTTAACGGGCCCTTTGGCACTGGTTTTAGGGGCAGAAGGAAAGGGCTTACGTCGTTTAACCGCAGAAAACTGCGACTCTCTGGTCAAATTACCCATGTTAGGTACTGTTCAAAGCCTTAATGTTTCGGTAAGTGCAGGGGTTTGTCTTTATGAGGCGGTCAGGCAGAGAGCAAAATTATAAAAAATCTTTCAACGCAGAGGACGCGAAGACGCGAAGACGCGGAGAGCGCAAAGAGAGAAAATCCGTAAAACCTGTTTTCTGGCATCACTTAATGAATCGCTTCGTGTTTAGTCAGTATTACCCTAAGCTGCGCCGCAGGTTCTGGCATTAAGGGGCTGGGCCTGAGGGATCCTACGAAATTTAGAGCTATAGGTCATTGCGAGGAAATACTGAAAAACACGTGTTTTTCAGTGTTGACGCGGCAATCTCATGTTCATAACGCTCCAGCATGAGATTGCTTCGGTCATTTTATTTCCTCGCAATGACTAAAATTTTAAAGCATTATTTTTTACTTTGCGTTCTCCGCACTTAATGAACCACTATGTGGTTCGTCAGTATTGCCTTAACCTGCTACGCGCGTTCTGGCATCGTCTTTGCGCCCTCTGCGTTAAATTACTTGATTTTAAAGCTAATTAGCGCCTTTGCCTTGTACCTACGGCCATTTTTCAGTAAAATCGCGCCCTTGCTGTCTGTGTAAACATTGGACAGCCAACTCCTTGCTTCACCGAATTGTTCGGGAAGCTTTTATAGCCACGAGGAGCGCTATGAGACACTATGAAATCGTGTTTTTGGTCCACCCTGACCAAAGTGAACAGGTTCCAGCAATGATTGATCGTTATAAGAAAGTGATCGAGGATGCTAAAGGAACTATCCATCGTTTAGAAGATTGGGGACGCCGTCAACTGGCTTACCAAATCCAAAAAATTCACAAAGCTCATTATGTAATGATGAACATCGAATGTGATCAAGCCACATTAGATGAATTAGAAACGGCTTTTCGTTTTAATGATGCTGTTCTTCGTAATTTAGTTATTCGTCGTAAAGCTGCGATTACAGAACCTTCACCAATGGCTCAAACAGAAGAACGTGATAGCCGTCCACGTCGTGAAGAAAAACCAGCTGCTGCACCTGTTGCGGATGCAGCCGAAGAAGCTAACCCTGAAGTTGCTGAATAAGCGCTTTATAACTGAATTATTTAATAAGGAGACGCACAATGTCACGTCATTTCCGTCGTAGAAAATTTTGCCGTTTTACTGCAGATAAAGTAGAAGAAATTGATTACAAAGATTTAGCAACTTTAAAAGCTAATGTAACTGAAAGTGGAAAAATTGTTCCTAGCCGTATTACAGGTACAAAAGCACGCTACCAACGTCAGCTGGCAACAGCGGTTAAACGTGCACGCTATATTGCATTATTGCCATATACTGATTCTCACGATTAAGAGAGTCTGTTACAAACCATGCGCGCTTTAGCACGTTTTATTATGCATGGTCGGGTACAAGCGATTGGTGCAGTTGTCAGTTTGGCGCTGTTATCATTAATCGTTTCACCCCTAGCCATTTTTACAACAGCCGCTGTTGCTCTGGTGACACTGGTTCATGGCTACCGCGAAGGTTTGATTAATCTCATCGCAGCAACAGTGGTTCTCGCTGTTTTTACTGGGATAGCGTTAAATCAGGCGGTGATAGGTTTAGAGTTAGCATTAAAATTTTGGTTACCCGTCTGGTTTTTAGCCAGCGTCGTGTTACTGAAAACATCAATGTCACTCGCCATTGTTGTAGCTGCGGCATTAAGCTGCTTGGTTGTATTAGGATTTTATTTCTTTACTGATCCGGCAGCGTATTGGTACGAAGTAATAAATACTGAGTTATTACCCATGCTAAAACAAGCGGGTATGCAGATTCAGGAGGGGCCAGAGACCGAAAAGCTTTGGCGCTTTATGTCAGAAATTATGACAGGATCGGCGATTGCTTTATTTTTAGCGTTGCAAATATTAAGTTTGTTATTAGCGCGTTACTGGCAAGCACTGTTATACAACCCAAAAGGGTTTGGGCAAGAGTTCCGTCAGTTACGTTTTGGTAAGCTTGCAGCAAATGTTGCATTAGTGATAACGGTAGCGGCTATCGCAATCAGCAATGAAATAGCCTTAAACCTGTTTTTTGTTGCTGTTGTATTAATGATGTTTCAGGGCTTATCTGTGATTCATAGCCTTGTGGCGAAGTGTAAGTTAAGCCCGTCATTACTTGTTGGCGTATACGTCATGATGTTACTTACACTGCAACACGGTGCGATAGCTTTATTATTCGTAGCAGTGATTGGTTTGTTAGATAATTGGTTAAATTTACGTTTTCGTTTATGTGCAAATAAAGCACAGGATGATTTGAATTAAAGGCCGGGTACAAAACCGGGCCTAAATTGAGGGTAAAAAGATGGAAGTCATTTTATTAGAAAGAGTTGCTAACCTGGGTAACCTTGGTGATCGTGTAAACGTGAAGTCTGGCTATGGCCGTAACTTCCTGGTACCTAGCAAAAAAGCAGTACCAGCAAATGCTGCAAACATTGCAGATTTTGAAGCACGCCGTGCAGAACTCGAAAAGGCGGCTGCTGAAGTATTGGCAACGGCTCAGTCTCGTGCAGAAGCTATTGCTGCTGTTGGTGCAGTAACGATTAAAGCAAACGCGGGTGAAGAAGGTAAATTATTTGGTTCGATTGGTGTAACGGATATCGTTGATGCAGTTGCTGCAGCCGGTATTACTGTTGAACGTCGCGAAGTTTCTTTACCAGAAGCGATTCGTCATACAGGTGAATTTGAAGTTTCATTCCAACTTCATTCAGATGTGGCGCAGACTATCGCGTTAACGGTAGAAGCTGAATAGTTTAAAAGCTGGCACTGTCATTGCGAGAAATAACCGAAAACGATCGTTTTCGGTTATGACGTGGCAATCTCATAATTATGCACTATTACTTTGAGATTACTTCGGGCATGCTGATCTTTCGGATCAAGCATTGCGTGTTCAAAATCGTTACATACGCTTTTAAAGAAAGGTTGGTTAATTTTTAACCAGCCTTTTTTTGTTTAATTTGCTATAAATTGAGCAATGTTGTTTGAGTGATCGTGATATTCTTTCCAGCCACTTTAATTGTTAGGTAATGTCATGCAGCAAGATATTCCAGAGTATCCTGATTCAGCGTTTCCGATGGATGCTGAAACCGAATCCTTAAAGTTACCGCCGTATTCTCTCGAGGCAGAACAGGCGGTATTGGGCGGTTTGATGATTGATAATGCGACATGGGATCAGGTTTCTGATGTCGTAATGGAAGCCGACTTTTACCGTGCTGATCACCGCTTAATCTACAGTGCCATTTTTGATTTAGCGGAAGAAAATAATCCCTATGATGTGGTGACCCTTTCCGAATGGCTGGATACTCGCAATGAATTAAACAATGTCGGTGGCCTGAGTTATTTAGGTTCACTGGCAAAAAATACCCCGACCGCAGCAAACATTAAAGCGTACGCAAAAATTGTGCGTGAGCGTTCTGTGATGCGCCAACTTATTCGTGTTTCAACCGATATCGCGGACTCTGCCTATAATCCTGATGGTCGCAGCAGTGCTGAGTTACTGGATATGGCGGAAAGCCAGGTTTTTGAAATTGCAGAAAAAGGTGGCCGCTCAGAAGGTGGTTATGCAAAGATTCAGGATTTACTGGTGAAAGCGGTCGATCGTATCGACGAGTTATACCAAAGTGATAATGCGTATACCGGTATACCAACCGGCTTTGATGATTTTGATGATATGACCTCGGGTTTGCAGAAAGCCGATCTGGTTATTATCGCGGGTCGACCTTCAATGGGTAAAACCTCGTTTGTTATGAACCTGGTAGAAAATGCGGCGATTAAGCACAAACAACCTGTTGCGGTATTCAGTATGGAAATGCCGGGTGATCAACTGGTGATGCGTATGATGGCATCATTAGGGCGAATTGATTCAAATAAAATTCGTACCGGTAAACTGGATGATGCTGACTGGCCGCGCTTAACATCGGCGGTGGGCATACTGAATGAAGCGCCTATTTTTATTGATGATACGCCTGGATTAAATCCAATGGAAATTCGTTCGCGTGCGCGGCGCATTCATCGAGAACATGGCTTAGGCATGATCGTGATCGATTATTTACAGCTGATGCAATCCGCAAAAGGCAGTGGCGAAAACCGCGCTACAGAAATTTCAGAAATTTCACGCTCTTTAAAAGGTCTGGCAAAAGAACTTGGCGTTCCTGTTTTGGCCTTGTCACAGCTTAACCGTAGTTTGGAGCAACGTCCCAACAAACGCCCCATCATGTCTGATTTACGTGAATCGGGTGCGATCGAGCAGGATGCGGATTTAATTATTTTTATTTATCGTGATCAGGTTTATAACGATGATAGCCCGGATAAAGGCACGGCTGAAATCATTATTGGTAAACAACGTAATGGTCCGATTGGAACAGCACGTTTAACTTTTCTTGGGCAATATACGCGCTTTGAGAATCACACTAATACGGGTGGTTATGATGAGGACTATGAATGACACAAGCCATCATCAACCTTTCTGCCTGCCGACATAACCTTTCTGTCGCAAAAAAAACGGCAGCCAAATCACGCTGTATTGCTGTTATAAAAGCGAATGCCTATGGCCATGGAATGGTAAAAATTGCTCAGGCGCTAAATGATGCCGATGCTTTCGCCGTTGCACGTATTAGCGAAGCCATTGAGTTACATGAAGCCGGTATTTCTAAACCTATAGTGTTACTCGAAGGCTTTAGCTCTAAAAATGAACTGGAGCTGATTGCTAAATACAAATTTGACAGCGTTATTCATTCCGAAGAACAACTTATCTTACTGGAAAATTTTCAGTCAAATTTAATCAAAATTATTGTTAAGATTGATACCGGTATGCACCGTTTAGGTTACAGGCCTGAAGAGGTGGCTGCAGTATATGGTCGACTTCAACAGTGTCATTGTGTGGATAAAAATATTGCATTGATGACGCATTTTTCAAATGCGGATGATAAGCATGATGATAAAACATTAAAACAAATTGAAATTTTTTATCAAAGCATCGAAGGACTGCCTGATAGTGAGGTGAGTCTGTCTAACTCTGCAGCTATTTTAGGCTGGCCACAAAGTCACGCATCCTGGAATCGCCCGGGCATTATGCTTTATGGTGTTTCTCCATTTATTAATAGCACAGCAAGCGAACATAATTTAAAGCCTGTTATGACATTAAAATCTCAATTGATTGCAGTGAAGGCAGTTAAACAAGGCGAAGCGATTGGCTATGGTGGAACATATATCTGCAATAAGGATATGACTATCGGCATTGTTGCGATTGGTTATGGCGATGGTTATCCCCGCCATGCCAAAACAGGGACACCGGTTTTAGTTAATGGAAAACCTTCACAATTATTAGGCCGGGTTTCAATGGATATGATTTGTGTTGATCTGAGCGAACAGGAAAATGCGAAAATTAATGATCCGGTTATTTTATGGGGAGAGGGTTTGGCAATAGAAGAGATTGCAGATTCTGCTGATACCATTGCCTATGAATTATTGTGTGGTGTGACTAACCGGGTTGAATTTAATTATATTGATTAGAATAAAATTCTATTAAATTATTCTGCCCCGGCATTTTTACGTCCAAACCACTTATCCAAATCCCATTCCAGAAATTCTGTATAGCTCATATAATGTGAACCATCACATGAAAAAGTGAGACCAACAATACCATTTACAATATTAAAAGAAGCCGAACGCAAGTATACGGTCTCATCCATATTACGTAATATTTTTAACATATCCATGACTTCAGCAATTTTATTTTGCGGCACCGTCGCTATATCAGGATATTCTTGTCGTGAATAGGCCAGACAGCGTTCAGGATCAATCAAGTCATCTAACAAATGAATATGATAGTCATAGGGGTTTTCCATCGTCCAAAATGAAACACGCGAACTTGAATAATGAATTTTGCAGTGAAAAATACCATGATGCATCATCATTTCTTTAATAATTTCTGTTACGTTATCCAACTGCTTGTCCATAGCACTCTGTACGCGTTCCTGCATAAAAAGTGTGCCACGAATAGCGGGATCGCCTTTATATTGCTGCCATTTAGTGTCTTCTTGTTTTAAATTTTTATCGACAGGCAGTTTTTCAACATCAAAGTCAGCAGCAATAAATCCAAGTACCTGATCGCCATCGGTCACTGATTGCATCACCGTGATACAAGACTTGCCACTGTGTGTGCTTATATAAACTGGCGACATGGTAAAACCTTTATAGGGTAAGGTTTTTTCCATATACGGACGACCACTTAAAACCCGGCCCCGTAAAGTCGTGTCTTTTTTATGCGCATCGACATTGGAAGAAATAAGTGTTCCATTTGTATCAACTGCGTAGATAAGTTCGCAGTAAGGCAACATGTTTAAACTATCTTGCAATATTTGGTCGAGTTCATCCGGATCATCCCAGGCATAGACGCATGATTTTGCCAGCGCAGTGAGTAAAGCCTCAGAGCGTTGAGCTAAGGTTTTCTTTTTGCTTTTTATAACATCTTTAAACCAAGACATTTTTAAATTCCATTACTTGATGCTTATAGTGTTGTATATTCTATCTTATTCAAATGACAAAGGCATGAATCAGGGTCACTAATTTGATGTTTTACAAGAATTTATTCATGTTAATATCGTTAATATTATCAGCTACTGTAAATTATAACTCTAATGGCAAAAGCAAAAATATTATACAGCTGCACCGATTGTGGTTCTGAGGCTCCGAAGTGGGCAGGGCAGTGTGGTGACTGTGGTGCATGGAATACGTTGGTTGAAATCACATCTACTGCCGCTTCATCCCGCACAACACGGTATGCCGGTTTTGCCGGCGAAGCTAATGGCTTAAAAGTCCAGCGTTTAGATTCGGTGAGTGCCAATGATGTCAGTCGTTTCAAAACCGGGAGTAAGGAGTTTGATCATGTTCTGGGTGGAGGTTTAGTACCGGGCTCGGTTGTTTTACTTGGTGGTAATCCTGGGATTGGTAAATCTACTTTACTGTTACAAATTTTAACACAGTTAGGAGCGCAGGCTGAGCAGGCGCCTTTGTATATAACTGGCGAAGAATCATTGCAGCAGGTGAGCGCACGGGCAGTACGACTTGGATTAAAAACAGATGCCCTGGGTCTATTGGTTGAAACACGGGTTGAAGATATTTTAAGTACGGCACAAAGAGAAAAGCCACGAGTTATGGTGGTGGATTCGATTCAAACAATTTATACCGACGAAATACAATCTGCCCCCGGCGGCGTTTCTCAGGTTCGGGAAAGTGCTGCCTTACTTGTTCGTTATGCCAAGCAAACACAAACAACAATCTTTCTGGTTGGCCATGTTACTAAAGAAGGTAGTTTGGCCGGGCCGCGTGTTTTAGAACATATGGTGGACACCGTACTTTATTTTGAAGGTGACAGTGGTAGTCGCTATCGTTTGATTCGTGCGATTAAAAACCGTTATGGCGCAGTGAACGAGTTAGGCGTGTTTGCCATGACAGAAAAAGGTTTGCGTGATGTCAGTAACCCTTCAGCTATTTTTCTGTCACAACATGATAAAGCCGTATCGGGCAGTGTGGTGATGGTGACTTTAGAAGGCAACCGGCCATTACTTGTCGAAGTGCAGGCGCTGGTCGATGAAAGTCATTTGAGTAATCCAAGACGGGTTACCACGGGTTTAGAACATAATCGTCTTGCAATGTTACTTGCAGTGCTGCATCGCCATGGCGGTATTGTTACGCATGATCAGGATGTTTTTGCTAACGTTGTTGGTGGTGTTCGTGTTACTGAAACAGGTGCTGATCTTGCGGTTATTCTTGCGGTTGTTTCAAGTTTAAGCGATCGAATTATGCCAACTGATGTGATTGTGTTTGGTGAGGTGGGTTTAGCGGGTGAAATTCGTCCTGTTCCAAATGGTCAGGAGCGTTTGCATGAAGCAGCGAAACACGGATTTAAGCGAGCTTTAGTGGCAAAAGGAAATATGCCGCAACAAGAAATAAAAGGTATGCAAGTGATTGCTGTGACACGTTTAGATGATGCTTTAAATGCAATCGAATAAATTTAACCTGCATTAATAAGTTCAGATAGTTCACGCTCAAGTAATTTTTTATCACCTAAATTTAATTCAACCAGGCGATGTAAATGTGTTGCTGTTTCAATTTCCATATGTTCTGTTTTAAAGCCAACCTGCTTATCATCAACATGAACAGCTATAACCGCCAGATTAATTTCAACTTCTTTTCCTGCCAGTGGAATATGAATAGTGTAGTGTTCACCTGCATGCCCCGGCCAGTCAGCTGGACGTTTTACCAGAACGCCCTTTAAACTAATGTCGATCAGCTCAGTTGTTTTTTTATTTGCGGTGTGAGAATTTATCACTGTTGCCAGTGCATTAAATGGGATACGAGTAAAATGACGTTGTTCATCAGGCATTATAGATCTCCAAAAAATAAATAAGGCTTAACTTTTTATTCAAGATAAAATTGCATTTTTATATTACCAATCTGAATGGTATCACCATCGATTAATTGCTGGCTTTTTTCGCCTATGGTTTTGTCTTTGATTAATAGCGGATGGTTGCCTTCTAATTGTGAAATAAAATAACCATCCTGACGCCTGGTTATAACCGCAGTAGAAATTCCGGGCTTACCTAAATTCGTCATGGCTTTGTTTAAACTCATGGTTTTACCCAGGTTTGAGCCACTCATTATTTGTAGCCAGCCCTGGTTTTTTTCTATTGTTTTGGCAACAGAGGGTGCATTTTCTTTGGGGATGTTTTTTTCAATAATCTCTGTTTCGGAAAATGAATAGGTGAGTGTATGTTTACCAATATTTATAATATCGCCATCTTTTAATATTTGTGAACCAGTAATTTTTGTGTGTGAGACAAAGGTCCCTTCTTCTGTATCCATATCATAAATAACAGATTCATTATTCCTGGTATCAATTTTTGAGTGCTGTGGCTGTAGAGCAAGGCTATCGATATGGATATTGCAGTCTGGATCACTGCCAAGTGTCATGCTTCCCACCATGACGGGAAAAACTTTTAACACTTTACCTTTAAATGATAGTGTCAGTTTCGACACATCGTCCTCCAAATATATTGCGATTTGATAAGAATTATAGTCTTTTTTCCGTTTTATTGTATAACCGCAGGGAGTGGAAATTGTGCCGTATGTCCGTTTTGCTTAAAAAGAAAAAGCATTTTTTGACGTATTTATACTTCTTCTAAGGACTGTTCCACTTTGTTCCAGTTTGGATCGATTAATACGGTTTTAACAGCATTTTTTGTCGTCTGGATAATTTCAATCGGATAATTATCTAATAGCATGCTGGTTCCTGGTTCTGGAATATGTTCAAGATATTCGATAATAAGGCCATTGAGCGTTTTAGGTCCCTCGGTGGTTAACTTCCAATGTAACAGTTTATTTAATTCCCGAACGGTAATGCTGCCATCAATAAGGTAGGTTCCATCTTCTTTGATATGCACATCTTTGCGTGTTGATGAAGGATCAGTGGTGAATTCACCAACAATTTCTTCAAGTATATCTTCCAATGTTACCAGGCCAAGAATATCACCGTATTCATTAACGACCATACCGTAACGGCGACGTTTACGTTGAAAGTTAAGTAGTTGAGTATTTAAAGGTGTGCCTGCCGGTACATAATAGGCTTCACGAATAATTTTACGAAAGTCATCTTTTGTTGCATCTTCCATATGGAAAAAGCGTAAAGCGCGACGAATATGAATAACGCCTATAATGTGATCAATATCGCCTTCAAAAACAGGTAGCCGGGTGTGTTGGGTTTCGGTTAATTGTTTAATGATATCTGACCAGTCATCATCGAGATCAATACCGATAAGTTCATTTCTTGGCACCATAATGTCATCGATAGTAACTTTCTCTAAGTCGAGAATACTGAGTAACATTTTTTGGTGGCCTTTAGGGATCATGGTTGCTGCTTCATTCACCACGATGCGTAATTCTTCGCTGCTTAGTTTGTCAGTGCTTGTTGCATGTTGAATGCCAAAAATTTTAAAAATAATTTTTGACGAAAGATTAACAAACCAGACAAAAGGATATAGTAAACGCAAAAGAGGTTCTAAAATCAGGGTTGCAGGCAAGGCAAATTTTTCGGGGTGCATTGCAGCTATTGTTTTCGGTGTCACTTCGGCAAAAACAAGTACAATAATGGTTAGTATTATGGTCGCAACGAGGACTCCTGCCTCTCCTAACAAACGGATACCGATAATCGTCGCAATAGCAGAGGCGAGAATATTGACAAAATTATTACCTAATAAAATCAGCCCAATTAATTTTTCCGGTTTTTTTAATAAATTAAATGCCCGTATCGCACCCTTATTTTTTTTGTCCACAAGGTGACGTAATCGATAACGATTTAGACTCATTAGGCCTGTTTCAGATCCGGAGAAAAACCCAGATACAAGAATAAGGAATAAAAGTACGCTGAAAAGCGTACCAGTAGAAATAATATCCAAAGAGGGGATAACCTTTTGTTATGACAATAGTCTAATTAAAGGGTTAACAGCTTAAAGTGTCAAGCCATTAGTCAATAAACAAGACCTACAAAGTGAGTAGACAATGACACCATTATTGCCGTAAAACCAGTTCAATCACAAATTTACTGCCGAAGTAGGCCAGCATAAGAAAGACAAAACCGGTAATGCTCCATTTGATAGCCATTTTTCCTCGCCAGCCAAATTTATAATGCCCCCACAATAAAAGGATAAAAACAGCCCATGCAATGATAGATAAAATGGTTTTATGAACAAGGTGCTGCGCAAACATGTCATCAAGATAAATAAAGCCGCTTAATAAGGAAATACTCAGGGCGATACTGCCCAAGGCAATGATGCGGAAGAGTAAAATCTCCATGGTTTCTAAAGACGGCAAACTCTGCAAGAAACCAGTAGGGTGTTTATTGTGCAAATACTTGTCCTGTATATATAAAAGTATGGCCTGAGCAACAGCAATACTGAGCAGGCTATAGGCAAGTAGTGAAAAGAGGATATGTGTTTGCAAACCCACCTGTAAAGAATCGGTTAACAGGTGTTGTTGTTCGCTACTTGCACGCAGCACGAGTGTACTGATAGCAAAAGGATAAACCAATAATCCCAAACAGCCTATGGGCAAAGTAAAGCTGGCAATAACCAATAATGTTGCCATTAATACCGCAGTGAAACTTAAGGCACTAAAAAATCCTATATCAACCCCTTGTGCTGTAAAAATAATGTTATAGATCGCAACAGCATGAAAAATGACAGCTGCGGCGGCAAAGTATAGGGGAATATTTGTTTCGTCATTTTTTTTCAGTAACCACTGTTTCAACAAGAAGCCGGTTGCCGCTGCATAAAGAAAAATGGATATTGTTAGATTTAGCGTAATCATGTTCTGCCTATGATCGCACAAGGCGATGCAACTGAGAAGACGTTATATAAGGATGCAGTAAAAATATTGCTGTTATATGCATACAAAGTATCAGCCTATGAAAAATTTTTCAGATTTAAATGCTCGTATTTGTTTAAGTGTGCTTATATATAGCTTAAAGTATGTGGATAACTTGAGACATAAGTAGCATTTTGCTTTGCTCAGCTGTGGCAAAATACCCGCCATCAGGGACAGCTTTAGTTTAGGATTAACTTGTGGAAGTATTGATTTAATGAAATTACAGGTCATGGGGTGTAGCGGTGGAGTTGGTGAGGGCTTGCGCACGACAACATTACTGGTTGATGAAGATGTATTAATTGATGCCGGTACAGGTCTCGGAGACTTGAGTTTAGAGGCAATGGCCTCTATTCGCCACATTTTTTTGACTCATTCGCACCTCGACCATGTCACCAGCATCCCGTTCCTGGTCGATACGTTGTTTGATAAGATTAAACAGCCGATTATTGTTCATGGGCTTGCTGAGACGATTGATGCCCTGAAAAAGCATATTTTTAATAATATTATCTGGCCAGACTTCTCACGTCTGCCAAATTCTGAAAGCCCTGTGATGCAGTATAAAGTAATGCAGCCAGGTGAAATCGTTGAAATTAATCATCGAAAAATTGAAATGATCGCGGTGAACCATATTGTGCCAGCAGTGGGTTATCGGCTTGAATCTGCAACGGGCTCATTTGCTTTTAGTGGTGACACAACGAGCAACGACAACTTCTGGCAGGCCTTAAATCAACATCCGGATTTAGATTTATTACTTGTTGAATCCGCTTTTAGTAATAAAGAGATTAAGCTATGTCAGTTGTCCAAGCACTATTGTGCAGAATTATTAGCGGTTGACTTAGTTAAACTCAGGCATGATGCTGATGTTTATATCAGCCACAATAAGCCGGGTGCAGAAGAGCAAATCTTTTCTGAATGTGAGGCGGAGATAAAATCTCATACGCTCCATAAATTATCCAAAAATCAGATTTTTACCGTATAATTCCCCTGCTATGCCCGCTATTACCCGGGCATTATTTAAGTATAATTCGATCATATTTTAGAACGTATTTTAGAACGTATTTTAGTAGGAACAAACAACCATGTTTGATAGCTTATCCGAGCGTCTCGGCCAAACAGTCCGTAATTTACGCGGTGTCGGGCGCTTAACCGACGACAACATTAAAGACAGCATGCGTGAAGTACGCATGGCTTTACTCGAAGCCGATGTTGCTTTGCCCGTTGTGCGCGAATTCATTGGCCATGTCAAAGAAAAAGCGCTGGGTGAAAATGTTTTAAAAAGTCTGACGCCGGGTCAGGCACTGATTAAAGTGGTGAGTGATGAACTCACGGCGATTATGGGTGAGGAAAATGAAAGCTTAAACCTCAGCGTGACACCCCCCGCCGTTATTTTGATGGCAGGCCTACAGGGGGCAGGTAAAACCACCACGGCGGCAAAACTCGCCCTTTTGCTCAAAGAAAAACATAAAAAATCCGTCATGGTTGTAAGTGCGGATGTGTATCGTCCTGCCGCTATCAAGCAGCTGGAAACCGTTGCTGCTGAAGTGGGTGCTAACTTTTTCCCTTCATCGATTGATCAAGATCCGGTTGATATTGCGAGTGCAGCAATAAAAGAAGCCAAAATTCAAAATAATGATGTTTTGATTATTGATACCGCAGGTCGTCTGCATATTGATGATGACATGATGGATGAAATTAAGCGTCTGCATGCCGCTGTGACTCCAGCAGAAACCCTGTTTGTGGTCGATAGTATGACCGGTCAGGATGCCGCCACAACCTCAAAGGCCTTTAATGATGCACTGCCGCTAACCGGTGTCATTCTGACAAAAACCGATGGTGATGCACGTGGCGGTGCCGCCTTATCAACACGTTATATTACCGGTAAACCGATAAAGTTTATTGGTGTAGGTGAAAAAATGTCGGCCTTAGAAGCCTTCTACCCTGAGCGTGTTGCTTCACGCATCTTAGGCATGGGCGATGTGGTCAGTCTTGTTGAAGATGCTCAGCTGAATATCGATCAGGCAAAAGCTGAAAAATTGGCGAAGAAGCTCAAAAAAGGCAAAGGCTTTGATTTAGAAGACTTCAGTGAGCAATTACAGCAAATGAAAAATATGGGCGGTATTGCCAGCCTGATGGGAAAATTGCCCGGAATGCCAAACATCCCCAAAGGGGCAATGGATCAGGTGGACGATAAAAAAATGCTGCATTTAGAAGCAATTATTAGCTCAATGACACCCAAAGAGCGTCATTTCCCTGATGTAATCAAAGGTTCGCGTAAAAAACGGATTGCCGCGGGTTGTGGGCTGCAGGTACAGGATGTGAACCGTTTATTGAAGCAGTTTACCCAAATGCAGAAAATGATGAAGAAAATGAAGGGGGGCGGGATGGCGAAGATGATGAGAGCAATGAAAGGACAACTCCCTCCTGGAATGCACTGAGAACGAAGTACAAGCTAAATTACGGCGTTCACCCTCTTAATGTACATAACTGAATGAGGGGCATTATAAAAAGCTAACTCAAAATGCTCATGTATTTGAACATGGATGTTCTTATGCCTTGGAGCACCAGGAAGTGCGAGAAAGGCCTAGTGTGCACTCGGCAACTGCTCCTGCGTTGCTCTACCTTCGCCCGTAGCCCAGGCTAGCTTCTCAATCTACGATTTCTCCTTCTCCATGGGCTCGTCCGCTTTTTCGCTAACTTTTGCCTTGTTCTTTAGCTTGTGCTTCACTCTCAGAGCCCCAACGCTGTATTTAGTCGGTTCGGGTCACATATATTTCCAATATTAAAAGGGATTTGGATTTAAACAGTTTTAAATCGTCTTTTTTCGACTAAAAGAGCACTAAGCCCTTCACTTTTCCGTGATTTCTAGTAAAATGCGCCGTCTTATGTGAGTGGGTTATTTTTTGCACAAAAAGCAGCCCTAATTTTAGATTTTTCGAGGAATACAGCGCAATGGTAACCATTCGTTTAGCTCGCGGTGGCGCAAAGAAGCGTCCCTTTTATCATATTGTAGTCACTGACAGCCGCGCACGTCGCGATAGCAGCTACATCGAACGTTTGGGTTATTACAATCCGCTGGCTAAAGGTCAGGAAGTTCGTTTAAACCTGGAAAATGATCGTATTGATCATTGGTTAGGTCAAGGTGCTCAAGCTTCTGAGCGCGTTGCCAAGTTATTGAAAGACGAGAAAAAAGCCGCTTAATTGCTTTAATTCATTAACCCGTATCTGGCTGGTTAATGGTTTGATATTGCTTATGAGTGCCGATGATCAAGAACAGCAATGGGTACCTGTAGGCAAACTCAATGGTTTGTTTGGTGTAAAGGGATGGGTGAAAGTCTTTTCCAATACACAACCGAAAGAAAATATTCTGACGTATTCTCCCTGGTATTTAAAACGCGATGGCCAGTGGCAGGAATTTAAGTTGCTTTCGGGGAAGTCTCACGGCAAAGGTGTGGTTGCGCATTTATACGGCTGTAATGATCGAGACATCGCCGCGACCTTAATTGGCTCTGAGATTGCCATAAAACGAGAGCAATTGGCACCCCCCGCGTCGGGTGAATATTACTGGAGTGACTTGATCGGGCTTTCAGTAAAAAATTTAGAGGGCATTGAGCTGGGAAAAATTAGTTCAATGTTAGAAACCGGTGCTAACGATGTTATCGTGGTAGAGGGTGAAAAAGGGACAACAGGTAAAAAGCGCGAACGTTTAATTCCTTTTGTTTTTGATGAAGTGATTCAAGAAGTTAATCTTGAGCAAGGTTTTATGATTGTTAACTGGGATGCGGAGTTTTAAAACGCTGCATTTTAGTTGAGCAGGGAGAAGTCAGCATGCACATTGAAGTGGTGACGCTTTTTCCGGAAATGTTCAGAGCTGTGTCAGACAATGGTGTGACCGGCAGAGCCATTCAAAAAGGCTTGGTTCAACTGGGGACCGTTAATCCCCGCGACTTTACTGATGATCGGCACAACACTGTCGATGATCGCCCCTACGGAGGCGGCCCCGGTATGGTTATGATGGTTGAGCCATTGCGTGATGCGATTAACAAAGCCAGACAAGTGTTAAGCGACAAAGCGAAAGTGATTTATTTATCACCGCAAGGTCGAAAGTTAGATCAAGCGGGTTTGAAAAGCCTGGCTGAACACGAAGAACTTATTTTATTATGCGGTCGTTATGAAGGTATTGATGAACGACTCATAGCCAGCGAGGTTGATGAAGAGTGGTCGATTGGAGATTACGTTATCAGCGGCGGAGAACTGGCAGCCATGGTATTAATTGATGGTGTTACACGATTAGTACCCGGTGCATTAGGGCATGAGGAATCTGCCGAACAGGACTCATTTATGAGTGGCTTGCTCGATACACCTCATTATACTCGTCCGGAAGTATTCGACGGGGAAGCTGTACCCGATGTTTTATTGAGCGGTCATCATAAAAACATTGAGACCTGGCGTCTTAAACAGGCTTTAGGCCGCACCTGGCTAAGAAGACCGGATATGCTTGAAAAGCTAACCCTGACTCAGGCACAAGAAAAGTTATTAGCGGAGTTTATCCGCGAGCATAGAGAAAACATTTAAATAAACTCTGAAAGAGTTTGGAGAAAGTCATGAGTAATACAAATATCATCGCAGAACTTGAAAAAGAACAAATGAGCAAAGAGATCCCAAGCTTTGCGCCTGGTGACACAGTTGTTGTTCAGGTAAAAGTAAAAGAAGGTACACGTGAGCGTTTACAGGCATTTGAAGGTGTTTGTATTGCAATTAAAAACCGTGGTCTTAACTCTGCTTTTACAGTACGTAAAATTTCACACGGTGAAGGTGTTGAGCGTGTGTTCCAAACTTATTCACCGGCTGTTGATAGTATTGAAGTTAAACGCCGTGGTGATGTACGCCGCTCTAAACTTTACTATCTTCGTGACCTTCAGGGTCGTGCAGCACGTATTAAAGAAAAGTTAAGCTAATAGCTGTAACTTTTTTACAATAAGAATGTTGCTTGCGGACAAGCTAAGTTCTTTTAAAAAACGGGTAGTGCGAAAGTACTATCCGTTTTTTATTTTCCCTCTTTTTATTTTCCCCTTTTATCCGGTTGCGGCTGATGCTTTAAGGCATGATATAAACGAAGTTAAAGTTATGGCAGAAAGTGGGGCAGTTTCTTTAGCGCTACAATCTGTTGATGAGCAGCAACTTGTTTTTGATGAGAATAACTTCACTGCCTGGTTAGAATGGGAACGTGAGCGACTGAAGATTTATACCTTAGGTCAACGCTGGAAAGCTACCGTACAACGTGTCGATATGTATGAGTATGATCTGCCGGATGAATATAAATTGCCTGATGAGTTTTATTTTTGGGCAAAGACAAAACAGGTTGATGCTTTACTTGCTTTAAAAAAAGCTCAACATGCTCGTCAGATTTTGCTCAGTTTAATTTGGCCAAAAAAGGATGTTGTATCACAAGATATAAGCATTAAAAAACAGTGGTTGGCGAAATGGCAAAAAAGAATCATTGAAAGTTATTTAATTAGTGGTGACAAGGAAGATGCCTTACTGGCGGCACAGCGTTATTATCAGGATTATGATAGCAAGCAACTCGAAGATCGCCTGTTATATGCACGTATTTTGTTAATCAACCAACGTGAAGATGAAGCCGTTGAACTGTTAAAAAATGATACTCAGCATCCGCAAGGTGGCATGTTACATTTATTGGCGCAACTTCGAAGTAAAGAAAAACCAGCCGAACAAGTTTTAAAATCTGCAATGCAGCAAATGCGTTCTAAAAATACGAACGGGCAGTTAAAATTTTTGTTACGGGCAGTTGTCGCTGAAGCTGCGAAAAAAAACATTGATCGCCCCGCTCTGGCTAATGCTTTAGAACATGTTTTGGCAGGTTATAAAAAGACAGAGTTGCCACTCGGTTTGTTTGATTTTAGTGCAGATACTTTATGGGATGCGTATATTGAATATGCACGCTATCTTGGTAACCGCCAGCAATTCCTTATCGGCGACGATAAACAATGGTTAAAAGCCGCCCTAAAAGCACAAAAAAAACATAAAGTAAAAGCGCGTTCACTATATGCTTTGGTTATTATTAAAGGGCAAAGTGATGAGGCACGTTTACAGGCAGCAAAAGGATTTCTTAACCTGATGCATAAACGTAAACGTGGTGCACAACTTATTAAGAAGTTATTTTTAAAATCAAAATATTTTAAAAAAATCAGTGAAATACCATCAGTAATTCGTTATGACCTGATTAATATTGCACTGAGTCGTTCTAATATTGAACTTGCTTCTGATTTAATGGCGACGATTAAAGTTGCTCCGGCGGGTATTGATGATTTTCAATGGCAGTTACAGCGTGCGCGTATTTTTGTTTTAGGTGGTAAAGCAAAAGAAGGTGTAGATGCGCTGGTTGTTTTACTGGATAAATATAAAACATTAACGGAAAATCAGTTAAACCGTCTGTTACAGGTATTATTTGATCTGCAAACAATAAAACAGCATGAATTTGCGTATTTTTTATTTGATATGATTGCAAAAAAAGATAATGCGGAAAAATCACAACGTGAAATATATTTTTGGATGGCAGAATCTTTAAAGTCTTTGCAGAAATATACAGAAGCCGCGAAATTGTATTTGCGCTCGGCAACGTATAATAATAGTAAAGGTTTCGATCCCTGGGGGCAAACTGCGCGTTATCAGGCTGCTGAAATGCTCACTAAAGCCACTTTATTACAAGATGCGCACGCGCTGTATGAAGGCTTGCTGGCTGTGACCAAAGATCCCACACGTCGGGCTGTTTTAAAATCTGAATTACAAAAGCTCTGGTTAGTTAAAGAGCCTGATGAAGCTGATTTTGTCACAGAAGAATAAGCGTTCTTATTGAATAATAAAGTTTGTAAAATAAAGCGCTTCAATAAGTGGATCACCTTCAAGTTCTTGCATCACTTTTTGAGCTGTTTCAAGTGCTTTTTTCCGTAAAGTTTCTTTTCCTATTGAGCTGCTAATAGTGGCGGCATCCTGACTACTTAGTAATAAAATCAATGAATGGCGAAGTGGCCCCCGGTGCAAGTCAATTTTATCCGATTTTGTTTGATCGACCAGTTTAATTTCAATAATAACTTGCATATGCCGTATATATTGGCCATCCATAATATTCACGATAATTGGGGGATTAAGTGCAATAAAAGGTGAGGATGCGCCACCACCACCGGCAGCAAAAGATGGGCTGGATACGAATAACAGGAAAATGAGCGATAAAAATTTCATTAAATGACTCTCCAGAATAAAAATTTTGATTTGTTCTGTTCCTTATAATCGGCTTAATAGAGAAATTCTTTAATTTATAAAGCGATAATCTGTGTTAAATTTGTATCTATACCTACATTTATTACATTTAAGGCGTGTTGTTGGTGGAAACTGGAATAAGTGCGTTAATGCTGACAGAAATTGGCGATCTGGCTCTGTTTTGTGATGAACAAGGGCTTTCTTCGCTTGTTATGCTGCAATCTGTTAAAGGCAATAATCTCCTTGAAAGTAATACAAGCACAAAAATGGGAAAACATGTTATCGCTGAGTTAGAGCACTATTTCTCTTCTGCAAAAAGTTTTAATTCCATCCCTCTTAAGCCTAAAGGAACCGATTTTCAGCAATCTGTTTGGGCCGAATTGCGTAAAATCCCGCTTGGTGAAACACGGACGTATGGACAAATAGCAAAATTACTCAATTCGAGCGCACGCGCGGTTGGGAATGCTTGCCGTCAAAATCCCATCCAAATTATTATTCCCTGCCATCGCGTTATTTCTGCTAATGGTATTGGTGGCTATACGGGCGCAACGACTGGAAAACAGTTAGAGATTAAACGCTGGTTATTAGAACATGAAGGTGTAAAAGTTTGAGCAAAAGTGCGATTCCTAAGATCATCGAACAGTTTATTGATGTCATTTGGATGGAGCGCGGTTTAAGTGAAAATACATTGAGCGCTTATCGTAGTGATCTGAGCAAATTTTCTCTTTGGTTAGGTGCAGATGAAGAGAATAGGGCGGCAGAGAATAAAATTATACTGGCAGAACGGGAGACTATTGTTGCCTATTTAGCGGAACTTGAAAAAAAACAGATTAGTGCGACGAGCCGGGCACGATTTCTTTCAAGTTTGAGACGGTTCTATGCCTATTTATTGCGCGAGAAAAAAATTGAAGTCGATCCTGTTGCACTTATTGATGCGCCAAAACTTGGGCGTGCACTGCCGAAAACATTAAGCGAAAAAGATGTTGATTCATTATTGAATGCACCCGATGTTTCTACGTTTTTAGGTTTAAGAGATCGGGTTCTTTTTGAGGTTTTATATGCAACCGGATTACGGGTCAGCGAGTTAGTTGGCTTGCAATTACTGCAAGTGAATATGCAACAAGGCGTAGTGCGCGTAACCGGCAAGGGAAATAAAGAGCGGCTGGTTCCATTGGGCGAAGAATCATTAAATTGGCTGGAAAAATACCTCACCACAGCACGGCTGGAACTTTTAAAAGGTAAAGTTGTGGATGCCTTATTTGTGACCAGTAGAGGCGGTGGCATGACACGGCACGCCTTTTGGCACTTAATTAAACGTTATGCGCAAAAAGCGGAGATTTCTGCTGATATTTCGCCTCACACCTTACGTCATGCTTTTGCCACACATCTGCTGAATCATGGGGCTGACTTACGTGTGGTGCAAATGCTGTTGGGACACAGCGACTTATCTACCACCCAGATTTATACCCATGTCGCAAAAGCGAGACTGAAAACGCTTCACAATACGCATCATCCACGTGGTTAATGAATTGAACAAAATCTGCTTATTGTGGTCGAATCAGTTGCTGTTTCAGCAGCTGAAACAGTTATAATAGCTCTTTTCAGGTTTTAAATTTTTAAGGTTATCAGTTTAATGAAAAATGTAACAACTAAAGTATTAAGCATTATTGCTATATCTATTATGAGTAGCGTTGTTTTTGCTACTGAAATAAGTTTAGAAAAAGCGCGTGAGAATATTACACAACAATTTGATGGGCTTAACCCGGAAAGTATTAGTCAATCACCTGTACCCGGCATGTATCAAATTTTAATGCCGCCGCGTATTTTTTATGCCAGTGCAGATGGACGCTATATTTTTAATGGTGACTTAATTGATATGGTTAAGCAGGTCAATGTGTCGCAAGGCGTGCGAAACAGTTCAGTTGCTTCTTCCGTTAATAATATGGGCGAAGACTCTATGATCGTTTTTGGCGATAGCAGTTTAAAACATACGGTAACCGTTTTTACAGACATTGATTGTGGTTATTGTCGTAAATTACATGGTGAAATTAAAAATTATAATGCAGCGGGAATCAGAGTTCGTTACATGGCTTATCCGCGTGCCGGCATAGGTTCTTCTGCATTTAAAAAAGCAGAAGCGGTTTGGTGTAGTAAAGATAAAGTTCAGGCGATGACAAATTCTAAAAAGGGTCTTAATGTTCAGGCTGAAAAATGTAACAATCCTGTTGCGAAACACTATGCGCTTGGCGAAAGTATTGGTATTCGCGGCACTCCCGCGATTATTTTAGAAAGTGGCAGAATTATCCCTGGTTATGTTCCTGCTGAAGGTTTAATAGCAGAAATTAACAGAAAATAAATAAGCTAAGGTTACATGGACGTAACATAATATTAATTTAAGGCCTGTGCTAGCTTTCTTCGATACTGCGTAACAAGCTCATGCTCACTACCTAATATTTCAAATATTTTTAGCAAACCTGTTCGTCCGGCATCGTCATTGTAGGCTCTGTCCCTGCGGACAATTTCTAAAAGTTGTTCCATTGCAGAAATAAAATCACCTCGTAGAATGTAGTGTGCGCTAAGTTGTTCTCTTACAAGGTGGTTTTTTGGATCTTTTTCTATTGTCTTAAGTAAGTTTTCAACGTCAGGTGCGTCGATGACAACATTTATTGATTCAAGTTGAGCGGTTAAGGCAAGTGCTGCCGGCTTGTTTTTATCTTCATCCGGTAAACTTTGCAGTAAATCCTGCGCATCATTAAATCGTTTTTCACGCATTAGAATATTTGCAAATTCAATGCGCACCATCGGATTTTGAGGTTCATCAAGAAGAACCTGCTGCATTTTTTCTAAGGCGAGCTCAACTTCACCATTTTGGTAACAAAGAATAGCGTGTTGTAATGGTGTATCATTTTTTGCATTAAGGTGCTTGTTAATATATTCACGCACGGACTGTTCTGATAGCTCGCCATCAAACTGGTCAATAAATTGACCATTAACCACCATCTTTAAGGTGGGTACATTGCGAATGGCGAATTGGTTTGCAAGATTTTGTTCTTTCTCAACATCAATTTTAGCCAGACGAAATTGCCCCGCATATTCTTCGGAGAGCTTATCTAATACAGGTAATAACGTTTTGCACGGTTCACACCATGTTGCCCAAAAATCAACGAGTACAGGTATTTGATGAGATGTATCAATGATTTCCTGTAAAAAATTTTCTTCATTAATATCAATACTATTAGACATGTTTATTCCGTTTAAAAATTAAAACTGTATTGTTTTTGCAGTGCGCTAAAGATTAATGTTGTTATGATAGTGTGGTTTGGCCACAATAATTGAACACCTTTTTGATAAAGCTGCATTTGTTGCTGATAAGTTTGTGCAATAGAATCCATATTTTCATCATTAACATAAGGGTGGGTTTTATAATCAATAATGGTTGCGGTGTTATTGTTAATCAGCAGGCGATCAATAATGCCATAAACTGTTTTCCCCTCATGTTTGAACTGAACAGGGACTTCGTTATAGGCTTTTTCATACTGCTTATCGTTAAAGTAGGATATGAATGCTTTGCTTTCTATGACGGCTTTACATTCCTGCCAATAATTTTCTAAATCGCTTTTTTCAAAGCGAGTTATATCAGCGCTATAAAATGAGCTTAAAGCTGCATCAGGAAAACGACTTAAATAATTAAGCATTTGGTGCATTACAATACCACGCTGCGTATTATCTTCATGTGAGTCTGTGTTTCTAATATGCGCTGAAGCTTGCTGACTTGGTGAAATATCCAGTTGTGTATTTTCGATAAGTATCGGAGAAGAGAGTTCTTTAGAAATAACAACAGGATGTTCTTTTTCTTTTTTGGCCGGGGTAGAAATAATTTCGTTTTTTTCTAAGGATTCAAGTATCACTGCTGCTTCATTTTCTTTACAGTTCAAATCAAAGGCGGAGCAAATTTTTTCATACCAGCCAAGGTCTTTTTTTGTAGATTCACTGCCACTAATAAAGAGCTGTTGCTTGGCGCGTGTTACTGCAACATAAAGCAGGTTAGCATCTTCCCGTTGTTCAAAGTATTCCTGCTCGGTAAGACAATACTGACTGAATTGATCTAATTTTTGTGCAGCACCGGTTAATAAGAAATAATCAGGTTTATCGGCATCAGCAGGCCAGTCAATTAAGGTGGAATAGGCTTTTTTATTTGCCGGACTGTTAGCACTGTCAGCGAGAAAAACAACCGGCGCTTCCAGGCCTTTTGCCGAGTGCACACTGAGTATTCTTACTCGTTGTTCGTTTTCTTTATCATTTGATGTCACTGGTTCATCAGGGGCTTCATTTTCCATTTGCCGTAATTCATTGAGCCATGAAGAAAAGCGGGTCAAACTTGGATAGCGTCCACTGTCCATTTCTAAAGCGAGTTCGATAAAGCGATTAAGGTTAGCAGAAACACGAAGTGCTAAATGGGATGGGAACGCGGCCACGTATCGCGCTAATACATTTGCTTCACTATAAATTTTATCGAGTAAATCATGTACCGGCAGTTTACCGGCATCTTCTTGCCAGTTAAAAAGTAACTGGTAGGCGTGTGATAAGGATTCGTGTTGCGGGTTTTGTGTGACATAAATTCCTAGCCGTTCAAACCACGTTCCTTTACCGGCTTGTTTTATCGCAATAAGATCATCGTTCGAGGCATTGAATAATGGAGAACGTAAAATTCCGGCAAGTGATAAATTATCAAAAGGTAAAATGAGCCATTGTAATAAATCGATCATGTCAGAAATTTCAAGGCATTCGAGTAATGTACCCCGTTTGGCGCCAATATAAGGAATTCCTTTTTGTCTTAATGCGCGCTCATAATCACTGACATGGGTGCGGCTTCTGAGTAGAATAATAATATCCTGATAATTGATTTCGCGGTGTCCACTTTTATCTGCAACAGCCGTTCTATTTTTGATTAGTTCCTCAATTTTATCCGCGATCATTAAACCTTCATTAAAATATTGCTCAATGATGAATTCTTCTCGCGGTGTTGTTAAGGGATTGCGTAGTTGTTGAACGGTATTTTCATCTTTTTCATCAGGCTTATTGGTGGCTTTTAATGACAAAGGCAATAAAGTCACCTTGCCGGATAAATCTTTACGGTGAGTATCGTGTTCAATGAAATTGGGTAATAAGGCCTTCATTTTGTCCTGGGAAAAGACGCTGTTGACAAAATTTATTATCGCCGGGCTGGAGCGCCATGAATGGCTAAGCGGGCAGGTCGTTGCATCGAGCTTATCGTGTAACCATTTCTCGGCAGCAAGAAATAGGCGCGGTTCTGCACGGCGAAAACGATAAATAGATTGTTTTTCATCGCCAACAATAAAAACACTGCGTTGACGTTCATCATCACTTGCGGCTATTTCTTCAAGCAAGGGCAGAATAAGCCGCCATTGTGTAGGGTTGGTATCCTGAAACTCATCAACCAAAAGATGTTCAATGCGTTGGTCGAGCTTATATTGAACCCATAATGCATTATTACTGTGGTTGAGTAATAAATAGGTTTGCCATTCCAGATCGGTAAAATCTAATAATCGCTGTTCAGATTTTAATTTTTGAAAATGATCCAGGTACGCCTGCCCCGCTAGATACCATGCAGAACTTATTTCAAAGGTACGGATTGCGGCAAGTTTTAAATTTGTATCGATTATCTTCTGACTAAGCTGTTGGTGCAATTCGAGAAAACGTGCTTGCCCCTCCGGGCCCATTTTCTTTTCTTGTACATTGCTTTCTTTACGGACTAGTACCGTACCCGCTTTGGTTAAAAAGCATTGTTTTAAAAGATCGAAGTAGTCATCCTGCCCGATATTTTCATCAATGAGTTTATAAATGTTATCACTCACTTCTTTATTTTTCTTGGTGTCGTGCTTGCATAATAAAATATGAAACTCATTAATTAATGCAATATTATTTTTATCGTTAAATAAATGGGCAACAGGATCAATCTTGACATCAATATCAAGCTGATTTTGCAAGCGTTGTTGCGCGTAGTGAACAGGTTCAGCTTCTTCAGTGGTGTATGCCCACCAATCGCTACGGTGTTCAAGGAAATTTTTAAGGGAGCGTTGCGCATTGTGTAAACCTAATTCATTAAAGAGAAGGTTT
>Ga0316207_10001702_pt1 | contig 25597 bp, 25 predicted proteins | sample 6weekpyrite_MG_FD_204943 | JGI IMG/M metagenome (GOLD analysis project Ga0316207, IMG submission 204943) | Microbial mat bacterial communities from mineral coupon in-situ incubated in ocean water Damariscotta River, Maine, United States -... | ecosystem: Environmental > Aquatic > Marine >... | reverse complement strand
CGTAGATTTATGACCGACATAAAAAAGCCTGCACGCAGCAGGCTTTTATTTTTATATAATTCAAAAAGTTACATGTATCACACGGCAGACTGAAGCGCCTCTTTTTTGAGTTTTTGCTCCAATACAAAGCAGCCAAATGGCAACATACCAGCCAAAACGACCATAAACATAAAGCGATCTGACCAGCCTTGACGCTGACCAAGCATGGCCGCCATCGCCACGTAGGCAACAAATAACAGGCCATGGGTCATACCAACCATAGAGACCGCCTGGGGATAGCCCCAATAGTATTTAAGCGGCATGGCAACAAATAGAAGCACCAGGAATGAAAGCCCTTCGATCAGGCTAATAATTCTGAAATTATTGAGCATGTCTCTTCTCTTACGTGTAGTGAACAGAGTTTGCCGCTGTTATTGGTTTTATGATGCAGCTTATATTTTTGAGTTATCTTAACCACAATTCACAGGGTTTCATAGCCCAAAGGCTAGAATCAGAGGCGCTGTTTAATTAACTCTTTGATTTCTCTCATTTCGCTACGCAGATTAAACAGCTCTTTTTGCAGCGTTTCGGTCTCGGCATCGACCTTGGCGGTGATGCTGTGTTGGGTGTGCTCCAGCTCGGCGTGTTGTACATCCTGCACCGCATTGACGATCACCGCCATCAACAGGTTCAGCATTGTGAAAGTGGCTATCAATATAAAAGGGAGGAAAAACAACCAGGCATGGGGGTAAACCTCCATCACCGGACGGACGATGCCCATCGACCAGGACTCTAATGTCATCACCTGAAACAGGGTATAGGCACTGGCTCCCAGGCTGCCAAACCACTCCGGAAAGGCCTCGCCAAACAGATTAGTGGCCATGACTGCTGAAACATAAAAGATGATGCTCATGATGGCCCCCACAGAACCCAGGCCAGGAACGGCCTTGAGCATGCCCGCCACCACCCGGCGCATCGAGGGCACCATGGTGAGCAAGCGCAATACTCGCAACACACGCAGCGCTCGCAGGACTTCGAACGGACCAGAGGCGGGCACCAAAGCAATGGCTACAACCAGGAAATCAAACACACTCCAGGGATCACGGAAAAAGCTGAGTCGATGCACTATTAAACGCAGCGCAATCTCAATCACAAAGACACTAAGAATAACCACATCGAGGCCATGCAACAGGCCGCCCCATTGGGCGACGATATCGGCATCGGTCTGTAGACCAAGAATTGCCGCATTGATCAAAATCAGAGTGATGATGAATTTCTGTATTGGTGCGGCCTCGATAAAGGCCTTAAGTTTAAGCCGCCATGCAGGCGAATTAGTTTGTGAATTCATAGTCTTATACAAAATTAAAACAGCAGAAACAGCCACAGGGCAAAACCCAGCACCGCCAAGATTGGCTATTCTAGCCCATTCCAAACACAACCACGCCTTCAGATCAACAATTTTCAATTGCATAGCCATCCCAGGCCTTGGTAAAGTGAGCAAGGTGAGTAGCTGACCTGGCAAAGAGTGGAAGGCCAGGCATGAGAGCTGCGAGCGAGTAAACGCGTAAGTGAGATGAGAGAGACGCGTGGAGTGTGGCACAGGCCCCGTCAACAGTGAGAGAGGGCGGGGTCGTGTGCTTTTCCCATCCCCACGTTAATTATTCCTTAACAAAACCATCAGATTTTGACTTGCAATCTGCTTTGGCGTTAACGTGTAAAACTGACTTGAGCGTCATCTCTAAGGGGGGAATACCTATGAAAATAAAAGCACTTAGTTTAGCCATTCTGTTTTCTACCACCATAAGCATGCAGTCCATCACCCAGGCCGCTGACACCAGCCTGGCTATCGAGCAAATGGCCGAGATCATGCTTGGGCTAGAAGAAGCCAGGCCTGACATAGATGCTCAAATGACTCTGGACGACATTGCCAAGGATAGCTCATCAACAGAGAATGAGCGCCTGCTGGCCAGCACCATCAAAAACATGGATAAGAAAATCCGCCCTGATGATAAAACCAGCGTAATGAAAATCTGGCTTAGTCCTGCCGCCTCTGAAACCGAACGTGAGTTGGCCAAGATCTTGCTGCGCTTTAATGATGCTCCGGCTGACAGTGTCAAAGAAACCTTGAGCCAATGGCTGAAATAAGACGTTACAGCGATTAAATAAAAAAGCCCGCAATGTGCGGGCTTTTTTATTTACGTGACATCGCCACCCTGGCTGGTAACGCAATTGAGGAGTGAAAGTAGTAGGCCCAAACACCTCACATCACTGTTATTGCCTCAGACCAGTGACTAGGCAAATTACTGCAACCGTCAAAAGGGCTAATTTTCATGGATAGCCTGAAAAACTTCTAAGATATCGCCTCTTACCTGCCGATAACATGAGCTCAGAACAATAACAAATAAGGCGGGAGGGCTAGCAAGCTGTCAGTAGATGACAAGCCTGGTTTATGCCCAATCCCCCTTAACTCTCTGACCATGAATATGAAAAAAGAACAAAATCAGATGGGGCGTTAAATTACCAGGAATTTGACAGACTATTATGGATAAACAGACAAACATATTAATCGCAGAGGATGAGGCCAACATTGCACTGGCCTTAAATAATATCGTTGGCAAAAAAATCAATAACACAAAGATTACCGTCGTGACTAATGGCCAAGCAGCACTGGAAACGTTGGCAAATAACAAATACGATCTTCTGATCTCAGACTGGAACATGCCACACATGACCGGTCTGGAACTTCTGTCAAAAGTACGCGAAAACAAAAAAACTAAGACACTACCTTTCCTGATGCTAACGGCACGCACCGATGCGGTTAGCGTAAAGTCGGCACTGGAACTAGGTGTCACCGACTATATTGCCAAACCTTTTGACAAGGCTAAGCTTGTCGAAAAAATTACAAGGTTCCTTTGCTCGCACACTAGCACTACCGGAACGGAACACCCCGGGCTTATCGATAACATTGCCGCCAAACTTAAAAAGGGGGATATTAGCTTTCCTATGTTGCCCGAAATGGCACTCAAGGCAGTCGATGTAATCAACAGTAAAGACGCCTCCTTACAGGATGTATCCACTCTCATCAACGCCGATGCGGGACTGACAAGCAAGATCATCTCACTTGCCAACTCCAGTTATTATCGAGCAGTAAAACCTATTCAAGAACTAAAGTATGCAATTGGGAGAATTGGATTGCGCGACTCGGCCAATCTCATTCTAATGCATACAACAAGTGGAGTATTTAATACTAAAGACCCACTGTTCAAGAAACGGCAACACCATTTGTGGGAGCAGTCGCTGGCCACTGCCTGCAGCGCACGACTGATCGGGAAATTAGTAGAGCACCCTCAGCCCGAGCGCCTTTATGCCATCGGAATGTTAAACGACATCGGCAAAATGCTACTTCTTCAGGTGTTGATGGAACTTGCCACAGCGCGAGATGACATTACAGAGCAATCCATCGATGACACCCTGGAAAGTCTGAATATTACGTTTGGAGTTGCACTGCTCAAGCGCTGGAAATTTCCTCCTGGTTTTATCGAGGTGGTTCGATATCACCACAACCAAGGTCAATTGGACGAATGTACACTTGATACTCAAATCGTTTGCTATGCCAGCCTGATTGCCAGCCACATGGATATGTTTCTGCATGAAGTTGATGAAGGTGCCGAGGTGATAGAAGTCCTTGGTAAACAACTTGGCATTACACTCGAACAGGCCGACAGCATAAGGCAAGAAGCTATTGACTATGTCGATGAGGTAAAAAGTCTGAACTGATCATCAAACCATGTTATTTACACAAAGAGGGCTTGAAGTTCGAACAACTGCCATTGGACAAAAGTAAATGGCGCGCCCGAGAGGATTCGAACCTCTGACCTCAGCCTCCGGAGGGCTGCGCTCTATCCAGCTGAGCTACGGGCGCTTGAGTAGAAACAGAATTTATTGGATTAAGACGATACAGCAGGACTAAGCTTAATATCAATTCCATCGTTCTATTAAGGCTGGCAAGCATACCTTTATTCAACTTTTGAGTCTACGCCAAGATTCTCAATACCATGTTTGAACATGGGCCAGCTCCATATGCAAGCATCTAATTAAATCGATAACAACAAACATCATGACCTAGATAGCGGCATATAATATTAATATACAATAATTCATTAAATTACAATCTCTCCCCCTTGCTCATGCAAAATTTTAAGATCAGTGTAAATTAACAGTACCAAACCATGTAACAGAGACTGTTTATTAGTTACCCAGTCACGGAAAACAAACAAATAACCAATATTTTCAATAGGTTATGCAGTAATAGGCATTACACTTACGTAGTTTTCTATACAAGAAAAACTTCCATCGTCGCTAAACATTAAGACAACAATTCCGATAAGATTCAGATAGGGGCACTAAGTAATAACCGCGCGCGCATCACCACCCCCCTTTACTGTCCAACCTCAAACCAACAGGTGAAAAATGACAATTGAAGTCTCAACGAACAACGAAGCAGCCACGATAAAAATCATTGGTCGTTTTGATTTTTCCTCACAACGCGACTTCCGCAATGCTTATCAGAACCAACAACAAAACGTCAGCGAATATATCGTAGATCTCAGCCAAACCGAATACATAGACAGCTCAGCTCTGGGCATGCTGTTACTTTTAAAAGAGCATGTAGAATCAAAAAATGCTCATAGCAAACTTTTTCAGCCAGCCCCCGAAATCAGAAAGATCTTAACCATGTCTAATTTCGATCAACTGTTTACTATTTCAGATTAGCTCAAGACTAAGACTAGGCATATGAATTCCGGCCTTGCTCTGGTAGTTGATGATGAACCAACCAATCGCTTCATCCTTAAATCACTGCTAAAAAAAAATAACTTCGAAGTTGTTGAAGCCATTAATGGCGAACAAGCCATCGATCTTTTTCTTGAAAAAGATCCTGACATCATATTCATGGATATTATGATGCCGGTCATGAATGGTTATATCGCAACAGAAAAAATAAAATCTCTTAGTAAAGAAAAGTTCATACCCGTTATTTTTCTTACCGCTATGACCAGTGATGAAAGTCTGAATAAGTGCATTGACTCAGGTGGCGATGATTTCCTAACAAAGCCATTCAACAAAACAATATTAATGTCAAAAATTCAGTCAATGCGTCGAATTCAGGATTTACTCACGCAAACAACAAGACTGAAGGATATGATGCAGCGTGATGAAGAGGTCGCAGAAAAAGTTTTCAATACTGCCATCACAACAGCCAATGATCAGCCAGACTCTCTACGTACAATCTTGCAGCCTGCAGGACTATTTAGCGGAGACATGATCCTTACTAGTTATACCCCTGCACATGACCTAGATATCCTTGTCGGTGATTTTACAGGACACGGCCTAAGTGCAGCGATAGGTGCATTACCTGCTTCCGAAATATTTCATGCCATGTCTAAAAAAGGTTTCACCGGCCCGCAAATACTGGAACGGATAAATGACAAGCTAAACCTTATCCTCCCAACCGGAATGTTCATGGCTGCACAGTTTGTCCGTATAAGGCATGAACTTGATCATATTGAGGCCTGCAATAGTGGCATGCCTGACATCCTCATACTTGATGGTGACAAGCGAAATATAAAACATAGAATACCGTCAAAAACTCTTCCGCTTGGTATCACCACAGACTTTACGACAACCCCTAACTTTCAATATATTCCAATCAATACTGGAGATAGAGTAATCCTTTTCAGCGATGGCGCAATAGAGTCCAGAAACAATGAAGGCCAACTATTTGGTCAAGCACAACTAGAGTCTGCCCTGCAAACTTCATCAAACGAATTCGCCATAGACAGCGGACTCTCTTCAATAAAATCTCACAACCATGAATGCCCACAAGATGATGACATAAGCCTTATTGAAGCTATCTGTTCACCACGTTTGCTACCAAGCTGGGATCCTGAAGACACTAACAACAAAGACCAACACAACAATGGCAATTTTTCATTAGATGAAATAAGCATGCATCTAAAATATTCCGGCGAAAGATTACGCCTTGCCTACCCAATTCCAGCGATCATCAATTTCATAAAAAGCTCGCCGGGCTTCGACAAACATTACCAGGCTTTATTTACGATATTTACTGAGTTATTTTTGAACTCACTTGATCATGGCATCCTTAAACTTGATTCATCCCTTAAACAAACAGCGTCAGGATTTAGTGAATACTTCACCCAAAGAGACATGCGGCTCTCTAAACTTAATGATGGCCACATCCATATATCACTTAAATCCATCCCTAAACCTTACGGGGCAAATATCCATATCATCATCGAAGATAGCGGGGCAGGGTTTAATTATAATAATTCAGATATGACTCAAAGCATAACCAACCAAAATAGTGGAAGAGGTATTAACCTAGTACATGAACTCTGCACATCACTTCTCTACCAAGGAAATGGAAATATTGTTGAGGCGATTTATGAACTCAAACACTAAGCTAATAATCAACAATAACTATTGTCCAGAGCACAAAGAATGAGCACACTACTTTCTGGAAAAATTCTAGTTGTGGAAGACAATATCGTCAATCAAAAATTAACGTGCACAATTTTAAAAAAAATAGGCTTATACTTTGAGGTTGCTGGTCAGGGCGAAGAAGCGATATCGCTATGGCAAGAAAATAATTTTGATTTAATTCTAATGGACTGCCAAATGCCAATTATGGATGGTTATATTGCCACCCAAAAAATTAGACAGCTGGAAACAAGCACCCATATCCCCATCATTGCACTCACTGCCAACGCGATGGAAAATGATGACATCCGCTGTAGAAATTCTGGCATGGATGACTTTCTATCCAAACCATTTACAATTCCGGCCCTGGTTTCTATTTTAGAGAAATGGTTACCCCAACCAAGCACAACTAACGATGATGATAATGACTCACTTGGCCTAGACTATTCGACTATTAGTGAATTAAAAGAATTGCTAGAAGATGATTTTAATGACGTTATCGATATATATATAAAAAGCACCACCAAAATTATTGAAAAAATGATACTCGCCTATAACACCGAAGATCACTCCGAAATTCAGCGTTTAGCGCACAGTCTAAAATCAAGTTCTTCCAATGTGGGTGCTAAAAAAATATCCACTCTAGCAAAAGACCTTGAAGAAATAGACATGAAAAATTACCCTTCTAATACGAAATATAAAATAGAAGAAATAAATAAGCTCTTTATATTATTCACTCCTAGACTAAAAAATCTCACTGTGTAATATAACGCTGAAAGTCATGTTCAGCCTTGATTAAATCAAATGAAGCAGTTCAGATAAGCATACATAAGTCTTTATAATATTTTTTAAAATACAGCATAGATAAATGGCGCAATTGCGCTGCCCTGAACAAAAACTATTAAGCTACCTAACACCAATAAAATAATCACTATCGGCAACAACCAAAGTTTTTTTCTAGTCTTTAAAAATAATAATAATTCACTGAAAAATTCCATTGCGCCTTACCCTGGCTTCCTCATATCGCTATTAGAATATGACGTTATAACACACTCATTTATCTAAACCAGGTGACAGCATACCCTTTAAGTTTGCCAGGTGCGCCTTGCCACGTTCCTGCTGCTGTTCTGGGTCAACTTTTTGGCCTATTCCACGCCACTCCAAATCTTCTTCTGGAAGCTCATCAAGAAATCGACTCGGATCTATCGCCTGTAATTCTCCAGCTCTTTTACGCCGTGCGCACAAGCTTATTGTCAGTGTTCTTTGTGCCCGAGTAATACCAACATATGCCAAGCGCCGCTCTTCTTCAATATTTCCTTCGTCAACACTGACACGATGTGGTAACAATTCTTCTTCTACTCCAACCAAAAATACGTGCAGAAATTCCAAGCCTTTAGACGCATGCAAGGTCATCAACGAAACACTATCACCAACATCATCACCGTCATTACGGTCGAGCATATCCATCAAACTCATTTGATTAACCAAATCAGAAAGGCTTTTTTCTTCAGTGCTATTTTCATACATACGCTGTAACCAGAGAACTAGCTCCATGACATTAGCCAAACGTTTCTCTGCTTGCTTTAGATCTTTACTGCTGTCATTAAGCCATGTTTCGTAATTTACATCACGAATCACATCTTTAACTGTTGAAATTGGATCGCCTCGCTGGCCTCGGTCACCCATTTCTACCAACCATTGGCTAAAACGGCGAACACGACCGACAGCCTTTTCACTCAGGCGCTGCTCCAGGCCCAGTTCAAAACTTGATGCAAATAGACTCAAACCACGCTCCGAAGCATAATTACCAAGCTTTTCCAGAGTCGTTGGACCTATTTCTCGACGGGGTGTATTCACTACTCGCAAAAAAGCAGCATCATCATCCGGGTTAGCTAACAATCGCAGATAGGACATGATGTCCTTGACTTCAGAATGACCAAAGAAGGATTTTCCACCGCTTATATAATAGGGCACCTGCTGTTCACGCAATGCGCGCTCAAATAGGCGTGATTGGTGATTGCCACGATATAGAATGGCATAATCACTAAACCGGGTTCGTTTATTAAACTTGTGACTTATTAATTCTGATACAACCTGTTCAGCTTCGTGCTCATCATTGCGCAGTGTAATGACTTTAATAGGATCGCCTATTCCCAATTCACTCCAAAGATTTTTGTCTTCAAACACATGGGAGTTGTTTTTGATCAAGGCATTGGCTGCCTTGAGAATACGACCTGTGGAACGATAATTTTGTTCCAGTTTGATAACTGCTAAGCTGGGATAGTCTTTCTGCAACAACAGCATATTTTCTGGCTCAGCACCACGCCAGGCATAGATAGACTGATCATCATCGCCCACCACTGTCAGCGCACCGCGTACCCCAGTAAGATTTTTGATCAACTGATATTGGCTGGAGTTGGTATCCTGATACTCATCTACCAACAAATAACGAACCTTATTCTGCCACCGTTCCAACACCTCAGGATGGTCCTTGAATAGCCGGGCAGGCAGCAGGATTAAATCATCAAAGTCGACGGCATTATAGGCCTTAAGTGCATGTTGATATTTTTCATACAACTGAGCTGCCGCATTCATAGTAGCGTCATCACCAGCGTCTGCAGGCGCTTCTTCCGGGGTAATCAGTGCGCTCTTCCAACGAGAGATCTGGCGCTGCATTTGCTCAATAACGCCGCCATCATCGCCATAATCACGCCGCAGTAATTCCTTGATCAAAGCAGTACTGTCCTGAGAATCAAATATGGAAAATCCAGGCTTAAAACCAAGTACTTTAAGCTCTTGGCGAATGATATTCAGGCCCAACGTGTGGAAGGTTGATACTTGTAGACCTTTTAATTTTTTACCCTTCATCAGCTCTCCGACCCGTTCTTTCATCTCGCGTGAAGCTTTATTGGTAAATGTGACCGCAGCGATATTGTGTGGCGCTATTCCACACTCCTGAATCAAATAGGCAATTTTTTGGGTGATTACTCGGGTTTTACCACTGCCAGCGCCAGCCAAAACTAGGCATGGGCCATCGAGATGCCGCACCGCCTGCATCTGGCGAGGATTGAGCTGCGCCATAGAATTATTACGACCTCTTCATGAACTGCTAGAGCTTACTGATGACCAATGCTGTTGCTCTGAATTGTAGCCCATAAAACTTTCCAGGGTAACGGCGACTTTCGAACACTTTTTAGCGAACGGTAATCACACGCATAAGTTTTACATAACTCACAATTTCGTGGATTAACCTCTAAGCTAGATTCAGAAAGGGAGGGGGGCAATACGGTTATGCTACAAGCTTATCTCTGGGTGATGTTAGACGCCAATCGTCATGCCTTTGACCAGCGTCAAACCTCTGGAACTAACACCTGAGTTACAGATGCCACCCCCATATGCTCATGTATGACTAAACGGAAATACTGTCTGGGCGACCACCACCGAGATAGTCGGTAACACTCACGGTTTCAACCTTATTTTTATCAACCATCTTGAACATGCTGCAACGTTCACAGGCGATCATTTTTGGCTGGCTGCCTGCGGCGGCTTTGCCTACGGGTCTACTGCGTAGATCCATGCAATTACCAATACTCATGAAAGCCTTCTGCGGCTCACAATAAAAGATTCTGGTTTTATCCATTTTCATGCCTTACCACCGACTATATTCTATGATTGCTGGTTCTATTAACCTGAATAGCTTGCGCTGTTGTGCTAACTAAAATCTGGTCAATGGAAACACACGTTGAGGCTGGGAGCTGCTGCCCCATAATAGGAAATATCTCTAAACCACTGTTAGTTTGAAAACTAATATTCACTTTACTCTCTGTTTGGCACAAATAGAGCCAAATTATAGGCAGTATTTTAACCTTTCCTGCTATTTCCCTCAACTATAGCCAGATTTACTCAACCGTTACCGATTTTGCCAGGTTGCGCGGCTGATCAACATCAGTACCTTTTAGAATTGCTACATAGTAGGAAAGCAGCTGCAAGGGAATGGTGTAGATAATTGGAGCAATAGCATCATCCGTTGGCGCTACGGTTATCACTCGAACATTATCCTCTACCTTCATATCCGCCTGCTCATCGGCAAAAACGATTAACTCTCCACCACGCGCACGGACTTCTTGCAGATTAGACTTCAACTTTTCTAACAGTTCATTATTGGGTGCTACCGCGATTACTGGCATCTCCGAATCAACCAACGCTAGCGGACCATGCTTCAACTCTCCCGCTGGATAGGCCTCGGCATGTATATATGAAATTTCTTTTAGTTTTAGCGCGCCTTCCATTGCTACCGGATATTGGGCGCCGCGGCCAAGGAATAAGGCGTTTTCCTTATTTGCGAAAAATTCCGCAAGAGTTTTAATTTCATCGTTTAATTGCAGTACGTCTTCAACTCGGGTAGGTAGACTCCTTAACTGATCAACTAGGTTGATCTCTGTTTGTGCAGCCATACCATTTCGTTTACCCAATGCTATTACCAATAACATCAGCGCAACCAACTGCGTGGTAAATGCCTTTGTTGATGCGACACCAATTTCTGGGCCAGCACGCGACATCAATGCCAAATCTGCTTCTCTTACCATCGAACTTTCTGGCACATTGCAGATTGCCAATGAATGGCCAAAACCAACCTTTTTTGCCTCATCAAGCGCTGCTAATGTGTCAGCTGTTTCCCCCGACTGTGAAATTGCTACTACAAGCGAATTACGCCTGGCAATTGCATTACGGTAACGAAATTCACTTGCCACTTCGACAGAGCAGGGCACACCGGCCAACGACTCCAACCAATACTTGGCCACTGCGCCTGCATGGTAACTAGTTCCACAGGCAATAATATGCACTCCCTTCACACCATCCAGGATTTCTTTTGCTCCATGACCAAAGGACTCATCCAGCACTGAACCGCCACTGATACGGCCTTCTATTGTTTCAGCAATCGCACGTGGCTGTTCAAAAATTTCCTTCAGCATGTAGTGACGAAACTTTCCGCGATCAGCTGCATCCGCACTTAACTCTGATACTTTAAGTGGTCGATCAACCACCTCGCCATTGTCATCATATATGGTCAAACTATCACGACTGATATCGGCGATATCGCCATCTTCAAGAAAGATAAACCGTTGCGTTACAGGTAACAAGGCAGCCACATCTGAAGCGATAAAATGCTCGCCAATACCTACACCAATGACTAAGGGACTGCCTCGTCGTGCGGCAATTATTCTATGTTTTTCTATGTTGCTAATAACACCTAGCGCATATGCGCCATGCAAATCATTTGTTGTTAATCTTACTGCTTCGAGCAGGTCTTTACCTTGTTGTTGATAATCATAAATCTGGTGAACAATTACTTCAGTATCTGTTTCCGATGTAAACGCATGACCACTCTCTGATTGTGATTTACGCAACAGTTCATGATTTTCAATAATACCATTATGTACGACCGCAACTGTTTTTCTGCATACGTGGGGGTGGGCATTAGCTTGACTTGGTTTACCATGGGTTGCCCAACGCGTGTGTGCAATGCCGGTTTTTCCTGATACTGGGTTTTGTTTAATTTCTCCTTCTAACTCAGCAACCTTGCCTACTGCGCGAACACGATCAACGTTGTTAGAATCATCAATTAAAGCCAGCCCTGCAGAATCATAACCACGGTATTCAAGCCTTCTCAGGCCTTCAAGCAGGATAGGTACTACGTCTCTTTCAGCAGCTGCACCAATAATGCCACACATAATTCTAGCCCTTCGTTAATTTTTGTTTTTCTTCGGCCGTTTCCAACCGCTCTTAGAAACCTGTTTAGATCTGCTTAACGCAAGTGATCCAGCGTCTACTTCTTTTGTAATCGTTGAGCCAGCGCCAATAGTCGCTCCCGCACCTATTTTTACTGGCGCCACCAGCTGAGTATCTGAACCAACAAACACACCATCACCTATTTCAGTTAAATGTTTATTCGCGCCGTCATAATTACAGGTGATAGTTCCTGCACCAATATTCACATCGTTGCCGACCACGGAATCACCAACATAACTTAAATGATTCACCTTTGAGCCAACACCAATCTTTGCCTTTTTAATTTCAACAAAGTTACCGATACGACTTGATTCAGCCAACACTGTTTCTGGCCTTATCCTGGCAAATGGACCCACATTACTATTTTTACCTACTACTGCACTTTCTATTATTGTGTTAGCCAAGACATTTGCACCGGCCTCTATCCTGCTATTGATGATCAGGCAATTAGGGCCAATAGTGACATTTTCAGCAATCTCAACTTGACCTTCAAAGACCACATTAATATCAATACTTACATCTCTACCACAACTGACATTGCCACGAATATCTAGACGCGCCGGATCACGCAAACCCACACCAGCATCCATGAGCTTTTTCGCTTCTTCAAGTTGGTAGCTCCGTTCCAGCGATGCTAACTGGCGCTTATTATTTATACCCAGCACTTCGTGTTCTGTTGCCGGTGATGCTGTATTAATTTTTATTCCATCAGCAACAGCCATGGCAATAATATCCGTAAGATAATATTCGCCTTGTGAATTATTATTATCTAATTGCTCCAGCCATAACGCTAAATTTTCTCTAGATACAGCAAGAATGCCGGTGTTAACTTCTTTTATCTGACGTTCTGTTTCCGTGGCATCCTTGTGCTCAACAATCCGTACAACCGTTCCAGATTCATCCCGAATAATCCTACCGTAGCCAGTAGAATCTTTAAGTGAAATTGTCAGTAAACCAAAACCACTTTGCTGGCCCAGTTCAATTAATTTTTTAAGTGTATCTACTGATGTCAGTGGCACGTCACCATATAAGATTAATACCTGGCGTCCTGCTGGAATATGTGGAATTGCTTGCGCTACAGCATGACCTGTGCCCAGTTGTTCCTGCTGCTTAATCCAATCTACATCACAATGCGCGAGGGTGGTAGGGACCGCATCGCCACCATGACCATAGACCACATGTATATCATCCGCACCCAAACTCTTAGCGCTGGCGATCACATGTTCCAATAATGGTTTATCTGCCAACTTGTGTAGAACTTTTGGCAAGACAGAACGCATCCGTGTACCTTGGCCAGCGGCGAGAATTACAACACTTAAACCCATATACCTATCCGTTAAATGCTTAGCTACAAAAAAGAAAAGGGGAAAGGCCATAAGGCCTTCCCCCTTAATACTAACAATTTGACATTACGTAGAATTATCGACCAGTCTTTGACCGCATCTTAGTAATTGCCTGCAACTGAGCCATTGCTTCGGCCAACTCACGCTCTACCTGAGCCAGATCAGCATCACCTTTCTGATCACGTAAAGCCTGCTCGGCTCGTTCTTTAGCCTGTTTCGCTGCAGCCTCATCGAGGTCTTTTGCGCGTACCGCTGTATCAGCAAGGACAGTGATACAGTGAGGCTGAACCTCCAGCATTCCACCGGAGATGTAGTAAAACTCTTCCTCACCGTCAGCACGTTCAACACGTACTTCACCTGGCTTTAGCTTAGTCAGCAATGGTGCGTGGCGAGGAAGGATACCAAGATCCCCCGCTGCACCTGATGCATGCACCATATTGGCTGTGCCAGAAAAAATCTTGGCTTCGGCACTTACGATGTCAACATGTACTGTCATAGACATAATACACTCCTATCAAGGATTACTTCTCTTCCATCTTCTTGGCTTTTTCAAGCACTTCGTCGATGCCACCAACCATATAGAACGCTTGCTCTGGAATATGATCGTATTCGCCATCAACGATGCCTTTGAAAGCTACGATAGTATCTTTCAGTGAAACGTATTTGCCAGGCGAACCGGTAAATACTTCAGCAACAAAGAATGGCTGAGACAAGAAGCGCTGAATCTTACGAGCACGTTGTACCAACTGCTTGTCTTCTTCAGACAACTCATCCATACCCAAGATGGCGATAATGTCTTTCAGTTCTTTATAACGCTGCAATGTACCCTGAACAGCACGAGCCACATTGTAGTGTTCTTCACCGATAACCAATGGGTCCAGCTGACGAGAGCTAGAGTCCAGAGGATCGATCGCAGGATAGATACCCAGCTCAGCGATAGAACGAGACAGTACAACAGTCGCATCCAAGTGAGCAAAAGTAGTAGCAGGCGATGGATCGGTCAAATCATCCGCAGGTACGTATACCGCTTGGATAGATGTGATAGAACCAGTCTTGGTTGAAGTGATACGCTCTTGCAGTACACCCATCTCTTCAGCCAGAGTAGGCTGATAACCTACCGCAGATGGCATACGACCCAGCAGTGCTGATACTTCAGTACCCGCAAGTGTGTAACGGTAGATGTTATCAACGAACAACAGTACGTCGCGACCTTCGTCACGGAAGTACTCAGCCATGGTCAAACCCGTCAACGCTACGCGCAAACGATTTCCTGGTGGCTCATTCATCTGACCGTATACCAACGATACTTTATCGATAACGTTTGAATCAGTCATTTCGTGATAAAAGTCATTACCCTCACGAGTACGCTCACCTACACCTGCGAATACTGAGTAGCCGCTATGCTCGATCGCAATGTTACGGATAAGCTCCATCATGTTTACGGTCTTACCAACTCCGGCACCACCGAACAGACCAACCTTACCACCTTTAGCAAACGGGCAGACCAAGTCGATAACTTTGATACCTGTTTCCAGTAGCTCCGAAGAAGCAGACAGCTCTTCATATGTAGGTGCTTTACGATGAATTTCCCAGTTAGCTTCTTCGCCAATTGGTCCCTTTTCATCGATTGGGTTACCAAGTACATCCATGATACGGCCCAGCGTTTTAGTACCTACTGGAACTGTAATCGGAGCACCAGTATTGTTTACTGAAATACCACGCTTAACACCATCAGTAGTACCCATGGCGATTGTACGAACAATGCCATCACCCAACTGCTGCTGAACTTCCAGGGTCAAACCAACTTCGTCGACCATCAGGGCATCATAGATATTTGGCATTGCGTCAGAAGGGAACTCAACGTCCACTACCGCGCCAATGATTTGAACAACATTTCCTGAACTCATGATTCAGTTCCTCTTTGCACTATTATTCTAAAAATTCCGCTAAACACGCACGCTTAAACAGCAGCTGCACCACTGACGATTTCAGAGATTTCCTGAGTAATCGCAGCCTGACGGGCCTTGTTATAAACCAACTGCAAGTCATTAATGAGATCGCCGGCATTATCAGAAGCCGCCTTCATCGCAACCATCCGCGCCGCCTGTTCACAAGCAATGTTTTCAACCACACCCTGGTAAACTTGAGACTCAACATAGCGAACCAGTAAATCAGTCAAGACATCCTTGGCTTCTGGCTCATAGAGATAATCCCAATGATGCTTCAGTTCATCATCAACTTCATCAGCTTGAACTGGCAGTAACTGATCGACGCTTGGATCTTGCGTCATGGTATTTACAAACTTGTTGTAAACAACATCAATACGATCAATCTCACCGTTATCAAATGCGTCCAGCATGACCTTCACACTTCCGATCAATTCTTCGATCCCTGGCGCATCGCCAAGTTGACCAACCGAGGCACGGACATTGCCAAGACGTTTAAGGAAGCTGATACCTTTTTGCCCAATCAGACAAAGGTCGACCTCAACGCCTTTTTCACGCCACTCCTTGATCGATTTCACGGTAGCCTTGAACAAATTAGTGTTCAATCCACCACAAAGGCCCCGATCACTGGAAATCACAATCAGACCAATGCGCTTGACCGTCTCCTGCTCTTGCAGATAAGGATGACGATACTCTGGATGCGCTTGAGAAAGATGGCCAATTACAGCACGCATTTTTTCTGCATAAGGACGCGACGCTTGCATGCGTTGCTGCGCTTTACGCATTTTACTCGCTGCTACCATTTCCATGGCCCGCGTGATCTTCTGAGTATTTTGAATACTCTTGATCTTGGTGCGGACTTCTTTACCGACTGCCATAGCTCAGGCTCCCGTTACCAAGTGCTGTTAGCTTTAAACTTCTCTAGCGTTGCACGCATCTGACCAGCAATTTCATCGTTGTAATTAGCTGTATCGTTGATGGTTTTCACTAAATCAGTCGCGTTTGAATTGATGTAAGAGACCATTGCCGTTTCAAAAGAAACAACCTTGCTCACCTCAACATCATCCAAGAAGCCTTCGTTGGCTGCGAACAGTGAGAAAGCCATTTCAGCAATAGACATTGGTGAGTATTGCTTCTGCTTCATCAATTCTGTTACACGCTGACCACGTTCGATCTGCTTACGAGTTGCTTCATCAAGGTCAGAAGCAAACTGCGCAAATGCCGCCAGTTCACGATACTGAGCCAAATCAAGACGAACACCACCACCCAATTTCTTGATGATCTTGGTCTGGGCTGCACCACCTACACGAGACACCGACAAACCGGCATTGATTGCAGGACGGATACCGGCGTTGAACAGATCCGATTCAAGGAAGATCTGACCATCAGTAATCGAAATTACATTAGTTGGTACGAATGCAGATACGTCACCAGCTTGAGTTTCGATGATAGGAAAGGCAGTCAAAGAACCTGTTTCACCCTTCACCTTACCGTCGGTGAACTTCTCAACATAATCCGTGTTAACACGTGAAGCACGTTCCAACAACCGTGAATGAATATAAAAAACATCACCAGGATATGCTTCACGACCAGGAGGACGACGCAGCAACAATGATACCTGACGGTAAGCCCAAGCTTGCTTGGTCAAATCATCATATACGATCAGCGCATCTTCACCGCGGTCACGGAAGTACTCACCCATGGCACAGCCAGCATAAGGTGCGATGAACTGTAGTGCCGCAGAATCGGAAGCAGTCGCTGCAACAATAATCGTATGAGCCAGAGCGCCATGTTCTTCCAATTTGCGTACAACAGATGCGATAGAAGAGGCCTTCTGGCCAATCGCAACGTAGATACATTTTACGCCAGTACCCTTTTGGTTGATGATGGCATCAACCGCAACGGCAGTTTTACCTGTCTGACGGTCACCGATAATCAACTCACGCTGACCACGACCAACAGGCACCATGGCATCAATTGATTTCAAACCAGTTTGCACTGGCTCATCAACCGACTGACGTTCAATTACGCCTGGGGCAATCCGTTCAATCGGAGAGCTGGTTGTAGACTCAATTGGACCCTTGCCGTCAATTGGGTTACCCAACGCATCAACAACGCGACCGAGCAGACCTTCACCGGTAGGAACTTCCAGAATACGGCCAGTACATTTGACCTTATCACCTTCAGATATGTGCTGGTATGGACCCAGAACAACTGCACCTACAGAATCACGTTCCAGGTTAAGTGCCATACCAAAGGTATTGCCTGGAAACTCGATCATCTCACCAGACATTACGTCGGCCAGACCGTGGATACGAGCGATACCGTCAGTCAGACTGACCACGGTACCTTCAGTTCGCGCTTCAGTGACAACTTCAAAGTTGTCGATGCGCTTTTTAATCAGTTCACTAATTTCAGCTGCATTAAGTTGCATATGCCTATCCTCTATAAGACTTTAGCGAGACAACGCTTGGCCAAGCTTGTTTAGCTGGCTCGTTATTGACCCGTCTATCACCAGATCTCCTGCCCGAATAATTGCACCGCCAACCAGGCTCTCATCAATGGAACATTGAAGAGTGACCTCACGGCCCAAGCGCTTTTTCAAGCCACTTACAATATCGGTCTTCTGCGCATCACTCAGTTTTACAGCTGAAATAACTTCAGCTTCAACCGTGCTTTCTTCTTCAGCGCGATAGCTATCAAAAAGGCCAGCAATTTCTGGTAAAACAGTCAGCCGATCATACTCGGCCAATAGCTTGAAGAAATTTCCAACCTCGTCACTAGCACGATCACCGCATATATCAGTTAACAATGCGACAATCTTATCGTTAGCAACACTGGGGCTGCCAATCATGGACGCTAGCGCGGGGTCAGATACAGCAGTTGCAGCAATGTGCAACGCTTCTGTGACCTTTGCCATTTGACCCTTTTCTTTTGCACTTTCAAATATTGCCAGCGCATAGGGTCGTGCAATTGTGGTTTTTTCTGCCATAGTCAGGATTAAATCTGGGTAGCCAAATCTTTAATTAGTTTGTCGTGTGCTTTAGCGTCGACTTCACGGCCAATGATCTTGGCAGCAGCAGCCACAGAAACTTCAGCAACCTTGCCACGAATTTCTTCTTTAGCGCGGTTAACTTCTTGTTCAATTTCTGCATTTGCAGCGGCCAGGATGCGTTCACCTTCTTCACGCGCTTTGCTTTTAGCTTCTTCTACAATCTCTGAACCACGCTTTTCAGCTTGGACCATGATTTCAGAAGCTTGTGCCTTTGCGTCTTTCAGTGCATCAGTCGCTCGCTTCTCCGCCAGCTCCAGTTCTTTCTTTCCCTTTTCACCAGCAGCAAGGCCATCAGCAATTCGCTTTTGACGGGCTTCCAGCATGGTGCTCAAAGGGCCCCATAAGAACTTATTTACAAACCAGATCAACAGCACAAAGGCTACGATCTGAGCAAGTAGGGTCGCTGTAATATTCACTAGTATATCCCCTTAGTTTCTATTAGCTGAGAGATACGTACCTTAGCCAATAGTGCTAATTGCAGCAGACAGTGCGCCAACAAACGGGTTAGCGAACAGGAACCACATAGCAAAAGCCAGGATAATGAATGGGAAAGACTCCATCAGACCAGCAAAGATAAACATGTTAGTCATCAGGGCAGGACGCATTTCAGGCTGACGTGCAATACCTTCAAGTGTCTTCGCACAGATCAAACCCCAACCAATGGCTGAGCCCATACCTGCAGCGGCCAAAATTACACCAACACCAACAGCAGTGTAAGCATAGATCATCGCGACCATATCAGCTGTCATTTGTTACTCTCCTTAATTTAAAGATAAAAAATAAAAAACTTAAAAATAAACTACAAAAAATTTTCCTCTGAACTGACTTAGCTCAGGATCAATGTTCCTCATCGGAGGTGTGCGCCATACCTAGGTAGACTATGGTTAATACCATGAAGATGAACGCTTGCAGCGTAATTACCAGCAAGTGGAAAATCAACCAACCTAGATCCAACAGCACTTGCAGTGGCAGCCAGAATGCCGCAGCCAGACCAACTGCCATTGTGCCACCGATCAGGGCGATCAAGAGGAACACTAGTTCACCAGCAAACAGATTACCGAACAAACGAAGCGCTAGACTCAGTGGTTTAGCTAACTCTTCGATTGCTGTCATAACGATGTTTACCGGCACAAAAAACTTACCGAAAGGGTGGAACAAAAACATTTTGATATAACCGCTCAGACCTTTAACTTTAATACTGTAAAAAAGTATCAAAGCAAACACTGTCAGCGACATGGCTAGCGTAGCATTCAAATCTGTTGTTGGCACAACCTTGAGATAATCAATGCCAAATGCTTTAGCAATAACCGGCAACAAATCTACTGGAATCATATCCATAAAGTTCATCAACCAAACCCAGACAAAAATTGTCAGGGCCAGCGGCGCAATGATTGGATTATGACCAGGAAAGGTGTCTTTGACTTGCTGTGCAACAAACTCAACAATTGACTCAACCGCATTTTGAAAACCAGTAGGAGTGTCCGCCTGAAGATTACGACCCAGACGCCAACTTGCAAATACAATCATGGCACCCAACATCACACTAAAGAAAATAGTATCAAGATGAAACGCCCAAAACCCTGCCGCCTGATGCGTTACAGGATCACAATCACCGACACAGAGATTGGTCAAATGGTGTTGGATATATGCGACTGAGCCGCCACCTGAGTTATCTGCTGACAAGAAACTATCTCCCAAAAAATATCATATATTCTTATTTATTTGCGACTGGCTGGGCGAGCACTTTTCTTCATCACCACTGCATAGGCCAGTTGCGCACAACCAAATCCCACGACTGTTGCTAATGGCGCCATGCCCAACAAACCCAGGCCCAGCCCAAATAAAGCCAAGACAACAACAAAACGCTGAACCGCACCGACATAAAGAACTAACATGCCTCGCTTAGGGTCTTCCTGAGCGGTTTCATTTGCCTTTAGCACTCCTCGTCGCAACAGCAACGAGACAGTCAAACCTATAAAGCCACCGAAGAAAGCCGAAACTGCTGCCCAACCACCCTCAATGCCTGCAAACACTACCGCCGTCAGTGCAGCTATTATTATTTGCAGCCCAGCCACTTTTTTTGCGCTGGTTTGCACCTGACTTACAGCAATGTCCACTACTTAAACCTATTTAACAGCTCGATGGCTCTCATTATTCCGCCGATAAAGCCAAGGATTCCGAATATCAACATAAACACAGGCTTCGTATCTATTAAATAATCTAACCCAAACCCCAAGGCAAAACCAACAATAACCATTGCGGCTAGATGTGTTCCCACACCTGCTAAAAGCAATCCTGGACCTGTATTTTTTATTATCACCAGGTTTGCTCCCCGTTACGGCGCGTGAGTATAGCCTGCGTACATGTGCCACTGCAACCCTTAGGGCCAAACAAAAACACCGTAAACAGAATTATTAAGCTAAAACTCTAGTACTCGGATTTCCCCATCTGCACCAAGATCCCATCCAGTTCATCCAAGCTATTATACTGGATTACTAGCTTGCCATTGCCTTTTGATCCATGCTGAATCTTGACCTTGGCCGCCAGCTTGCCTGATAGCTCTTCTTCGAGTTTACGCACATTCGGATCCTCTGTCGCCGTCTTTACTGACTTACTTCCTTCTAACTGACGCTTAACCAAGCGTTCGGTCTCACGTACGGACAAAGCTTTTGCCACCACACGACGAGCCGCCTCACGCTGAACATCGCCCTGCAGAGCAAGCAGGGCACGCGCATGACCCATTTCTAAATCGCCATGCTCAACCAGGGTACAAACCTCATCTTCAAGCTCTAGCAACCGCAATAAATTTGAGACAGCAGCACGCGAACGACCTACAGCATCGGCGGCTTGTTGATGCGTCAGCTCAAATTCCTTTATCAAGCGCTGTAGGGCACGAGCCTCTTCCATAGAGTTTAAATTTTCTCGCTGGATATTTTCAATCAGCGCCATGGCCATGGCAGCCTGATCTGGCACATCTTTAATCACACAAGGAATTTCCTGCAGCCCCGCCATTTGAGAGGCCCGCCAGCGACGCTCTCCGGCGATAATTTCATAGCGCTTGTCGTCGATTGGACGAACCACTATTGGCTGCACCACACCTTGTGCCTTGATTGAATCAGCCAGCTCTTGCAGCGTTTCTGGATGCATATCAACACGAGGCTGGTAAACGCCGCGTTGCATCAAATCAACCGGCAGCGTCTTGAGCAGATCCTTATCAGACAAAACATCTGTGTCACCAGCTTTATCGGACGCCGGTTTGGAGCCTGCCAACAACTCATTCAAGCCTCGACCTAAACCACGTTTTTTTGCAGCCATCTTTCTCTATAACTCTCTGAATTGTCGTTAAACTGCGGCTTTTGCCAATTGCCCACTCTGTTCTTTACGGATGATTTCACCTGCCAGCGCCAAATATGCCAGACTACCCGCACAAGCTTTGTCATAAAGCATTACAGGCAGACCATGACTTGGTGCCTCAGCCAGACGGATATTCCGGGGGATTACAGTGCGATAAACCTTGTCGGCAAAATGATGAGTTAATTGTTCAGAAACATCATTGGCCAAATTGTTGCGCGCGTCATACATAGTCCGCAACAAACCCTCGATCTGCAATGCAGGATTACTGGCCACTCGTATCTGCTCCACGGTCTCAAGCAGGGCAGTCAAACCCTCAAGCGCATAGTACTCACACTGCATCGGGATCAATACCGACTGCGCCGCCACCAAGGCGTTAACCGTCAACATATTCAACGATGGCGGACAATCAATCAGGATATAATCATAATCCTGACGAACTTCTGCCAGAGCACTACGCAATCGCTCCTCGCGGCTAGACAAATTCATCAAGCCTACCTCCGCGGCGGTCACGTCAGCATTAGAGGGGATCAGGTCATAACCCGCCTGCTCGGCGCGAACAATCACATCCCGCACCGACATTTCACCCAGCAATATCTCACAGCAACTGGCCTCAACCGCAGCCTTGTCAACACCACTACCCATGGTGGCATTACCTTGCGGATCAAGATCAATCAGCATCACCCGGCGCTTGGTCGCCGCCAGCGATGCAGCCAGATTAATTGTGGTGGTGGTCTTGCCAACGCCGCCTTTCTGATTAGTGACCGCAATAATTTTTGCCATAAACCTGGTTATCCCAAAAATCTATTAATCGTCTTCGGCCCGCACCACAATGGCGAGATGCCGCTCTGCCCCCAAAAGGGGTACATCCAGCGGATGCACTACATCCAAACGATAACCGTCCGGCAATTCAGCCAATTCCTGCTCAGGATAAACACCCTTCAATGCCAGAAAGCGTCCACCGGGCGCGGCCAAGTGGCCAGCCACCTCCAGCATATCGGCAATCGTGGCAAAGGCACGTGAAATCACACTATCAAAACCCTGTTCTGGGCGATACTCCTCGGCTCGCGCATCCACCACCGTGACATTCTTCAAACCAAGCTCAATCACCGCCTGGTTACGAAAACGCGCCTTTTTGCTATTGCAATCCAGCAGGGTGAAGTGACACCGTGGACAAGCAATCGCCAGTGGAATACCCGGCAGACCCGCACCACTGCCAACATCGACAACACGAGAGCCGTTAATGTAAGGCAACGCAGCCAGACTGTCGAGCAGATGACGCACCACCAGATTGTCGCTCTCTTTGCGCGAAATCAGGTTATGAACCTTGTTCCACTTTTGTAACAACGCCAAATAATCGAGCAATTGTTGCTGCGCTACGTCAGACAAATCTAGACCAAGCTGCGCCAGCCCTTTGGCTAATACTTCTTTATCGCTCACCCCCTAGCTACTCATCAAGGCGCAACCGCAATAGCACTGAATTTATCCAGGGCTCCAGTCATCTTCTGCATGATTTTGCCACGATCTTTGATACCGTGCCGCCCAGCGATGTAAGCAGGATCGTTATAGCTCAGCCACACTTGACCATGCTCATCTTGCCAGGCCAAGGCCTTCATCGGCAGATCGATCCCAGCCGTCTGTTGGCTGGTAAAAAAATGACTGCCCAGTTTAGGGTTTCCAAACAGCAGCAATTCAGTCGGCCGCAACGAGATACCCACCTTTGCCGCACCCGCATCGTGGCTCCAGCGAGTAACAATAGTCACACCCTTACCTCTCAAAACCTGCTCTAGACGATCCAGCGTCACGGTTACGCTATGAGGGCTTTTTTTACTGATCAAACCTTTTTCCAGCAACGGCTCCGCCATCGCTGCCGAGATTCCTACTAAGCCACAGAACAATGCAATTAAAATCTTTTTCATCTCAGTTCCCTTCAAGTTGACCGAAGTTAGGCCTGTTTACGCGACTTGCCACTGCGCTTTTTCAGAAAAACCAACAACAGCGAAATCGCTGCTGGCGTCACCCCTGGAATACGTGCCGCCTGGCCAATAGTGGCGGGGCGCTGATGAACCAGCTTCTGCTTCACCTCGTTCGACAACCCGGAAACCGCCTCAAAATCAAAATCCCCAGGCAAGACAGCCTCTTCAAATTTACGATGACGCTCAATCTCGTCACGCTGTCGATCTATATATCCGGAATACTTGGCCTGAATCTCTACCTGTTCGGCCACCTTGGGATCTTCCACCCCAGGACCAACATTTGCCAGCAACATCAAAGACCCATAATCCACCTGGGGTCGGCGCAAGGCGTCCATTGCCCGCACCTCCTTGCTCAACTTACTTCCTAGCACAGACTCCGCATCGACCTCATTAGGATCGCCAGGTCGCAGCCACTTAGCGCTTAATCGCTGCTGTTCCTGTTCAATCGCATCACGTTTAATGCAAAAGGCATCCCAGCGCTCATCGTCCACCAAACCCAGTTCACGGCCTTTTTCGGTCAGACGCAGGTCGGCATTATCCTCACGCAGCAACAGACGATATTCGGCCCGGGACGTAAACATGCGATAGGGCTCCTGGGTGCCGCAGGTAATCAAATCATCAATCAGCACACCAATATAGGCTTCATCACGACGTGGGCACCAAGCCTCTTTTTCCTGCACCTGAAGGGCAGCATTCAAACCCGCCATCAAACCTTGGGCCGCGGCTTCTTCGTAACCAGTGGTACCGTTGATCTGACCGGCAAAAAACAGCCCATCCATGTGCTTGGTCTCGAGACTAGGTTTCAGCTCACGCGGATCGAAGAAATCATATTCAATGGCATAACCAGGGCGGGTGATAAAAGCATTCTCAAACCCCTTGATCGAGCGCACCAATTCAATCTGAACATCATAGGGCAGGGAGGTAGAAATACCATTGGGATAGACCTCATGAGTGGTCAGCCCCTCAGGCTCGATAAAGAGCTGATGCGATGATTTGTCGCTAAACCGCACGATTTTGTCCTCAATCGAGGGGCAATAGCGTGGACCCGTACCTTCTATCACGCCTGTGTACATCGGCGACCTGTCCATGCCGCCACGGATAATCTCGTGAGTCTGTTCGTTGGTGTAGGCGATAAAACAACTAATCTGGCGCGGATGATCTTGCGGCTGACCCAGTAAGGAAAAGCTCGGCACCGGATCATCACCAGGCTGTTCCTCCAATTGAGAAAAATCAATCGAACGACCATCAATACGCGGTGGCGTGCCGGTCTTGAGACGATCAACGCTAAATGGCAATTCACGCAGACGCTGAGAAAGGGCGTTGGCTGGCGGGTCGCCGGCTCGGCCACCCTGGTAGTTTTCCAGGCCAATGTGAATGCGGCCACCGAGGAAAGTCCCCACCGTCAGCACCACCGTCTTGGCACGAAACTTCAAACCCATCTGGGTCACCACACCAACAACGCGATCGCTTTCGACCATCAGATCATCCACAGACTGCTGAAACAGCTGTAGGTTGGGCTGGTTTTCCAGGGTCTCACGCACCGCCGCCTTGTACAGCACCCGATCGGCCTGGGCACGGGTAGCCCTTACCGCTGGGCCTTTACGGGCATTAAGGATGCGAAATTGAATACCACCACGATCAGCAGCACGCGCCATA